>JAABUK010009650.1_pt1 | contig 13127 bp, 21 predicted proteins | sample 5559141 | NCBI WGS metagenome assembly JAABUK01 (sample SAMN10711869, study PRJNA513367) | rock metagenome | isolation source: Antarctica rocks | place: Antarctica: Victoria Land, Pudding Butte nord | collected 2016-01-03
GAGAGACCCCAGCGCGGCGCAATGTACTGGGGCTTCGGCGCGACTTCGTGGGGCGGCGGGGCGCTGGGAAGGGCGTCCCACCGGGGGACGGCCAAACCGTCCCACGGCCCGTGGGACCTTGGAGACGCATGAGTAACAAAACTGCAGGGTCAAAACCTGCATGCCTGATCAGGTCAAGTGTTGACCAAAGTCAATCCGAACTGTGGCTGACAGACGTGCGTTTCCAATGTGCCCGGCTTGCAATGGCTGAGGGCGCACCAGAATTGTGAGAATGTCGGCGGACAACGTCTTTTACTTGAATCTTGGCCTTTTGACCGGCGTTTTGGCGGCAGCACTTGTGGTGTACACACAGTTTGTCATCAAGCCGATTTTGAGGCGCTATGCGTAGGTTCATATGTGCACCAGCAGCCCGTGAGATACACAGTGGTTGCCTTTGTATTGCGTGATGGCGCGTGGCACAAGCTAATGGACGCTGTCACAATCCCAGCCAGACTATCTGAGGAAGTTTTCAGAAAGCTAAGATTGGTAGGAGGTTGCACCTGAGCAGCTGTTTGCTCCTTGAGTTGTGCTTGACGTCTGCTTGCTGTCAGGCAATTGATGCAGAGGCCAAAGATGACAGAGAAATTGTGTGCTCTGAGGTGTTTGCAGATGTGACAGGAACTGTGGACGAACGTGCGCAAGGTAGAACAACGTCCTTGTCAAACTGCTCCGGATACATACGACTTGCCGACACACACACGTTCACAGCGCATGGCTGCAACTGCTGCTTGTGAATGCGCAGACAAGTTAAAGACCAAAACAGGAACACGATTTTACGAAGTTTTGGCTCCTTACTTCAATCAGGTGTGCCAGCTTGGTTCAAAGCCTGAGACATGGTTTTGAACCTAAGTCAAAGTGATTGCTCAAGCCTGGTCAACCTTGGCACCAATGCAGCTTCAATTGAGATGCAGAATGGACAAGCTGCAGATGACTTGCTACATGTCTGCCGGCGACTGTGGGGTCAACCATATGTTGCGCCAATATATGCCCTGCTCCTCAGCCAGTGGCTGCTGACCCATCCAGATGCAGGAGGCAAAGAGCAGCGGCAAAAACATGTAAACGTTCTCATTTCAGGCACGCCAGTCCTTCTACCTCACATCATGACTGCGCTCTTTTGTGCTGCGTCATGAGCATGAGGCAAGCACAGAGCCATTCAAGCTGCAGTCATCTGAGTCGCCACAGTGGTCTGTGAGAGCCAGCTATGCATTTGCTGATGCTCCCTGCACTGCAGGCGCCCGGCAGCTTTTCTGGGGTGATGTCCACAGTACCACAGATCACTTCAAGGCACTGTTCTCTTTCCTGTCAGCTGAAGTGGTTTTTTGTCAAAACCGAAGCAGGCTAGACACGCTGCCAACACAATCACGTGCCGCCCTCATCTCAGTGGTTGCATGTTTCCTACCATATTACGATGAGCCTGAGGTATTTTCCTGTTACTCTTTGGAGGGTCACTTCAGCTTTGTGCAACCTGTGTGCACCCCCAGGAACTTTTATCTGGCTCACAGCAACATCTCTGGTGTTAACTTGTGTTTTGCAAGACCGTGCAGCACGACATGTGCCAGGGGCTTGTAAGCAGTGTTGATGCAGGAGGGATGTTATCATGAAATTTGTCATGACAGATGCTGCTAGTGCTGTTGTCAACATGTCTGCAGCAGCAGCTGTATTGGGTCCACTCAGCCTGCATCATTCAGCCAAAGTCTGCCAATGCATTTCTCGCCCACTAGCATTGGCTTTTACAGCAATGTTGGTCACATTCATGGTGTTCAAGTGAGATGCTGTGGTGTGTGCAGAGCCTATGCACAGCACTGGAATGCATGCCAGTGCCAGACGCCACTGTGCAGAATGGCGGTCATGTGCCCGGAGAGGGGGCAGATTTTGTCCTGACAGAAGTGACGGACACTCTGCAGAAGATGAAAACTGAAGGCAGCCTGCTCAAATACTTGTCGGCCCTCATGACAATGAAGTACTCTCCATACATGCCCTTAACCAAAAAGATCACCAGGCTGAGACTACAGGCTGAGTTGTACAGTCTGACCTCAGCTGGTGGACCAAGGTACCTACCCAGATCTGTCAATCAGGCAGCCTTTCAGGCATTGGACAGCCTCTTTCCATACGGGCGCAGGTCTCGGCGTATCATCAATGTTGCTTTCAGGTTTCTGCACCCCTCAGAATGGGGCTGGGCTATTGTTGATGCATATAAGTCAGGGGTAGATGCAGTCAGAGCATGGGTGCAGTTCTGGTGGAACTCGACACGTGCAGCTTTGAGTAGACTGAATCCGTTTCGGCGGTGGCGCTGGAGGTACAAAAGGCAATGAATGGAAACATGTTTGCCACTTACTTCCCATGCTGTACTTTGGCATCTGGGCTGTTACGCCATACAGTATTCAACGTAGGTACAAATTAAGTAACTCAGACTTATATATATCTACCTTATGACAATGACAGCACTCAAATCAGATGCAATGCTCGGAGTATTGACAGTTTTGGGTAAAAAAGCTTAAGGATGCATTGAATACCATCAGTCAAAGCAGCGAACACACTCATTACCCAGCAGGCAAGCAAGATTTAAGCTAGACTCTGTGATGGTGGTCCTGTGTAAGCGTTTTGAGGAAGGCAACTACATGATGATCAAGCTGGAGCAATGCTGAAGACACGTTGCAACTAAATCAGTATTACATACATCCTGTGGTGACACCTATGTGCCAGATGTTTTGTGTGCCTGTATCTGATCCCCTTCGGCATCATCATACACTGCTTGTGGCAGCCTGGCTTGCAGCAACCGCAGATCCGCAGGAATCTGCACAGAATGAAGATACTCTCTACTGCAACTTCACCATACAGTGGCCATGACCTGCCAACCGAGTTTGGCAAACAGTCACTTACAAAACATGACACTGCCGACCAGAAACTGCCATCATATTGCACACCGCTTTGCGGTAGAAATCAACTTCACAAACATCAAAGTGTCCAGTTCACACATCATGTTGTCCCACAGGCTCACAGTAGCAGACATCTAGCAGTGCCCTCACCTTGATTGTCTGCAGCACATTGCCCTTGGATGTGGGCTCAGCAGCTGCCTTATGGGATCCTCCAGCTGCATGCTTCTGAACCACAGAGGACGCCAAGATCTTGGACACCTCTGGCCTGCGTTGTGGGTTGACTTGCAGCAGCTGTCCCATCAGGTTGATCAGGTCTGCGCTGTACTTGCCCGGGGTGATGGGCTTGAAGCGGCCTGCCATCACCTTGGTGCGCAGCTCTGCCATGGACCTTGCCTCAAAAGGCACCCTGCAAATCAGAGTAAAAGCCACTTTCAGATGACACTTAGTGCAGGCAGACAAATGTTTTGAAATGAGTTCTATGTAGCACAGGCAAGATTGCTGGACTGCTATGCAGGGCAAGGCACATAAGCTGCTTAGGTGCAACTGCTGAGAGGGAGGAGATGTGAAGACGTGATTTGCCAGGTTCACACATGATCAACATCATGGTGTATGCAGGCTGGACAAAGCTTTCTTGCACTTTTGTAGGTAGACTCTGCTTGTGGTTGACATGCAGCCCCAAGGCAGGCACATGCTGCGTGACAAAACTTGGTGCACTTCAACACACTTGTAGACCACATAGGCTGACTAATAAGCTTTTGGTTTCTGTCAACTTAACGGCAACAGACACCCTGGTCTTACTTGCAAAAGTTGGCGTGAAGTTGCTCAGTCTGTGTTAGTGCACTTCAACACTCGTTATTGTCGGTATGCTAACTGCCAAAACAGGATCTCATATAGGGAGCTACTCAGGATTGGAAGTATCTGGCCCCCTAGGGCAAGACAAATATTTGATTAACTCCTGGGCAGCCTGGTATAACACTTGGCTTCTCACTACATTGACGCCGAAAGGCATGGTCTTTTCTTTTCCTTTCTTTTCTATTTGAGAACTGAATGTTGCTTGAGAACTGAATGTTGTAGACAGTCACATGTTCAGCACAGGAATGTGAACATGCCTGTATGTCATCAGCTCGTACAGGAGGCAGCCCAAGGCCCACAGATCGCTAGTGAAGGTGTACTTCTTGTTCTGCCACAGCTCGGGCGGCATGTAGTGTGGGGTGCCAATCTGGGTGTTGGCAACCCCCTCCTTGATCATCTTGGCAATCCCAAGATCACCCACCTGCAACCCAGCATTCACTCAGCATAGTGACTATAATGCTTGAGGCCTCACATAACCTTTGCATCATGCAGCACTTTTAGCCCAGGACGTTGCCAATGCAGAAGCGATCCAGCCTAGACTGGCACTGCAAGCAGTTCCAACTCAAAATGGTCTACACGACTGATTCAATGCTCAGCATGCTGTTGCAGGTGTGCTGGGAACAGCGCATAGATGGTGTCTTTGCATGAATGCAGTGCCTGTTAAGATGCTAAGCTGTGATGTGATCATCTCTGGATCAGCCGGCAGCACATCATCACAATCTCTTGCACAAGCTGCTGCTCATGATCAGACACCTATACAATACCAGTCTGGTTGCAAGACATATGTGCCAACCCTGGCAGTCCAGGCATGAAGATCATACACACCTTGACCACATCATGATCGCCCACAAAGATGTTCATGGGCTTGATGTCACGGTGGATGATTTTGGCAGCATGCAGGGCTTGCAAGCCTTCACAGATCTGCATGAAGTATTTCCAGATGATCTCTTCTGGGAAAGCTTTTTTCAGCTCATTCCCCTTCTTGATGAATCTACCTAGATCCCCATTGGGGGCGTACTCCATCACAATACACAGCAGATTGCCTGCAGGAAGACATATGATTACTTCAAACGGATGTGCTAAATCAGCTGCTGTTATTGAGCAGACAGGCCATCACAATGCGAGGACACGTCAATGAGCAGTGAACATGGGGAATCTGAGTTGACAGTGGCAGGCTGGAAGTGTGACAACAAGCAGCAACCAATGAGTAAGAGGAAGTTGCTAGCATGTGTAGCAAGCCTTGTAGCTGTTGCGTGCAGAGTGTGGGCCAGCCTTACCATCTAGGAATGCTTCATGGTATCTGACAACATTTGGGTGCTTGACTGAGGCCAGTAATCTGATCTCATTCACAGCATCTGCACGCTCTAACGGCGACATTTTGCGGACATCTGCCTCCTTGAGAGCATACACGCCGCCATCTGAAAGTCGCTTAACTCGATACACAATACCATAGCTACCCTTTCCCAACAGTTTCTGGACCTGCAATGGGAGGTACAACTCCTTGTAGCGTCCATCATGCAGGGCTGCAGAAACAAACAGGCAGCACCGAGCAGCAACTGATGCATACCTCGAATCGCTTAAACAACTCTCGGTTCTGGTTAGTAGCGGCTGTATCGGCTTCTTTTGGGTCCTCTGGTTTCTGCTCCATGGCCCAACCGAAGAGGGGTCGGCCCTGCAGAGACAAGTGTCTGACCCACCGGAAACTGGTATATGTTTTTTAATCTTCTCAAGAGTACCAAACAAGACATGCACAGAAGTCTTCGGAAGAAGTCACGCAATACAGACACAATGCCGCTTGCCGTCGGGGCAGCCGCAAGCGGTAGTTTATCGGTACTGGGCCATCGAGAATGGTTCAAGGACGGACCTTAAGAAGCCTTGGCACACGGGTGTACTACGGCGAAAGCTGCATGTTGCCGTTTAGCTTGGATACGGCAGGGTTTCAGTTACCTTGCGGTTTGAAGAGGGGCTCAAGTCCTGGCAAAATGTGTGTGTAACGCAGATACGGTGGGCGTTATGGGTGAGTGAGTCATTCTGCTAACTGCTTCAGAAGCCAACTGCTTCAGATGCGTGACCATGTCTGTCAGATTTGATCGCTCCCAATCAGCCTTATTACTTGGCCAAGGGCTACAGTACCCGATAGCACACATAGTGTAAACACTTGAGCTCAAAATCAAGGACAATTCTAAAAATACGTACTACAACACTATCAAAGTCAGGCCTAGAGAACAGATCTTGCAGTTATACGCTCATTCACAACTCAAAAAGGACACTCACTACACCAAACAACGGAATCTAGAACACGACATTCAGCTGAAATGCATCCAGTAGGTTTTGAGCTTGCTTGCGAACCAGCACAGCTTGACTGCTTGCTGCAGCAAGCCGTCTGAGCTGCTCTGCTATGCTAAACTTGACAATGAACTCCTTCGGACGAGGATGCTGCTCATACATACACCGAACTATCTGAAGCAGATTGAGCGCTGTCAAAGCATTGGGCTGCTTCAACAATTGTACAAGCAGCGGCGCCATGCCATTCAGGGACACCTCCACCTGCAAGATACAAACAAATTCTAGCTGAACTCGAACTGCATTGTACACACCACAGCCTTTGCATGACATGATGCAAGACTGTGTGCATGCTGCTACGCATTGTGCTATCTTTGCAGGCTTCCTCAAAGAGTACTTCCAGGCAGGGGTGCATCAAGTAATACAGCTGATTCAGTTGGGGAGAGGGGCATACCGTGATCTTGCGGCTGCGTTTCATGATCCTCAGGAAAGGGTCAAGCAAGCGAGCCAAGGCTTCACTATCTGCGTTCTGGCTGTAGCTGGCAAACAGAGCCACAAAGCGCTGCACAGCGTCCTGCTGCCTGAGGCGTGGCTCAATGCGGCCTGGGTCCTCACCCAGCCAGGCTGCCAGTGCATCCAAAGCCGGGCCTTGCCACACCTGCACTCACATGCACAGCATTGCCCACCAGCTTACCTATTTCATGCAGCAAGAGCGTACAAGCACATGTCATACACATGCTGAAATAGGTGGAGGCCCCCTGACCTGCACGACTTGGGAAGTGTGTGGCAGCAGGGGAGCGAGTAAGGGGAAGAGAAGGCAGGAAGAACAGGCTTGGGCTTGAGCGACATGAGTGATACAGGCAGGAATGCTGTGAGATAGCCTGTAGGTATGCTTCACAGCATAGCTGCCCGTGACAACCACAAATGTGAAGCCAGTCTGAAGATCACACTTGGTATCGGGGCCAAATTGCACACAGCAACTTGATGGGCTGTAGCTCAAAATCACCTCTTCCTTAAGGAGATCCAGCAGGAGAGCCACCACATTGTGTGCCCACAGCTCATGGCGCGTTCGGTGTGTGGAATGCGCCATGCCACACAGCAGCGACACTGCAAGGGGTCTTAGTGGGTACGGCCCCCTGCCCGACACTGTGGCCACCTCCTCTCCATTGCTGGTAGCTGCACTGCTTCCAGGCATTTGTGCAGGGGGTTGCGAAGCGGTGGAAGGGGCTTCCCCACTTTCTGAGGGGGGTGAAACTGCCAGCTTGACCAGCAGGGGGACGACACCGGCTAGGGCGGCAGCTTCTTGGCGGGTGGGGCTGATCTTACACATGTTGTACATGGCGTGCAGGGCTTCTAGCTGGACGTCAGTGGAGTAGCCCCGCTGAAGGTAGACTGGCAGAACCTGAATGGTTCCCGCATCCTGTGATGCAAGCAGAAGGTGAGTCAACAGCATATCTGACTGCAATGACAAGGGGCAAATGTAGTAAAGACAAGACATGCTTGTCTGGATCACTGCTTTTGTTACCACATGTCGGCATTGTGCAAGTAGCAGGAGTTGATGTTCATGACTGAGATGTCTTCTGCATATTTGCCACTCTGTTGCAGGCAGCAATCTTGAAGCAAACGTCACCGGCATACAATTTTGCCAAGCATTGGTAGACAGCACAATCAATGCTTCGAAAGGCTCCACAGCTGACAACAGCTAAGCTATGCCATGCTTCTGCAGGCGTCAACATATGTGCTTGCGCAGTGTGTTTACCTGCAGTGCTGGCAGAGTACTGGGGTCTAAGGTCAGGTGTTTCAGGCTCTTCAGCAGCTTGAGCAGCAAGCCAGGCTCCACAGCCTGCATGAGCTCAAACTGGCACAGCAGGTTGTCCTGTCTGCACAGGTGCCCCTTGACAGCTGTATCAGCATGAGACAGCACCAGCAGCAGGTTGCCCATCTTCTGCAGCAGGCCAGAGACCACATCCAGGGCCTGGGGGCCCCAGTCAGGGGAGGCTGGGCGTGACGACCCCAAGGGGGCTGTCCTGTATGCGTTTCTGGGCGCTTGGGGCGGTCTGCCACCCTGCACACACATGTGGGTGCAGCTTGATCAGACAAAGTCAGTATTGTGAGAAGCAGCCACATTGGACTGGCAGTAGCATTGAAACACATCTCTCTGAGTTGAAAGATTTTCCATGCTGCAAAGTTTTGTTTTGTTTTGTGAACACACCTATTGCTTTTGCATTGCTCAATTCAAACTACAGATCTGTTGCAATGCGTTACGTTGGGTTGCTGACTTGAGTGCCTTGCTGGCATGCACAAAAGATTGCTGCAGGATGCTATCCAATACAGCACACAACCTGTAGTCGTCTCACCTTAAACAAGCATGGCATTGAGGCAGCAACACAGTTGATACAACAAGTCTAACTCAACAGCCACATTGCAGCAAAGATGAGCGCCTATCTGGTTTCACATCAGGTCTGTGCCAAGCTGTAGAAATCATTTGTGCCGGCACCTACCAGGGTATGCCAGGTACAATAGGCCAATCACGACTGAATCAAATCAAAAATTGTAAAACTCTTAGTCCCAAAATTGTCATGAGTTGCCGCTTAACATGACTTGCTGCACCAGGTCCCACACAGATGGCCCCAATAGAGTAGTGGCCCCAAACACAGTCAACATATAAAAAGCCTGATGTGCTTCCTGTCGGGGCATTGCCCCATTTTGCCAAGAGGCAACACATCAGAGATGCGCAAAGCAGGATGTGCTCACCCTAGTGGAGGGGGCGCGGCCAACAAAGTCTGCTGTGGGGCTAAAGCCACCGGTGCGAGTGGAGGCGTAAGCATGACTGGCACTGCGAGGGTACTCATCAGTGTCCATGCCCAGCAGAGCCTGCTGCATGTCCCCAGGGTGCGAGGCAGACCTGGCATGCTTCCCACCCCTCACATTGCTGTCTTGCGCCGTCTGCAGCACACAAGACCGTGGACTTGTTGCTCAGTGGACTCATGCATCCAGCCCTACATTTGGACCTAGCGAAAACTGAAAAGGTCTGTGCTGATTGCAGGATCTTGGGACAGCCACAGGGCAAGTAGAGTGCTCAATACATCACAAAATGAACTGTCAGAACACCAATGATGCATTGCTGCAGCCAGTGGATCAAAGCCCATTTGCTAAGGCAGACATCAGGTTTTGCATGCTTGTTGGAGTGATGAGGCAAGCATGCAGGGTGCGCATGGAAGCTGTGGCACAGCACTGTAGGTTGTCAACAATGAAAAGCAAAGAGAAGAGAAGAGACGAGAATGAAGCCCAACCTCAGCATGTGTTTGGAGGAGCTGATACTCCTGGTTGAAGGTGAGCATGGCTCGCATGAGCCTGTTTGGCAAGCCAGCATTTGCCAGCAGGCGGCACAGATGATTCAAAGGGCTTGTTCCATGAACCTCAAGCACGCGCCATATGCAGTCCACGCCTATTCCTGTCAGCTTGCCACTCTCTGCCACGTTGTCCTCAATCAACCCAACCAAGACAGGCAGACCCTGCAAGTTCAATGGCAAGATGCCTAGATTTCCATGGTAGGTGCAGATGCATTTGGTGCTCAGGACAAACACTTGAGTGCCTATGAATGCATGCATTGGCTTCATCATAGCGTCAGTGCACATGGTACAGCTATGGTACTCGACTTTTGCTATGGTGCAACAGTGGTACATTGCCTTCAGGAACATTGCCAACCAAGTACATTGCTAACCAACAGACAGCATGCACCTAACAAGCACTTGACAGCAATGTCGACAGGACGCCAAAGGAAGCAGTGTGAGGCAGGAGGTTGTACCTGACAGGCAACAAACATCTGAGCAGTGGCCAGGCTTGTTCTGCAGAGCTGCTGAACAAAGAGAGCAGCTTGAAGGCGGATACCGCGAGCCCAGGAAGCAGCCGCAAAGCGTGCTATTGTGGGCACAATGCCCACCAGGCACATGGTCTCCATCACTGAGGCATCGCTGGCAACCAAGGCATTGGCTAGCTCCAAGCCTGCTAGTACCACCTGCAAGTCATGACTATATATATCAGCATACCACTACATGACCGTCTGGCCATGTGCCCTGCTACTAAAGTGTGTGTAGTTTGTTACAGTACATGCCAAAGCAAATATGACTCAGTCCAGTAGGAGATGGACATTGTTACTGATGTATAGCTGGACATTGTCACTGATGTATACAGCTGCCGCTGAACTGTCAAGCAAGCAATGGTCAAGTGTGCAGAATGCCTTGTGCCTACTGAACACATCAATCTCGAAGACAATAGACGTGTGTCCGCTCAAAAACTAGCACTCATGCTCATTTGGTCCACATGGTCGTATTCACCATGCAAGCTGCAAGCCGACCAGTCGACTCCAGCTGTAAATCTGTATGTAATCACATTTGAGGACATTCTCTTGCACGCAATGCTCATAACGTATGAGAACACAGGTTTGACCTTGGTACTGCGCTCTTCTAGCAGCTCCATGAGGGCAATGACACCGCCTTCAGCCAGGAAGACGGGCTTCCTGTCGGCGTCCTCACCCACCAGGCTGGTCAGCACCTGGCAGGCCTCCACAACAGGGGTCTCACGCGCTGAAACACTACCAGCAGCAGCTTGCCGGCTGGAGGCCATACGCATGCTGCCCACCAACCGCCGTACCTGCCATCACAGAACAGGACTGCAGTTGGAGTGAAATCAGTTGGTGTTTGCAAGCAACTGACAGGAGTGACACCAGTCAGACCAAGCAGGAACATGCAATGACTGCTGCGTCTGGTCAAAGTCAGGTTTGTCCTGATGTGCATGTCTTCCTCAGGCCAAGCAGCAATCAGCATTTCGGTGATGCAACGCAGGCGGTGGCTCTGGTGAAGTGTGTGCATACACAAGCAGGCTCACCTCTGCAGCCTCTTGATGCTTGAACACCGGCTCTTCTGAGATGGTTGCTGAAGGTTGTCGGAAAGCCTGAGCCGCCCCAAGATGCAGTGGGGGCGCCACCTGACGGTCCTTGGTCTCAAGCCAAGCCAACAGGTCTTCAGTATGCAAGGTAGCAGCCATATCAGGGCTTTGGCTCCCCAGCCTCCCCATCAAGCCCCCCAGTGGGCTCTGTGCTCGCGCATCTGTCTGCTGTCTGGGTTGCACCGCAGAAGTTGGGTTTGGCGTGGTGGGCTGTTGACTGCCTGCTACAGACTGAGGCATTGTGCTAGGCTGAAGCTTGCCAGCTTGGCCTGGGAGGGCTGTGGCGTCAGCAGGTGACTCTACTGCCTCCAGGGGTGCCTCAAGCGACGCTTGACTGGTATAGTATGTAATGTCATAGCTGCTGGCAGCAGAGGGTGGGACAGTGGGGGTCGGGGGAATGTCAATGCGTATCTGAGCAGGGGGTCCTGAGTCACTGTGTCTGCTGGGGCGGCGTGAGGTACTGGCAGGAGAGGCTGAGGGTGCATACTGAGAGTGACCATGCTGGCTGCTGCTTGGCTGATAAGCTGTGTCAACAGAGGCTGTTTCCATGGCGCTGTCACGGAAGCTAGGAGTCTTCCGAATGACAGGAGTGCCTACATGTGCAAGCAATGATATGCACCAACAGCAACTCATACTTCTTTACACCAGCATGAGCTCATAACACATGCACAGACAGAAGCTGAGTATGCAACTAAAATACAGACCCAGGACCAGATATGGCTTGTGCAGCAAATTGTCACACATTCAGAAATGCATATGAAGAGCTGAAAAAGAAGAGCACGACTGACCTTGTTTCTGGCGGGCTGGTGCAGGGAGGTGAGGGCTAGTGGCTGATTCCAGATTTGGCAGAGGCTCACCAGCGAGGGCAGCATCCTCAGCTTCTGCTGCTAGCATACGCTCCACCACACTGTTCACGCTGACATGTGCATCTGTCCTTGCTCCACGAGCCTTCAGACCTGCATGCATACATCCCTTGCTACATGCCCTGCTGCACATGCTCAAGGTACCAACACTCGATGATCAGGCAAGTTGATGGCTTGCATGCTACAGGTGCTGTCAAGAAGCAGTGTTAGTGAGGCAGGTAGCGAGGTACCAGCATGTTTGAGGCAACTATCTGTAAGGCAACCTGAAGCATGTCCAATTGCAGGTACACACTGATGAAAAGCACGCAGACCTTGAGTGCGGGACCAAGAGCTGCGCAGCGTCTGCCTGTTGTGCTGTATCCAGGGATGCCGCAGCAAGGTGCGGGCATCTGGCCGCTTCTGGGGATCTTTGTTGAAGCACTGCAGCAGCATGTTGTGCATGCCGGGTGAAATGTCCTCTGGCAAGGGTGGATGCTCATCCTGGACTATCCTGAACAGCGCTGACATGGGCTGTAGATCATAGTATGGGGCTTGACCCGTGAGAAGCTCTATGGACAGGCAAGCAACGCTCCAAATATCTGCTGCAGCTGTCACACTGGTCATCTCAATGACCTCTGGTGCCATCCAGTATGGTGTCCCTACTACAGAGAGGCGCAGGCTATTGTTTGCCTCCTCTAGCTCGCCCAGCTTGGCAGCAACACCAAAGTCTGCTAATTTGACTAGGCCCTGCAAGAAAGCATACGCAGTGATTGTTCAAGCATGCATGACATGGCCTGCAGGACATATGAGCAAACAAAAGTCATTGCTTTGTTACCTCTTTGGTTGTCAAGATATTGGCGCCCTTAATGTCTCGATGCACAACTCCCTGGTCGTGCAGATAGGCCAGACCTTGCAACACCTGAGCTATGTATACTGCTACAAGGGACTCTGGAAAGGCACCAAACTTGGTTGGCTTGATGATGCTGGCCAGAGATCCATTCTCCATAAACTCCAATATAATGTACAAGTGCGTCCTTGTCTTGAAAGAACCCAAATACTTCACAATGTTCTTGTGATTGAGGTTCTTGAGCAGCTCAATTTCGCCCATTACGCTCTGAAGGTTTTCCTGAGAAATGCCGCTCAGGGACATCTGTTTGATCGCAACAGTATCTCCAGTTCTGGTGTCGAGTCCCTTGTAGACCTGACCATACGCGCCCCTGCCTAGCTCTTCGCCAAGCATGTACTTGTCGCTCAAGACTGATTTTGGGTGTCGCGTGCTGACAGAGGG
>JAABUK010009651.1_pt1 | contig 13127 bp, 17 predicted proteins | sample 5559141 | NCBI WGS metagenome assembly JAABUK01 (sample SAMN10711869, study PRJNA513367) | rock metagenome | isolation source: Antarctica rocks | place: Antarctica: Victoria Land, Pudding Butte nord | collected 2016-01-03
CCAACAATGTGTGGCATCGTGATCTCAAATCAGCCAACGTCCTGGTCAAACTGGAAAATGGGCAGCGCATCATCAAGGTGTGTCTTTTCATGGTCTGTGTACCTATCCACACATCAAAGCGTCTCAAGCAACACCGCACACTAGCCTTGTCTGCTCAGCACATAGCGTCTGTCTGCTGCATGTGTGCTGGACTCCCTCAGGACTCAATTCAGAGTTTTCCCCGGCTGCGTGCTCCAAGCAGCTTTAGTATTGCAACTTGCCTCAGCAGCTCCTAACCCTCAGTCCTGCTTGACAGTAACGAGCACAATGTCACAATTCCAAGCTGCTGCACACAAGCAATTTCAATGCACAAACATCTATCCACAGCCAATTGCCAATGGCAGAAATGCATCGCTCTGCCGGACAGCAATTTGGAAGGGCATCTGCATAATGTGCATGCCCTGCAGAATGGTCTGAGGGGCTGTCACTGCTCACTGTGACCACTGTTGTACCCTTATTCCTGCAGGTGGCGGACTTTGGGTCTGCTCGCTTTGCAACACAGGAGGGGTACCACTTTGCAGAACAGCACCCCCCTGAGAGGGCGGGGGAGGTGCTGGGCAGCCTAGAGACAATGACGGTACATCCTGCTTTTGATCCTGTACTTGATCATGCATGCTGCAATGCTGCACACGTGATTTTGAATCAAGCATCGAATCTAAACGGTTTTGTTCTAGTAGTATGCTAGGAAGTGGTACCAGTGGCAGGAAGTAACAGCACCAAGTACTGCTTGCAGGCAGCTAGGCAGACACCCAGTGCCAGCCAAGACATGGAATTGGGCTCCAAGGCAGCTGCAGGCAGCAGTGCAGATCTGTACATCAGGCCAGGTATGTACGTGTTGCAAGCCTTGTTCTCGGCTGCTGTCTTAACCTGTGCAAGCAAGACAACTTCAGCTGTGCATGCTGCAGCACTGCATTGCTCAATCTAAAGCTGATTGCGCACTTGCTGCAAAATGCAATTTGATGGATGATGAGGTACACATGAGAGCTTTGCATTGCCAGAAGCTCACTCAATGAATGCCCTTCAGTGCTTAAACAAGACACTGCAAGCACAAGGCCAGTTTAAAGCAGACCCACAAATCACTTCAAGGCACACAGCAGTCTCACATATATAGATGTCAAAGTCAGCTTCAGGTTATGTGCAGGAAATGACGCAAGAGCAAACCATGCTGCTGGCATTCAAGCTCCGCTGACTCGCATGGTGGCCACACCCTGCTATCGAGCTCCTGAGGTTTGTAGCTTCACCTCTCTGATGCCTCTGCTGCCCTGTCAAACATTTGCATCAAGGCCATCTCCACTTCTTGTTGGTTGCCCTGCTTATAAACAGACTGTTCAGCAGTGCCAGAACTGCTACTGCATTGCTAGCACAGCAACTGCTGTGTTGGTCAGAACTCCTGCAGGCTGCCACACTGTGCGTACGCATAGCCTTCTGTTGACACAGGCGCCAGCACTGGCCAATACCATTTGTTATGAGCAAGGTCACCTCTGATTCAGGCAGATGAAGGCAGATCAAGTGAGGCTGTTGCCTTGCTGAAGGCATCTTCTCTGCAGGCCTGCCTGTGGTCGTTTTGCATGCACCTCATACCTGTCACAGGGCTCATTTGTCATCATTTCTCTGCAAGCAAGCCATCCTTTGCTGTTCACGCATTGCGTATATGGTCTTGTGTTGCCAGGTGGTTCTGTCCAGAGGAGGCTATACCAGCGCGATTGACCTGTGGTCCCTGGGATGCATCTTTGGGGAGCTGCTGCAGAGGGTGGCTGGCTTGGGGGCGGCCTCCACCCCCCAGCTGCAGGTGGCCCCCATGTTTGCTATCCAGGGCAAACCCAGGACCCCTTCTGAAGGGTATGGTCTTGCTGTACGCTTTGAGTTGATGGGTGCAATCAGCAGCAGGATGGTTGATGTTCTCAAACGCTATCTCACGCTGACGCGTCGCCTTCATTGTTTCTTCTCAGCGCTATGCATTCAGTAACACCTTGCATCAGCATGTGCCAATGAATGACAAGTGGAGGGATCAGTGCTGGGAGACATCAAGTAACAAAATACATTCCTCAATTGGCAGCCATAAAGCATACTGCCATGCACCCTACAGTTAGCTGGTTCCCTCTGGTTTGTTAAGTGTCCAAAAGGTGCTTTACCGTATTGGTTCTTGCTTGCCTGCATGCAGGGAGGTATTTGGTGCACAAGCAGGGCCGGGCAACAGCACGACACAGACAGAGCTGCAAGCCCTGTTTGACATCATCGGCACGCCGCATTGGGCTGATGTAGAGGCTCTGCAGTCGCCGGCGTGGAGGAAGTACCTGCAAAGGCTGCCAGGCAAAGCCCCTACATTGTACAGGTGTCCTCATGCCTTCTGTTGCATGGACTGTTACAGTGTGCATGCATGCATGCATGCGTGTCTTTCTACCTCCCAGTCTTGTTTGTCCATCTAGTCATCTGTCTCTCCATCTGTGTGAAAGTTCTAGCTCATGCTTGAGCAGCTGATCATCCATTGCAGTTCAGCCTATCATGTGTTCTAGTGCAGACCACAGTACATACGTATTTCATCAAAACGCTGCTGCTGCAGAATAGACGCGACTATGTCTGCTGCTGCATTGGCAACGCTGTTGCGTGTGCCATTACCAGCAGTCACCATTGCACTTACAGTTATTGTCCTGATGCACAGTCTGCACAAGCCTATTGAAAACTGAATACACCTAAACCCAGGAGAAGATCCAATTTCAATTGCATGAACAAATGAAAGCGTGATGAACAGGATGACGATCGCAACTACTGGATTTTGCGGCCGCACTAAGAGCTAGCGAGTCATCAAATCAAGCCTGTTGACAAATGAAGTGGGGCTAACATAGCTGATGCAGAGGCTAAAGTCTGTCCTGCTGTGCTGTGCTGTGGTTGATAGCATGCTGTGTCATGGTGCAGGCACTTGGGTAGTGCTGGAGAGGCAGCTGTGCACCTGCTGAGTCGGCTGCTGGCCTTTGATCCATCCCGGCGGTGCTCGGCTGAAGAAGCTCTCACTCATGAGTATCTGCACTGCTTTGAGGCCATAGACACGCAAATGGGTCAGCCTGCTTACCTCAGCACATTCAGTATGCATGATGCAAGCTCACACAAGCAGTATTCTGCATTGCATAACTCATGCTCCAAACAGGCTACAATGCAGATCCATCTGCAACAGAGCAAACCATCTCGTGCCACGCTGTGCCATGCCAAGCCATGCCATGTTGTGCCGTGCTGTGCTGTGCTGCACCGCGCTGCGCTGCGCTGTGCCGTGCTGTGCCATCGCTGTTCTGTGCTGTGCTGTGCTGTGCTATTGACTGGTATTGTTGCCATATTGGCTATGCTGCGCTTAACTGCGCTGCAATGCACTGTACTGCGCTCTGCTGTGTGCTAATTGTCTGCTGGCAAATTAGAGCTGCGCTTTTCCAAACTCTGATGTGCCACATGACCTGAAATGCATCACATGCAACACCAACATGTGAACCCAGCTTGCAGCCTCACTGGTTCAGCAGACCCAGCTGCCATTGCAGCGCTAGCACAGCATGTGGACAGTCACACTGACTTGATACATCATGCTGCATGCAGAGATCGATGCCAAGAAAGAAGCAGAACTGAAGACTTCATGTTGGCAGTCACATTGACCTGATACATCACGCTGCATGCATCACGCTGCATGCAGATGTCGATGCCAAGAGGGAAGAAGAACTGAAGGCTACATGTTGGCAGTCATATTGACCTGATACATCACGCTGCATGCAGATATTGATGCCAAGAGGGAAGAAGAACTGGAGGATCTGCTAGGTGTGGTTGATGGTATGGACCTGGATGGCAGCAAGAGGGTGCGGCGGCCCACCGTTCTGGATCTTAAGTCAGCAGTGGAAGCAGCCGAGCAGCAGAACGCCAAGAGACTCAAAGCTGGCTCTCTGGACACCCCTGAGCTGCAGCATACAGAGTCACAAGCAGCACCTCTGCCCCATCACTACTATGATGAACCTGACCCTGCCAAGTAAGGATACATGACATGTGATTACACCATGGTAACTGTATGGTAACCTAAACCCTAGATAACACCATGGGGAGGCACCTTGATTTGTCTTGAAAGTGGTGTAGCATGCAGAGTTATAGACAGCTTTGCTGTTGTGTCCACAGTGGAACGCCTGGGCCCTGCCAAACAAGCATGCATCATCTTTTGCTTCATGCCACTTAAACGCTGTAGCATACAAGGGACTTTAGGCAACAAAGTTGCCACAAGCACTGCAACTTTCACAGATCAACTTTCAACAGGCATTGACTGGCAGCAACAGTATGAACAACTCAGCAGCAGCAGGTGCTTTGTCCTGAGGGCTGTGCAAGCAAAGCTGACTGGGGTGATGTTTAGGGCCCTTGACATGCTTGAAGCAGAGCTGGCTACCATCTGCCCAATGGAAGGGGTGCTGCCACAAACCTACCGCGGCAATCAAGAGCAAGATCTGCATAAGCTCAGGCTGCTTCTGGAAAGAGAGTGTGCTGCTCAGGTGAGTGCCATCATATGTGCAAACACTTCTCTTGCACTATGTATGTGCTGTCTATAATGGCATGTGCATTAGCAGCATGCATGATCATCAGTTGGTCTCAGTGCACAAATGACTGCCTGTTATTTACAATTGAACAGCGACGCTTGCCTGGCAACGCCAAACAGTCTTGACACTTGTACTGAACTGTGTACTCAACTGCTATTTCAGATACAGTGAATCTTTTACTGTTAAGGAATTAAACAACAAAGATCTTTGGATGTCAACGAAGGTGTTTCTGATCAAATAAAGCAAAAATTAAATAATCTTTCTGAACACAAAATGTCTTTGTGTCAATAATTACGGCAACTACTTGCGCAAAACATACTTTCTGCATAATTCGTAAAAACATATTCTTTGAAAAACTTGGGCAAAATTCAGAATTCTTATGTCTGCTGCTGGGCCAAATGCATGACAGATATGATGTGATGCTTGCAGAAAGACAACAAGCCCACTCTGTTGTTTACAAAAGCTATAATAGCCTTTGTGCTTTCACAGGCACGCCAGTCCCCAGCTTGTACCCCTCTCAGAGGCCCCAGCATCTGCATACCCCCCTCCAGGAGGGGCAGCTCCATGACCCACCCCCCGCCCAGCTACCTGGACCCCAACAATGTGCTCACAGCCTGGGGCTCCAGTGCTGCCCAATTAGGCTTGCAGGTCATTATCCCTGCGCAATCATTGTCACCACTCCCCACTTTACATGTCTGCATGGCCTGCCCACGTGCTCTTTTGCATGTAATCTGTGCAAGCATTGGCCCCGCATTGTCCATGCTTGGCTGACATGGTCACCAAGCATCTTCACGCCGGCTGCTGCTAGTTTGCTGGCAAACATCTGGCATTAGTACAGGAAGGCCGTTGCACAACGGCATCTGCTTTCTGTCTTATTCATGTGTTGGCACGACTCCTGTCTTGGAATAACTGGGTAGGCTCCTTGCATTTTGGTTATACTCTGCTGTGCAAGCTTTTCATTGGTGTGCTAGGTCAAAGTCAAGCTCCTTGTACAGTCATCACGCATCACCAGTGCAGATTGAGTAAGACATGATATGTGAGTAGAATGCCTTGCGCTGGTTGCTATGCTTCGTATTGAACACATGGGTAGTTGCAGGAGGATGTAGGCGCTTTGTATGCTGCCAGAGACCCTGAAGAGTATGGCAGGGCCAGGCTGAGCCATGTGGCTGACACCTGGAAGGGCAAGCTGGATCCAGCAGAGTACCTCAACCCTGGCCGTCACGGAGAATGGACAACAGCCTCAGGTGCTCGACCTGCTCACAACCCAGGTGCTGCAAAGTATCCTGCTGCAGTGTTGAACAGCTGCGCTCATTAGCGATTTTGGCTCCTGTGGTTGTGAAGAGGAATCAACGAATACCATAATCATTTTGATCACACTCTTAGTGGCAGGGTTTGTTGTTGGACTCAAGCCAGTGCTGTCTCGTTGCAGGTATGGGTTGCACAGCCGGGCCAACCTGGGGCGTCAGCAGCAGTTTACCAGGTGCTGAGCAGATCACAGACCCTAGGATCCGCGAGGCCATCAGGAATCAGCAATTGAGATGAAGTGGCTTGCATTTCTAGAATCTGCATTTCTCATATCTGCATGCATCTAACTGAATGTCATCCTATGCCTCTTCTTCTCAATGTGCCAGCAATGAGCGGGTAGCTTTTGTGCACACCTTGATCTGCACGATTTGGTCTGCAGGCGTTCTTGTATTCAATGCATTTTCTTGTATTCGATGCATGTTCTTGTATTCCATGCATGTTTTGTTCACAAATTACTAAATTCGAGGCACTGACACGCACAGACCATCAGGTGTAACGATAGCTGACGCTGGAGTGCCTGAGATTTTGACAAAGCATGATCGCCGGAACGGGCCAAAAGCGAGCGACGCAGGATCTCAGGCGTACAGTGGTGTGACCGATGTTGACGTTGTAAGTTGCTGTTCGTCTGCGTCACATTCGCCCAAAAAGCCCCTCAAGGACCAGCTCCTAAGTTGGTTGGAGCTCGGCATATTCCGAGATGCTCCTGCACTAGGACGAAACTCAGGTGACAGCTGCTGTTTCAAATACGTCACCCAACGTTTTGTGACGTGTTGCGGCTACTTGCAAGTACTGCTGAATTTTCCCTTTGCTTCGCAGCTTGCTCAGTTTCAGTCCGACCTTAGTGACAGCCACATTTCCTTTTGTTGTCAAGTATACTACTACTCACTTTGTTGTTGTTTGTCCGCCAGGGTGATGACTGACATCCAGCGAGAGATCAGGGAGATGCTTCATGCATGGAAGGAGGCGCCAGAAGGCAGCGTGCAGGAAGTAATAGCAAAAGCTGAATACCAGCGACTTTCTGTGCTGCAGTTCGAAAGCTTTCAGCTCAGAAATGCCAGCAAGCATGTGAGAGATGATGATGACATGGCAGAGGCCCCCTTGAAAAAGACTAGGACAGGTGCATGGTCAGAAAAGCATTGCAATTTGGATGAAAACACGGTCTGTTGTGTCATTTGTTGTGCTTGTCTCAAAGAATGGCATCTCTGTAATGTGTCCACTGCTGTACCACTGTGTGAAAGTGTTGTTGCCAGAGAGCAATCATGCGGTCTGCTGTTCAAGAGTGATAGTACCACGCCGGTGCCTCCTCGTGCATGTCCTGTTAACTGTTTGCCCTGTGTTATCATCATGCCGTGACCGAAGCTTTCAGCAAAGCGTTTTGATTGCAGACGCTGATGCACACCGTGAACGGCTTGCCACGCTAGGCAAAGCTAAGCTGCTGTCACCCTCCTCATATGGCAAACCCACAGGAGACAAGAGCTGGAGTGCACCCAAAATGCAGAGCTTACAAGAAGCCATGTGCCACCACCGCCCAGCTCGCACTTCAAAGGAACAACCAACCCCAGTAGTCCTGTTCGATCCCATTCTTGCACAACTTGCTCAGGATTGTGAGTTTGCCAAGCCAAGCAAAGCCGATTGCCAGTTTGCTGCAAAAGTTTCGGAGGCCGTGTCAGAGAAGTTTGTCAACGAGACCATTCGAAGGGATGCTTTCTGGGCTTTGCTGCGGGAAGACTTTTGTGTAACCCTACAGCAGGCGAAGTATGGTAAATGGACAGATGGTTCATGGAAACATCTCGGGGGCATGTTGGTCAACATTGTGGTCAAGAATGAAATAGGCTCTGGCGGAGGGGCCGCCCATGTTCAGAACGCTGCGTATGCTGCTGCGCATGCCTTCCAAGATGACATAAATCGGAAGATTTCGGTTTGCCCAACCCTGCTTATAGAGCTAGCTGGTCCAAACATGAGCTTTTCTGGGGCTGTGTTTGCTGATCGTGGCATCTGTGATCAGCTGACACCTATGGTTTCCCTTCTGTGGCAGCCTCACAGTCCACTGGTGTTGCAGGCTGCACGCTGTTTCACAGCTTTGCGAGCAGCATTGCTCAGTCTGCAGTCTTTCTATGACATCCTTTATGACGAGGCACAAGCGAAGCGGCCATTGCAGCGACAGCTGCTGTATCCGTATCCAGCAACATTCACTGACCTCCACGTCACTCAAGTACAGCTGACATACACCAAAAAGCTTGACAGGCTTTGTTTTAAAGGGGTAAGAGATCAGATGGGTCGTGAAACACCTGTCTTTGTGAAGTTTTGCCGGTCGTACCACAGAGAAGCACATGATCTCTTGGCATCCAAAGGCTTTGCGCCAACAGTGTTGGGTTTGAAAGCCTTGCCAGGTGGCTGGTTCATGGTGATCATGGAGTTTGCTGATGGGTGTCAATGGGATGAGTCTGTCAGCAAGCCAATGAAGGCATTGCAGGATGCCGTCCAACTGCTGCATCACGCTGGATTTGTGCATGGTGATTTGTGTTCCAATAACATTCTAGTTGTGCAGGGTGGAGTTCACATTGTAGACTTTGAGTGGGCAGGAATTGCAGACCAAGCTAAATACCCATTTTTCATGAATCACACTGACTTGAAATGGCCTGATGGTGCCAGTGATGGATTGCCCATCACAAAGGAACATGATTTGTCTTGGTTGCAGTCGTTGGTGCAAGCGTAGCTGGTATTGTTGTCAATTGGTGTATGCTTTAAGACTACATCATGATATGACAGATTCTGAAGGATGATGAAATCTGCTTGCAAGCACGTACATCACACACCACCTCATGTTACGCTTGACTGTCTTGAGCATTGTCGATGTTGAAGCACGACTCTAACTTCAGCGTACCCCCTGCAACTATGGCCAATAGTCTCAGCAATCTGGTACCTTCGTTTCCTAAAGTGCGTGGAAAAACTTACATTAGGGTAGAAATGTTCCAGTATACCATAAGGACTACTGTGACAGTGACCATTATTATGGTCCAATGCATGCAGACTTGTCACAGTGTTTACATGCACATGCGAGGCGACCCAATAATGCCATAATTGCTGAGTTCCCCAATGGCACATGCATGTGTCATATGATGCAGCAGGATCTGGCAATTACCAGGGGCAGCATGCGGGGGGTGAGGGGGGGTAGTACAAATCGCTACCTGCATCTGTTCAAATCGAGCTGGTTGCAACCAATACACGAGATCAGACTCTTGACCAAGCGCTTAGCTAGCTGTATTCATGTAGGCATGTGCACAGAGTACGAATCGACCTGGTCTGATCTGAGCCAGCTTCCTACTGACCTGTTGGTCGAAGCACTGACAGAGACTGCTCCAAACCAGGAGACACATGTGTGCTGGGCCAGCTTCCGACTTGTATGTCGTGACTGGCGCCACACGTCAAGTATGGATACAAAATAAAATCAGCAGATTAAGTGATTTTGCATCAGCTGCAGTGGTAGTCTCGCTTCTGCAGGCACAGTGATCAAACAACTGAACCTATCTGAAAGATGCGGGGATGTCGAGCTTGGCCGGCTGTTGAATCTGTTTCCAAGAGTCTTCAGCTTGAAAGTCAGATTGCACAGTCAAATCACGGGCGAAGGCTTGGCAGAAGCGCTTCGCCTTCCCCGCATACGCTGTTTGGGACTGTCTGAAGTCGAGCGTGATCTTTGCAGCTTGAGGCACGTCACGCATTCTCGTCATTTGCATGAGCTGACCTTGGACATGCTTGATCGTGACCCTGTCCCGTTCCCGACGCTGGACTGGGGTGGCATCACGAGTCTGAGACGGCTGACAGTGTACTCTGATACTCCGTTTGAGGTGGTGAAGGACCTGCCTTTGCTAGAGCACCTCGAGTCTGACCACTGCAGCGTCAATCCCACATGCCTGCAGTACCTTGTGAGTCTGACCAGTCTTAGACTACACTTGCAAGAAGACCTTCAGCTAGGACTGGAGGAGCGTGAAGAAGAAAATGCAGTATTCCTCAGGACTCTTGCTAGTCTCCAGAAGCTGCAGAACTTGCAGCTGGTCGCTGGTCCAACCAAGCTCAGCTTGATGTGCGTCAGCAAGCTGACCAACCTGACATGCCTGCAAATCATGCCGCGTGAGGCCAGAGAGCCTATCTGTCCACTGCTTTCCCTGACAAACCTCTGTCACCTTTCCATGTTGCAAGCGTTCTCTTGTGACTTTTTGAGTGACCACTTTGGAGTCACTGTGCAACTAGCTGGACAGCAAGATGGTGATGCTCTTTACCTTGCTCCTTGGTCACCACTCAGATTTTCATTGAAGTACCACAGCACTGTCTCAACATGAGAAATACTGCATGTACATCAGCGCGCAAGGCTGAAGCTGTTCAGCAGCTGTACAACTTTAGCTCATTCAGCTATGCTGACTTGTGTAATGTACAAATATCTGTCAGCAGATTGTTGGTGGCATTTTGGAATCTTGATGGCATTGTGCTGACTCCCTACGACCGACCAGCAATCTGTACGGCCTTTGGCATTGAAGGCATTGTATGCGCTGCCATGTGCAAGAGTTTGACACAGGTTAGAACACCTTTAGTGCTTCATGTGTGTCCCCTTGTTTCTTGTTGACAATAGCGTCTTTGATGCGCTAGGTAGGCCAAGGAGACACAAATTTATAGATAGGCAAAGTATAATGTATTTCTGCCATTACAGATTGACCGTGACTGGCTTTTAAATCTTAAAAACCCACCGACATGCAATTTTTTGACATTTTATTGAATGTTGTCACACATGATGCTGTACTTTCGATTTGTGTATGTTTACCTGTCTTACCCTTTCTGAAACTTCTTTGTGGGCAACTCACTGTCGCAATGGCTGTGAGCAATATGACTCGAGTGAGACATCAATGGATGTCCTCGCATGTCAGGTTGTGTGTAACACTATCTTGTCTGGCAGGCTATCAACCTCTGCTGAACTGGCAAACATTGTATACCGGTACAGCATGTCCAAAAGCGTTACAGGCTCTATTAAGTCATAATACAGTCATCTGGACTCTATAGCTTTTGCACGGGTACACAGCTACAACACTTATTCTACTCTATGTCATGCTGTATATGCTTGTGACTACAAGCAAGCAACCTGCCATAAAAGCAGTTTATTGATCAAGCAAGCTAACCAAACTCAATTGCCATCTTGCACAACTACAGCACTGTTTGACCTGCCACCAAAGCATGTTTGCACAAAGGACAGAAACCTTCCTGTCAAGGCTGAGCTGTTGCCATCTGTAGAGCCATCACTACTGCCAGATCTGCTCAGATTTGAGCTCAGCCTTCTGTACACCCGAGAGCTCTGCCGAGAAACTCCTTTGCTTTTCTGCCACAGCCAGGTTGCTCTCAATTTGACATCTGCTATGGATGCTTTTGTGATCAAAGCAGTCAGCCACAACACAAACCAGGCATTCAGAATGAGGAGAAGTATGCCTGCTGCATCCTGACCCGCATCACTGGCCACATTATTTACATCAATGAAGTATAGGCATCCAACTGCTGTTGCCAGCACTGTGAATGCTCCTAACACCTGCACATCATGCAAGTAAGTGTTAGTCAACATCATTGCATGCTTGTGTCATGTGACTGCAGTGGCGTTTAATAAAGCTTTCAATTGCTGTGAAACAAGAATCATCGCAGTTGATGTAATGGCTTTGTGAATGGCTGACAAATTTTCAGCAGCATACGAATACTGACAAAGAAAGCGTGTGCATGATACAATTCCGCCAATTGTGAGCCAATTGCAAAAGAAGGGTGTGGTGGTATCAACAGGCAGGTAGGCTACTGTGCTTGTTTGGTATGTTATATACACAGCATGTGCCGTCCAGATTCTGGCAGCAGAAACATAGTAAGAATGATGTTATCAATAGTTTCATGGTTTCCAGCTCATGATGAGCTAGGTATGTGTAGAACACAGACATAGCAGTGGCTTGTAGAGCTACCACCTGCGTGTTTTGAGCCAGTCTGGACTCAAATGGCTGGAGGTGAGCCAGGACAGCAAAACCCACAAGCAGCACCATCAGCATGATAGTGAGCTGGAAGTAGGTGTCCAGGGAGGTTGCCAGAACTTGAGACGCAACAAAAGCTAAAGTCTGCACCAGGACGATACTTTCCCAGAACCAGAAGGAGGGCCTGCATTGCATAACTGTCTTTGCTTACGGCAGATGCCCATACAGGACAGGGCAAGCTCACCCCAAGGAGCAAACTGGTTCGGTCCTCAAGCAGAAGCATGATCTTGGGCACCGTGAGGGTGCCACGCATTGTACGCCTCATGAGATAGCATGACTCGAGGCCTATGAGCTGCGGTGTCTGTGTGATGGCTATGAATCATCAGCGACTGGTTATCATCACTTATGGCACGACAAGAAAGGCGTTTGCTCCATGCTTGGTAAAGCCGGCCGTTTGCATTGACAAACAGACATAGTGGCTCGCCAAGTCATTAGCTTGAGTCTCAAGACTCATAGGGTGACTCACTTGTAGGGATGGTAGATGAAGCCAAGGCTGAGTCGGGTGGATGGGGAGTCTAAATGCCTGCGGTGCTGCATCAACAGCATGGCAGGAAGTAGAGGAATGACCAGGCAGACCAGGAACAACAAAGGGACCCCTAACGCCATGGACCACTTGAGGTGCAAGCCCGTGAAACACTGCAATGTCATATCAGAGACCCAGTACCCTTGGGCCCAGGCAGCCTGTGACATGTCACGAGCAAGATTACTTGACAGACCTTTCTGCATGCAGCATCTGAGAATGTGCTGTAGCATTTCAACCAGCATGCAGCGCATAGCTGTGACTAGGGGCACAGCAAGAAGCACAATGCTAGACAAGTTCAGCAGGCATTGCACCTTGCACACTGGAACATCCAATCAGGCAGGTATGGTAGAAAGTGCAGCGTACCTGAGAGTTTTGTGGGTAGGCTACACCTGAGAGCCTGTCAACCTTATAGCAGGCAAACAAGCTCCATGCATTGGTCAGGAGGCTTGGGTAGTAGTAGAAGAGCACAGCAAGCAAGGTGACCAGCAAGCCCTGCCGCAACTCTGCAGATGCAGACTGTGATGGTGCGGCTGAATGCACAGAGGCTGCCAATGCTGACTGCACAGGGTTTGTGACAGATGCTGTCGGTGCTTTCCTGCGTTTAGACCTTGACCACCTGAACGCAATCTCAACAAGTCATCTACCAGAGCTTGCAAGTACCACTTG
>JAABUK010009652.1_pt1 | contig 13127 bp, 11 predicted proteins | sample 5559141 | NCBI WGS metagenome assembly JAABUK01 (sample SAMN10711869, study PRJNA513367) | rock metagenome | isolation source: Antarctica rocks | place: Antarctica: Victoria Land, Pudding Butte nord | collected 2016-01-03
ACTTACACCTATGGAGATTTGCTCTTTTATACAGGTGTGCAGTGACCCAACACTATGCACTGTAGCTCTGTTCGGGGCAAAATGCAGTCCCCACTGTTCAGTGCTGCTCTGCAAACCAGGCTACAGCATGCAGTGTGTCATTGCACCTATGCAGATTTGCTCTTTTATACAGTGTACTTTGCTGTGCTGTTACTATTGCCCCACAATCCCATGGGAGCCAACAATCCCAGCTTGGCGCAGAAGACCCAAAATGACCCTCACTTGGCATGGCTGCTTTATGATGACAGCCCGATGTTTTATTGCAGACAAGTGGCAATGCATGGGGTTTGAGACAAAAATTGCTGTCGTAGTTACGTGAGGTGACTGCTCTGTAGCCTCTGCACTGACAGGCTGTTTCTTGACAGTATTGGACAACAACACACTTTCCTGCCTGAATGACTTTCATTATACCGTGGCAGGTACTGGGCCATCAATGCGCACAATCACCGTTCTGCAACTGTTGCCTTCATCAGAAAAGCCTGGCGCTGCAATTGAGTCCACAGGAGCACGCAAAGGAAGCTTGGTGCTTGCAGGCGCTAAGTACAGATTGGCAATAGGCAACTTGACCAGAGGCCAGACTTGCTTGTCAAAAAAAGACTTTGGCATCAGGAGCAATCTCAGACCCTCAGGGCTGCCAAAGTTGTTCGCGTGTTGCTTTGTGCGTTTGGGCAATGCATAAGAATGCGGCAAATTGTGACCTTAAAGAGCCTTCGTCCTGTGGGACTGGTGGCTCAGACCTCAAGCCGATGTCTGCAAGCTCGATCTTCGACGGTGTACAACTGTGTGCGTGAGTTATCAGCGGCACAGCGTCTCCTCCATGTGACTGTTAGCAGATGTTAGGCTCTGCTGCTTGCTGACAGCTTTGAACTTTTGTGGCAACAGGTATTGTTACGTAGCAGCTGTATACATGTGACTATCTGCCATAGCTGCAAGTTATGCTGATCATGCACACCATCATAATAGACACGCTGCGCTGTGCTACACCACTTGTTCTGCTGTCACTCCCGGTGACGCTTATGCCTGGGTAGCTGAGCTCAACACATTTAGTGGAAGGCATGATATTGATATCCCTCCTGCTTTTGCATTTAGGAGATCTCAGATGACTTGGGACGGCACAGGAGTGATGCCCAAGTGAATAATGCCCCTGTGACTGTCTTACGAGGACACAAGGAGGCTGTCAGCCAATGGGAGCATCTGCAGCCAGGAGACCTGGTCAAGGTCTGTGCTTTGCCCCCAACAACCAAGCTTTAGAGTATAATGCTGATCACTGGCAGCTGCATACAGCCAGCCTCGCTCCAATGCTCTTGTACATTGCTGAGTAAATGAACTTTAGTTGTTCCATCTGGCAATTTGGCAAGCTCAGTGATACTGTCTGCCTATGTCTGCATGGAAGCTGTGCCTGAGCATCCAAGATGTCAAGAGGCTGCACACAGGCATTGTGAGTGCACCTGATGTGTGCAAAGACTATCATTTGTGTTGCACATGGTCATGTTCATGTTCATGGCTTCACATGTCACCCCTGGTTCAGAAATTTTCCAGAAATGCGTGGCAGTTGACATATCAGATCCATGACCAGCCTGATGGCATGGCATGTGCAAAGCACCCAGATTCAAAGCATGATTGTGGCCAGTACTGTGGGCGCTAGGACTTTCGCCGCTAGCTCTTGGGTAGGGCGTGAAAAGCCCAATGAAAGGTGCACTGCTGGCAATGCACAAACCAGACAAATTGCAACCAGACTGCTTTTTATGCTGACAGACCAGGCCATTGCACCTGGTCTTTAGCTGCTTTTGAGCATACAGCTCCCCAACAACACACACGGTAAGCAAGCTCACTGCACAATCTGCTCATCTGCTGTCCGCCTGATAGTGTGTGCATATACTCAGCATAACGGGCTCGCAATCGAGCGCTGTGTGCAAGGCCAAGTTCAGGTGATAACCCAAAACGAGCGTGATTGGCCCAGAATTTCAGATGAGTGACAAAGCCAAAAGGTGCTGATCCAAGATGGGCATGGTCAAGCCAGAAGTCCTTATGAGTGACCAATGTTGTGCATCAAACTGTCAAAAGATCCCGGTTGTGAAGAAAAACATATCTCGCATGCGGCTTTCACATTAAATAGCTGAGATCAAGGAGGCAAGCAGTGGCCACCTGTATGAAGAGGCAAAGCTCAAAAAGCCAATGTGTGCTAACAGCATGGCAGACAATAGTGCAACAGTCTATAAAGAGCATGTAGCTGTGCATGAAGATACATACTGGAGCATGGCATCTTAGCTGGGCCCTACGAGCTGGTGTTGATGCCTGTATAGACAGCCAACAACACCACAGACAGCAATACAAGGGTTGGTGAGGACTGTGCATTTATGCATACAGAAAAGAAAAGAAAACTCTATGCCGATCATGACGGGAGCCTCTGATTGTCAGCTGAAATTCAGTTGCAAAGGCAACCCGGACTATGACCCTAACATAGCTAGGGCCATAGCCAGCAATTGGCTTGGTGTCTAAACCCTAAGGGAGTCTAGACCTAGTCCTTTTCCATTTTGTTCTCACGTGGCGTTTGCTCTCTAATTCTCGTCTAGACTTGACTATGTTATCTAGGGTCACAACTGCATGTTCATGTAGCTTGCGCATCACTGTCTTGACAGGCTCACGTTTTATTCCAATCTGTTTCGAGGCACTCCTAGTATGGAAATGGGAGCCAGAGAAGCCTAATATTATAGGTAAGGTGCTGACTTTGTAATCATAGTCCTTTAGTGCTTTCGTCAATGCTGCATGTTGTGCTTCTTTCTCCTCCAACTTCTCTTTGTATCGCATATCAGCATAGTATCCCCCTTCCACAATCCATATTTGTCTTGCTTTGCTACCTGGCATGTTGGGTGCAAGATTCGGCAATCTGGCTGAAGATGTTGCGTCATGTGGTAAATAGCGTCTTTGTTCTTGTGCAGTCATCTCGATGATCATTATATCTGGTCTCATCTTGCTCCAGGTGTCAGATGTCCTGCGTTGCACAAAACACCTGCCATCCTCAGGGTCAATGCCCTGGGCCTGCAGGACTGTGTCTGGGAGGACAAATGCTGGCACCCTCTTGCTGTGCACCCCAATCTCCTTGAGTCCTTCCACTCTGCCTACGTCTGCAATGAGATAGAAACTGCCAATCATGCAGAGCTTCCTTCAGTGGAAGGAACCAGTGTAGCCTTAGCAAAATTGCTAGACACAAAGCTGACACACATGGCTGCTTTGCTTACAATGCGGAATCAGTACAGTGTTCGTCAAAAGTCTGTATCCAAAACCAGTCCTGGCTTAGCAGAACAGTTCGTGTGCGATGACAGCCGAATCTGGCTGGCGGTATGGCCAGGTAGGCCTAGTAAACCATCGAACGCGTATGTAGGTGGGACCAGTGCGGCAGATATCGTCCGTAGCGCTAGCTGCAGAGCTTTGACCCTGACTGTGTGTTGACCTAGGAAACCTGTTGTCAGCAGAGGGCAAGTTTGCTGCACAGCAGCAAGCCAAAGCCATAGGCAAGCAGGCCTCAAGAGGGCAGTGTTGTTTGTAAAAACAGGCCAGCTTTCTTTTGTAATATCCAGTTTGTGCAGCAAAGCAGTTTGCTGTTAGCCAGAGCATTTTCACAGAAGACAAGGAATTAGCTTGTTGAGCAAGCTTTGCTGTCCGTGAAGCAAAGCTTGTGCATCAAGCAAGCCCGTGTTTTCAGTGCAATCACTTGCAGGTGCCAGAAAATTTGCCAGGGTGGTTGCAATTTGACTTTTTGATTTTGACTTTGACGGCAGAAAGACAAAGACAAAGACAAAGACAAAGACAATCCACACCTCCGCTTACCTGCGTCTTCGGCTGCGCCGAGGCAAAGCAAGTTGCTGTACCCCTCGCTGACAGCTGAACTCTAAAACTATTCCTTTCAAACTTGATCACTTAATTCCCAGTGATGAGCTGACTCACGATACCATGGCAGTTGGGGGTGCAACAAAATGCTGCAATGTACAGCAATGCACATGTTTGGATGCAGACTTTTGACTGCTGCTGTACGCTACTGTGGATCTCTGATCCTTCTCCTTTGCTCTCTAGAGGAATTTTGTTTCTCGAAAACAGCCAAGCAAGTTTCACTCGTAGCCAAATGGGACAGGAAGTCTGACCTTTGCTGTAAACTCCTGCCCGGTGTGCTCAGCATAGCGATCGTTTCGTCTACGCACGATAACTTCCGGCACCTGTTCTACTGGGGTGTATTCTTGGCAAGTGAGCCGCTTTCAGGCGCGTCGCAGTGCTGCGACTGGTGTCGGCGGGTCATTCGCTCACGCGCAGTTGGAAAGCCTTCTCCGGGACCAGTTGCCTCAGCCAGGTTGATAAAGGACGACGACAACTGCCCAAGAGCACGGTCACCAGCCCACGTCCAGGACTGCAACGATGGTTAACCTGCTCAAGCTACTCCTGGGGTCCCCTTCGAGCCGAACGACTGTCCCCAGCCGACAGAACTCCAGCCGCAGGTCAAGGAGAGGACTGCACAGGCTAGCAGGGGTACTACGCAACAAGCAGCAAGAGAAAACTCGTCTGATTACAGTCAGCCAGTGTGTCCTTCATCCCAACCATCAGCTGTTGGTGACTTGCTGACACGGACTGACTGGAAGGCAATTCGGGCCAGGAGCGCCACAGTGGCATATCAGATGGACCTGCCTAAGGAGCTAAAGATTCGTGATGTTTTTCATGTTTCTTTGCTGCATCCATATAAGTCAGATGGAACAGTTCAGCCACCTCCTCCTAGCCTCATTGAGGGTCAGGAAGAGTTTGAGGTTCACATGATGTTGGATCACAGAGATCGCCTTGTAAGCACTAAGGGGCATAAGCGGGAGTTCCTGGTACGTTGGCTTGGCTATGGGCCAGAGCATGACACTTGGGAGCCTGAGGAGAACTTGCAGAACTGTCAAGAATCACTTGGCAGGTACTGGAAGTCTCTTGAGCAGAGACAATCAGCTCATGAGAAAGTCTCATGGGGTACCAAGCGTTAAGAAAACAGTCTGGCCAGACACAGTCAGAACGCTTGGGTCAATCAGTTGTGTCCAGCATGCACATATTGAGTGTGTACATCAGGCGCAAATCAGTTCAGCTCAGGCATGCACTCAGAGAAGCATCAAGTGATGTTTCAGCTGATCCCTAAGCCGGGTCTGGGATTCACTCAAGTGAGACTGAGTGGTTGAGTTCGCTCTCAGCCGCTGGTCGTCCATCTAAGATAAGATTCACACTTTTGTGTGTCTACACACGGCCTAGCTCGGGACTCGCTCTAACTCTATAGTGCAATATATTCACAGCACGCTGCGCTAACGCCAACGAAAACTTGATAAAACACCTCGAGCTAGCTTTTAGGCAGCTGAAGATAATAAGCGAAAGTGCTATCTACACAGTCGACGACGAAGCGTTCGATCTAGTAGACAAAATTACCGGTTTGTTGCTAGAGTTAACTACCCCAGGATCCCAGTACACATACAGGGACCACAGATCGTGACGACTCTAAAGGGGATAATAAATACGACGACCTTAATACTCTAATTAACCAGAGGATAAAGTGGTCATCCGCACTCTGCTCGACATCATAAACGTGTGCCTCTTCTCTCCACAGTACCAGTTGAATGAGAGAGAGAGGGAGAGATTACAATGCTTTCGCCAGTCAGCAAGTCTGATCACATATAGAAGAAGACAAATATCAAATCTGGAAGACATTAAGACAGCCTCAGAATGCCTACGTCCTTACTACAAGCTACGGTTGGATCGTTTCTGATCCATGTGACGTTGCTAGAGACCTCGACAGAATACAAGAGTACACAGACAAGACAATCACAGAGGTCGAAGCCGCATTAGCACATTACCATCTCAAGCGTGTTGGAATCATTGATACTAGCTACCAGGATCTCGAGGGCTGAATGGACCGACTTCCTCTCCCAACAAATGCAGTCATTGACTACCTCAGTAGCACCCACAGGAACACCTACAGACTCCCAATCACACCAGACCAACGCTGCCTGCGGCTAATACAGAACGAGATTGACGAGAACAGAGGAGTCTCGGGACCTAGAGCGCCTAGCCAATGAGCACCGAGTACCGTTCAACTCAACAAGCGGCCAAGACAGTGGCCAACTTCTTCTTACTAGAGAATTGGACGTCGCCTACCACCATCACCATCAACATAAAAGAGATCCGTGAGTTAAGGGATAGCTTGACCGTCATAGAATTTTATCTAAAGAAGAAGAGACGAGAGATAGAGGCTGGACTACTGGACAGCGCGTATGAGTTCGAGTATCAACGTGAGATTAGCAATGGATACTTCGGGGATAATGTTTCAAGCAATGGTTCCGGGCCAGACCACGAGCTTCTTGTTGGCGAAGGAGATGGCGAACTTGTTAAACGTTGACGTTTTCCAGTTTCAACGACGTTTTGGCTGTAGTTACGTAGTTATGTAGTTATGGAATTTAAATCTCGCTCAAGCAGGGGGGGTGTGTCGCCATTGCATCTCACTGCATTTCTCTGTGATTTTGTCTATGTTTTTGCTCTTCAGTTCTGTATTGTATATTATATTTTCTTTAATTTCAATGTGATACAATTGTAACTACATAACTACATGACTACAGGAGAAATGGGATAGAACCAGAAACGACAAAAAAGCGTAAAGTTTCGACAAGTTTCCAAAAGCTTCGTAGTTTCATAGTTTGGACCAACTCCACCCCCACCTACTTCATGCAGTTGTCCACGATGACCACTGAGCAACATTTAAACGTTGTTGACCAGAAATCGGAAGCGCAGCAGAGGCATTTACTTCTGCATGCTCTACATGATTCCCTTCCGCGACCTTACAAGGGGTAAGAACATCGCCTGTCGCAGAGTTATGGCCGTCTAGCTTGCCATTCAAATCCCGACGTGGATGCCACTCTGAGGTACCTTTGCGCAAGGAAGGCCTGCTGTCAGTTGTCAGTTTGCAGCACTTGCAGATCCAGCATGGCGGTCTTTGACATGCCCCAGTGCACGTATGACTTGCGTATCTACGAAAGGTGAGTATTGTGCAGCGTGCAAATTGGCATCTTCTATGCGAATTGGCATCTTTTGTGCTCGACATTTTACTCTGGCACGTAGAAAGAGCTTTTCTGGCAGGAGGAGGTGGTCACTTTGAAAGAACTAAATGATATTCAAGAGAGGCTAAATGCAATTCAGAAAAACAATTACAAGGGCTTTGCACCAGACTGCGTTGATGTGTGCAAATCTTGTGCTTGTTTCCCTGTATTGTGACATGTAACATGGACTTGCATTGCTTAGCACAACATTGCAGAAGAAGATGGATATGTTAAGGTTGCAACTGAGAACTGCAGGTCAGACAACAATCACTCACCCACGTTGTCAAGCCTTTTGCATTGCTCGAAAGCAGCTTTGATGAATAGCCAGAAAGACACGGTTCAACGCTAACAGATAACTATTACAGCAAGGTTCAATTGCATTCAAGATATCGTACATGACTTCAAATGACCAAGGATCCATTATTGCATTCATCTTGCACGAAGAACAGAAGAATTGTTAACTGAGTATGCCACACTTGTGACCACTAGTAAAAATAGAAAAAGGAATGCTGCATGAAAGAAAAGAGTTATAATCTAGGTATGCCACAGTTGTGACAACTAGTAGAAAAAAGGATGCTTCAGTAAAGAAAAGTTTCATTGACATGCATGGCCATCTGCCCTATCTTATTGTGTGCATCCTTTTGCTTGAGGACAAGCCTTTATTTTAGTCAAATCTAACCATATACCATGGAACCTTGCGTGCAATTGCTTGCACCTACTGCTTCAAACATTGATTCTAGGGTTTACACAAGATCGCAGCCTGGCTTATGTCCTCGCAGAGGGGTCCTGCAACTGTTTCTCTGTCACTACCCAAAGCCTTCTTGCCAACTGAGCATCTTCTGCTTTTGCTGATGGCCTAGCAATGTTGCACTTTCCCAGATAGGCCCCAGACTTGCCAGCCAATTCAAGAGCTGTTGCTGCATAAACTGAAGTTGCTGCGCCCTAAACGGCATATGCACATAGTCAGGAGGAAGCAGGTCATGTACACTCAAACATGTCTATCAAGCACACTGAGTAGGAGCAGGACAGAGCTGCTAATGGCTGACTGTGCCTTCACATGGCAACTTACCCATGACTGCAAGCTTTGATGTCTGTAATAAGGGACAATTACATCACCACATCACTAGATCTGCAACAGGGTATGTACAGTGAGCTTGGCTTATGCATGTTATGGCATTGAAGCAGGATTTAGTGCAATTGACACACGCGTTGTGACATGAGTCCTCATGCTCGTTGCTAGAACAAATGTCACCTGCTCTATGCTTTTGGACCAGAACTACCCAAGGTATTTCATGGCCCACTGCATGAGGATTGGCAGGTGTCGTGACAAGCCTGTGGCAATGAATCCTGGATTCAAAGAGAACACCTCAATATTGCTCCCTTGCAGTCTGCAGCAACACCAGAGAGGTTTTGGGCATTGTGTGCTTGATTGACTAAGTGATTGGCCTTAACCTGCGCCAGCTAAAGCCAGGTAGATCTCAAGTATGCCTCACCCTGATTCTGAGCACCATTCAGCAGGCTCAGAAGTGTGCTTGATGCCACACACACCCATGTATGGAGCCTTGACAGCGACTGTGGCAATGAGCATAGCAAGATATTCTGCTGGAAATGGCTGACTTGCAATAACTTGATGCAGAAAGTGTGTAGACAGCTTTGACCACGTCCAATTCAAAATATGTGGCAAGCATATTGCAATATTGTTAAAAGTCAGGCAATGCAACAAAACCCACAGTGTGACCTCATGTGAACACAGGTAAGTCAAAGTTTTGCTTTCTATTCCACAGTCATGTCTTGGTGCAGAACAGTGCAGCAATGCCATCATGCACAAACAACACAAGTCAGAGCTGATACAACAAAGCATCATACCTGCTGGCAAGCTCTTTGGTGAACAGGATGTTGCAAAGCTTTGACTGGTGATAAGCAGCAAAAGAGCTGTATGGCCTACGCCTGAAGCGCAGATCATCAACATCAAAACCCCTGTATTTGTGCACCTCAGACGAAACTGCAACGATGCGCACAGGCGTGCCCTGCAAGACCAAATGCACAGGCTAGTGTCATGTGTCCAAATTGCTACAATATGCAAAAGCGCAAAGCTATGTAACTCTATGCAAGACAGTCTATGTGTGCATGTTTGCAAATCACAGTATATCATGGTTACTCCCACAGCTCCTGCAGGCAAAAACTGAGTGCCTTCAAGTCAACATAGGTAATGCGATAACGCATGCAAGGCACGAGCATCGCTGGCCACGCTGGAGCGGGCAGCAGTGCTGCAGAGGATTTTCAGTCAGGATGCATGTTTGATGCTTGTTGCACATTAGCATGTGTGAATGGCATTCACCTGCTGCTTCAGCTTGTCCAGCAAAACCACCACCAGGACAAAGTGTCCAAAGTGGTTTGTCCCAACTGTTAGCTCAAAGTTGTCTTTGGTGTATGTCTGTGTTGTACCAGCCACACCAGCATTTAGTATCATCATGTCAATCTTAGGCTCAGACTGAAGTTTGTGTGCAAAGCTTCTGACGCTGCTCAGGTCAGCCAGGTCTACTTGCTGAACCTCTAAAGGGGCCTGAAACATTTGCATGTAAGAGCTCAATTTACAGAGCTGAGTGGGGTCTTTGCAAGATGTGCCATGGTCTGGGCAACGTGCCTTGATTCCATCTTGCCTCAAACTTGCAAGCACTTCCTCCCCAGCAGCAAGGTTACGACTTGTTATGGTCACTTTTGCATCCGCACGCGCTAGAGCACGAGCTGTCTCCACGCCGGTGCCTGAGTTGCCGCCTGATCAGAAAAGCGTCGACGTCAGCAGCCCAGTGGATGGTTGACGGTTCAAGATTTTTGTTGTGGGTTCATGGCGCGTTATCTAACCTGTGATAACCGCAGTCTTGCCGGTAAGACTGATGTCTCCCAGCGCCTGCTTGGCTGTTGTTCGAGATCCTGGCCCCATGATGTGTCTTGTGTGTTGCTTCAACTTGGTGTTCTTATGCCTGTTTCAATCGAGCAGGTCGACTTTGTATACAAGTTCCACAGCCCTTATTGCGCTCAAGCATAACGTCAACCGTAACGCTTGTTGACGTCCGGGTTGACGTCATCCACAGGGTCAAAGTGATTACATGGCAGCCATGGGTGTCGCTGCTCAAAAGCTCTGAAGGGAACCATTTTGGAACCATGTAATATTTTTCCGGACAATGCAGTGAACTTTGTGGAGCTAACCATGCTTTCATGCCAATAGTGGTGGAGGCAGTATCCCTAGAAAATTATATTTCTTGGGTATCTAACAAATTAGATGAGACGTAGTAGTTTTTACATACAATCTCATGGTTTTCCTTCGGAAAACAATTATTGCTGTTGTTTTACGTAGTAGAAGCGCAAGAAGCGCAATCATGGTTTGATCTAAGGCACCCTATCTACTGATGCTAGCATGTGAGAATAAGCTGATAGGCTGTTCTGCAAGCTTTTGTCTGGTTGACAAAAGCGTCATATGCATGAAAGATTGTCAAGACACCAATCACTCTGCAAGTATTGCAACCACAACTGACTCTTGTCTTGAGGTATGCCATCAATCACATACTTGCAATCCATGACCCTTCTGCAAGCACTTCACTCCTCCGCAATAGTCCAGCTTGACAAGTGCTTGCGTGAACACTACAAGTAAACGTTTACATGGGGTTCGCATGACTTCGAATCGAATGCCTACAAAAGAAAATGATCAGATACATGTTTAGCAGTCTGCTATTGCCCACGTATAAAGCATTACATTTCACTGATCATCCATGCCAGTCGGATCGGGCCCTAAATGCGGGTTGAGGTCAAAGTCGTGCTTGACCAGTCCTGGCACCAACTTTCCGTGATCAGCTTGCAAGGTTGAACGTGTTGTGATGAAACCACAGCCCTCCATAGTGGCTTTGTAGAATAGGCGCCTCATTTTTGGGGGCAAGCAACCATTGTGAGCTCTCTTGTGGTTTTGTACTGCATGGCACTTTGCACTTCAACGTGACAACATAGCTTTAGCTAGACCTTTACTGTAATGGTTACATTTGCTCATCAGCATTTTGATGCTAGAAATGGTAGCTGTAGCTAACAAACGCATGGACAAGCCCGTACCTGACAACACAATGCACTCTTGCAGCCAAGCCAGTGTTGCGTTTAGGCCCTTCAATGCGCTCTCACGCTCGTCATCTAAGCCCTATACAGAACAGCAATTAACTTGGCTCAACACAGCTTGAGGCATACATATGCTGCCTGCTGCAAGTGTTTCAACTGATAGGTACAAACTACATGAGTCAAGGTGACGTCCAAGACAACCAAAAGGTTATGCATGCCCTGTTATGGTGCAGTAGCAAGCAATTCAGCAAATTCAGCAAAGTGTACTGCAACAAGGCAATAAGATGTTTGGCTCGATCAGACTCGCCTGTAGCTGCAGAGCATCAAAGCACTTCACGTCGGTATCCATGAAAGCCACCAGAGCCCTGTATGTTGAGCAATACATGCGAGCAACGTAGCTCGGCTGATCAAAAGGCGAATTGAAGTTGACCATGGATCCCACAGCCCAGCAATCATGTGCCTGTCTGCCGCACTCTGCGCAGACTGTAAACAGCCTGTGCTCTTTTGGCAAACGTTTGTCTGTGTCGTAAGGATCGTATGGGTCACCGCTGACAGCATAAATCTTGATATAGTCTTCAAATTCACTCCGCTGACGTGTAGGGAAGACTGAATAGAAGCTGTACCAGGGACAGTGTTTGAGAGGACCCCATAACTCGTATGGGTGCACTACTGGCTGCATCAAGTCCAGGCTGTAGAAGGCATTGGCTTCCCTTGTTGAGAAGCAGTTGTGAAGAACGAAAGTTGTATCACCACATAGCACTGCGCCAAAGCCCCTGCAACAGATTCAAGCTTTCCAGCATTAAAATGACACATCTAACGCCAAAAACATGACGCATCGCATAAAGCTGCTAGCATACCCTTGGTCAGCCATAGTGCTCACAGCACCCTGTGCAAACTCTCTGGCTGTCCAGCTGATATTAGTTTTCAAACACAGGTGCAACAAGCCAGGCCTGCACAAGCTGCCAGACCTGGATCTTTGATTTATGACTTTAAACCGAGCTGGCGTGAGAAGACCCAGTAAGTTCAAGAGAAGCTGTACGTATGGACACTCTGCGCAACCTTTTGCACAATGAGGCCCTAAGGGTTTGCGGGCGTGCCGTGAGTAGAAGTCAGGAAGGGTTACTGGACGGTAACAGAGGTGATAGCCGGTGAACTGCAATTAGCAAACGGTCAAATAGCTGTGCCACACAGAACATCATGCTAAATAGCCTCAAACAATGTTGTTGACAGGATGATGGGTCCAACCGTTGATCAAGCATGTTCATGTGCTTGCTTAACAGGTAGCTTATGTAAATGACATGCAACATATCATCAAGCCAAAAGAACAAAACAGCGTCGCAGTCAAGCCCGCTGAGGTTCAGCTAGAAGAGGACAGAAGGCTCAAACAAGCATCCTCGCATCTGATGAATGCCTGCCAGGACATTTGCAAACTATTTGAGCTTTATTATCTCTGGAATCCTGGTTTCAACGTGGCCACTGTGGGTTGCATACACCCATGTCTGCCTCATCATTGGAGGCAGCTGCCCATGTGTACGTCCTTGAAATGTTTCAACTGCACCAAAAACTGCATGGAGTCATTCAAGCAGCATGGCTGCAGCGTGAGCTGGTGCCAAGAAGGGCAATAGCCTGTTAAGCAATGCTGTGTGACTCTTTCACAGTGATGGCTGTCACTCAAAAGCATTATTCCCAGAACCAAAGATACCAGAACAAGTAGTAGGCACACCTGAATTTGTGATGGCACCGTTCAACCAGATCAGTGTCAGATTGATGCTTGCACTCACGCGTCCCCTCTGAGACTCCATCTCCTGTGCCAAAAGTCAACCATGCTTTACCCTAGCTTCAGCTTGTACACAGCTGAATGCAAGCCCTAGTGCAGGTGTCTACGCAAACGGA
>JAABUK010009653.1_pt1 | contig 13127 bp, 7 predicted proteins | sample 5559141 | NCBI WGS metagenome assembly JAABUK01 (sample SAMN10711869, study PRJNA513367) | rock metagenome | isolation source: Antarctica rocks | place: Antarctica: Victoria Land, Pudding Butte nord | collected 2016-01-03
AAATTAGCAAGGAAGAAGGAAATAGGTCTATGCTGAGTAAGCCGCCAAGGAGGACCTACGACACTTACTCAGCACAGGCCTATTTCCTTCTTCCTTGCTAGTCTGCGTAGATAGCTTCTTCTTCATACACTCATTCATCACTTTCGCACCACACCGAGGCCATGGCGATAGTAAAGTCGTGATATAGGTAATGCCTTCACAAGATTGTTTCGACGGTCTTGGGGCTAATGTCAACGCTCAAATAAAAGTGCCACGTGTAACGCAATCCACCCAAGCTAGCATTGTCTCCTCGTTGTCCCTGCCTCCTTGCGCTTTCTCGGCTGGTCCAATTCTGCGTCGCGTCGTTCCCGAAATTCAAAGGGGTACGAAAAGCAACCCCCAGGGCCTCCAGTTCATGGGGTGATGAGGTGGCTTCGTGAGAGGTTCTTCGCGGTATGCCAAAGGGGGGGAAGGGACATTCACCGTCCGCGAAGGAGGCCAGCGAGACAGAGCAATGAAGTATGTCTCTGAGGAACGGAGTCTGGGAGGTCCACGTCGCGGTACTTGTCCTCCGATGCTCTTTGTAAGTTTAATGTATCCAGTACTGGCACGTAAATGTCTCTTCGAGGTGCCATACAAGACATGTCCCGAAATGGCTAAGCCGGCGATTTGAGCTTTCTAGAATTATGCTTGGCATAATTAGTCATCGTCCCACCTGCATCGGAAGCTGCGGAAGAGGTACATATGAATCATTCTGGCAACTGAACTTCTCCCGCTGTTCCCCATAAACGAGAGAAATCATCCTCTTGAGCCGTCCTGTCGATATTTATAGAGGAATCACAATCTGTACCCGAATTACCCGCAGCGACGTTTCAAAAAAGAGCAAACAAGTTCAAGATCTACAATCAGAGAGCGCCCTGAATCGCCGCCGCCAACCTTGAGATCTGACTCTGACTTCACATCTTCTGAGGATGAAGAGGGCCGACAAGTCAAGCGGCAAAGGAAAAATAGAGGGCTCACGGCCAAATCGACAACTGCGGAAGCCCGAGGTGAAGACCTCGCCCACTGCGGCCCTTCCCATAAACATGGATGATGCGACAAAAGCCTCGAATCGGTTCCACGAGGAAGATAGTGACTCGAGGTCGAAGCATCTCCTTGGCACGGCACGAGCTCGACCCAATGCGCCTAGAGAGTCAAACGCTTTTTAAGCTGCCAAATTACCAGTCGTTCATACAGAAGGACCCAGACGCACGATCAAGACAAGTGGGCCCCGTCAAATCGTCCACGAATGTTCGGACTATCACTGTGACCAATTTTGCGCCGGACGTGTGCAAGGACTATAAGCAGACTGTATTTTCAGCGGATTTTTGGGGACAGCTGCGAGTCCCTACCTGCACGAGAAGACTATAAGCAGGGATGGGAGCTTGATCGTGGGTGGGAAATAGGCGCAAAATGCAAGAAGATACATAGCAAGACCGTGGCGTCCGCGAGTCGCTCAGCTCAGAACGGCAATGAGGACGAAGACGACGATGCACTGTTGGAGAGTATTCCATTTGCATGTGTCATTTGCAAGAAGCCATACAGAAATCCGGCAGTAACAAAATGCGGGCACTACTCTGCGAGGCTTGTGCGTTGCAGAGGTATCAGAAAAATCCCTCATGCGCGGCTTGCGGAGCTGGAACGGGTGTCCAATGTGGCAAATAAGCTAAGCAAGTTTTTGGAAAAGAAGAGAGAGCGAGCTAAGAAGCGAAAAGAACGGGCGCTGGCCGAGTGGGAAGAAGTTAGCGAAAGCGATGGTGACGATGGTTGATTGTTATTCAATGCAGCAACAGACGCACGAAGAGCTGGATATCGCTGCCAACTGTATGACGAAGTTCGATGGCAGTTGCGAATAGCGGCGGAAAGACGTCTTGAGCTACTTGCGCAGCCCCGAAGACCATTTCTGAGATTGTTGCGGGAGATGCAACATTCCACGGCGCCTGGTCTGGATCGAACCATCTGATGTGAGATCCCTGAACCTGGCATCATCGCACGAATCAGCGGCACGCAGATATGCAGTAGTCTGTCATCGATCATCGTTTGGGAGAATCGGGTTACTTCGAAGGACGGGAAACCAGGGACGAATTTTTGAGGGATGAAGAATCTAATGTGAGCGCAGCCATATGTGCACCCCCGAGCAGAAGTTGGAGATTGTCGAGCTTGTCCAACTCACCAATTGGTGTTCATGGTAATTACCACGAGGAGTGATTGCGAAACGGCAGCGCCACAGCCCGAAGCGGGAACTCCCAACTTGAAACTGTCTCGACTGCGGCGGATTGCCTCTTTTCCAACTGTGCCACTGTTGACTGTTTGGTGTCAGCCACAGCAATGCTAACGAGTCCTCAAGGAATTACAATCACAATCCCAGTCCCAATCCCAATCACCTCTTTGCAACGGTCGCTGAACCTTGGACCCTGATGTTTGCGAGATGCATCAGATTTCTGGATACAGATCCCTAGCAGCAGAAGCGACATCCCGCAGCCAATCACACGCCAGATCGAGCTTCTTCCCCTAATATTGTCCCTGCGCCTTGGCCATCTCGCCGAATTCTTTCCTTAGCCTCCCCCTCTCAACTAACAAAGCTACTACTGCGAGAGAAAGATTATCGAGAGCATCGTGCAGCTAAGGGGGGCATTGCTTCTGCGATCCTACCATCATTCCTTCTCCAACGACGGAGCCGTTAATGGGTCTGCCTTGGTCTTCGCTTATGTCGCTCTCTCGCTAGTAATCTGTTCGATTCTTCGCACCGGTTGAATCCTCACATTGCCCTGCAAGGTTTGCTTATTCGACTCGCACCTGTTGCACTCCCGCGGCCTTGCCGCTTCAAGACGACATGAAATGCAGCTATTTCAAAACGATTGCGAGAGTCGTTCTCTGTCTCGCGACCATTGGAGCCATTATCCGGTTTACCGAGCTACAAGATCTTGGGGATCAATATGGAGTGGTCGACTATTTCACGTTCACCGTGTCAAATATGAAGCCTAAACGACCATACCATCACAAACCTGTCGGAAATGTTGCAGGGGACAAAGTCATCGTCATGGCCAAAATGGAACACGAGGACACATCGTGGGTCGCAGCAGAGTTGTCAGAGTACGTCGAGGTGGACCCAATACAAATTGTGACTTCTAATTCTAATTGACTCTTCAATAGCTGGCAGCGCGCAATTTACACTGTCAACCCTTCTGCAAGCTCCGCAGACATCCTCACCACGAGTGTCAACAAAGGCCACGAATCAATGGCGTATCTCACATACATAATTGATAATTACAACTCCTCCCTTCCTTCCACTATTGCCTTCCTTCATTCTCACCGAAAGGGATTCCTTCGAGCATGGCACACCGACTCTCCCTTGCACGACAGCGTCGATGCCATGCGCGCCCTTCGGATCCCCTTCGTCTCGCGCAACGGATACGTCAACCTACGCTGCAATTGGAACCCAGGGTGTGGGAGGCACAGTATAAATGAACATATAAATCCAGCAATTTGGAAGGAAGTATTCAATGAAACAAGTACACCGCTGTTGAGCGATGCGGAAAAGTGGGAGGCTTCCATGCCAGATGCAGATTCGTCAAAAGAGGACCGTAATAGGGCGATCTACTTCCGAGGTCGCACGGCGGCAGCTTGTTGCGCACAATTTGCTGTTTCAAGAGACCAGGTTCTCAAAAGGCCGCTTGAAGATTACATCAGCTTCCGTAACTGGGTTATCAATACGGAAAAGACTGATGCTAAGAGTGGGAGGGTGATGGAATATCTCTGGCACGTCATCTTTGGCAAGCACACTGTATAGTAAGGACATATCCTTGCTCTGTGATTCCAGGGCCCTAGCTAATACCCTCCTTTAAGTTGCCCGGATGAAGATGTCTGTTATTGCTCTGTCTATGGCCGATGCTGAGCTTCCATGGCTTCACAATGCGATTCGGACAGATCCCTTCACCTCACAGCAGCGGCCAATCCGTCAGCAAACAGGACTCCACCAAACACCGTGAAACAATCGTCAAAGTGGAAACGAAAGCGCCGGAATACAAAGACCTCTTCGATGGGGGTTTCAAGCGCACGCCTCAATGGTATGACCATCGCCGGCATCGGACCACACCAATACATTCTCAAAGATAGAACCAGGTCAATTACTTCGATCCTAGACGGGCTCCAACAGCCGCCCTTCCATGCCTCAAATAAGCACGCTCAATCAGAAATCGTGGCCGGTCCTCTGTGCTCAGAAAGTCAGCGATGTATGCCTGCATTGAGTTCCGCTCACCCTTGCCATCTAGGAGATTGGTCCGAATTGTGAACCAGCAGCCGAGTCCAAGGCGACGGTGCCCTCCATTCTCTTACTACGCCGAGAAAGCGGCTTTGGCCATCTAGGAACGGGAGAGTGATTGGTATATCCTACAATGTCCATAGACAAACGATTCATTGTATTATACGAGTACATTAGACCTAAACAGACTGTACAAAGTCCTACTTCTGAACAAGACACTTCGACCTCCGTTTTAGGATAACGATGAGTACATTGACTCATTCAAAGATGACCCGACCATGACACTGAAAATTAGACCCAGCATCATCAGGCCCCCCAATTAAAATTACCTACCACCCCACCAGGCATAAGTAATGTATGTGGGGCACTAGTAAAGTCGTAAAAAACGCCCAGCTTACAGATATCCCTGCTGCCCTTGTACGATATCCTTGTCGCTATCCAAAGCGTTCTTGTATACTAGATACTAACAGGCAAGGTCTGAATTAGGGGCTTTGTGGCGCTGTATCTTTACATAGCGTTACTAAAGTGGACCTATATTACTTATGCCTCCTACCGTAGTAGATCCCACTACGTAACCAGCAGGCCAGAAGCTCGAACCACAACCAAACGATCAGCACAGTACATCTGTTGTCTTGGGAACGCCACGCTGTCTCATCATCGCTATACTGAAACAGGTAGGGTCTTCGCCCTCAGACAGCTTCTTGCTTTCCCCTTCCACTTTCCAGAGAGAGAGAGCTCTCTGGTCGGATGTGTGGGTAGCTAATCAATCAGTCAAGCGACCGACCCAGCAAGCAAGCAACCGACTAACTTAGTTATGGCAGCCTCGAGAGGGGGGGACGCCCGGAAGGCTGTATTCAGAAACTCAAATGTTGTGATTATATCTAACTTGATTAGGGTGAAGCTCCTTGTTTATGGACGGGAGCTAGCTAGTTTATGCGAGAGAGAGAGAGAGAGAGATGCGTTGATACGAGGGGAGGGGAGGGGTTGGCACATCTGGGAAATAATTGGTGGATTCGTTGGGCAAGGGTGGGTAGCAATCTGATTGGATACTGTCAAGCAAAGAGCTAGAATAGCTCGAATTAGCTAGAAATGCTTGTATTGGATCGAATTGAATTGACAGAATTAACTGCTTAAATGCTATCTGAAATGGAGCTATGTATGGGGCCGGAAATTGGCTCGAAACAGGCCGATGGGCACCCTGAGGCGCAGGCTGTGGCGCAGGCTGTCTGACAGATACTGTGACAGTTCTCGTATTGTCTGTCTTATTGCTTGCGAGAAACTCGCTCCTGTGCCTGCTCTTGACGAGTGAGGAGTCTTGTCGTGAAGGCCGTGCAGATCTGTAGGGAATCACGGCGTAAATGTCCTGGGTAAGGCGTGTTTGGACCTGGTCATGATTTCCCTGTTGCTTTTCAAAGGGGCTATGGATGCTGCTGATACTGCTAGGGTCGGTGGATTGTGACAATGATTGACTAGTCTCTTAGACGTTGCCCATGGCTTTGGAGGGCAAGAATGTCGGAAGGGAATGTTTTACTAGATGGGTTTTGAGGAGAGATACCGCATGGATAAAGGATCATCGATGTAAGTAGGATCCGTGGAGTCAAATCATGGTCATCTCGAGGAGCCGTATCAAGGTCTTGAATGTTGGAGTTGATGGCGATTCCTTTGAAGAAGCAGAATGCACGAGCAAACCAGCCAGGAAGGGGAGATCACATTGGCTTTCTCGGATATCATACCTTCTGCCCCGAGACAATTCCAGTTCTTCATGTCTCCTGTACACTATATTGAGTCAGTTCCCTGGGCTGCACATCAGACTCACCAGACAAATCTGGAGATGGTAACGCAAAAGCCGTGTGGCGATGCAGCCCCTGAGGCAAGTGGCGCCAAGACAGACTGCAGTCACAACTCGACGGCATTGATATCCATCGTAGATACGTTTGCTCTTTTGACAACGACGTTGAAAAACATCAGTGCTATGATGCTTTTGCGGGAGGCGATCTCCGGTGGCTGAAGTGAAGGGGAACTGTGTAAAGGGCCGCGCGCGTCGATTTCCTAATTCCGTAATACTCGAAACACTTCTCACCACCGCAATAAACACACGTACTTGGCACAACCAAGAGTCACTGTTGAAGGTGGTCTTCCGCCATCTCAAATTCTGGCAGGCCTTACACTTACCTTCCTCCATCTCGGTTTCCTGAGCGTTCTTGTCCACAACATCTTCTTCTCTATCCGGCCCGCAGACTTGCAACTTACTGCATGGTTTCCATCCCCATCTTCTGAGCCGTATCTGCTTGTTTCGATAAACATTCTGAGCATCTCCCTTTCTCAAGACATTCGGCGGATCATTCTCACGGGAAGATCGTGAGGACTTTCAGAGCCTCCATCAAGATGTTGGCCAACGCACTTCATCAAGCCCACAAGCTTATTCCACGCGTCTCTTACACCAGCGTGCGACGTTTGCAAACAGCAATGGCCGTCAGAAGCCCAAAATTGTTTCTCACTCGGCCGATCCAGCACCTCGAATTTGATGCAGTCGACGACTTGACCAATCTCCATTTCAAGACCTGCCATCAGCCTGATGTTCTGTACGACTGGCGCTTTTCACCACTAGCTTTTGTCACTAACGGGTGAACAGACATTCCATCAACAACACCTCTCGCCTGATCAAGAAGAGGCAGAGCAAGCCTGATCAGGTCCGATCGAGTGAACGTACAGCAAAAGTGACAGCCTTGCGCAAAAGTATGCAAAACATTGGACCACTTCTCGAATCTACCTTTCCATATCAAACTCGCTATAAAATAGGCGGAGTTCGCAAGCAGCTTTGGTCTCCTCCGTCATCACGCTCCAGTAGTCCTGAACGAGCTGATGGGCACGACACTCCTCGTCGCAGGTCTAAGGAAGAAATCTTTGGCACCCCAAAGCTGTACAGCCCACCTCGTTTGTATGGAGAAGACTCAATATATGCAAATCCGTTCTTTGTATATGAGGGAATTGTCGACCCCCTCACAATTGAGAGACAAAGTAGAGAAGAAGCATGGCTCTTGTTTGAAGCACAGGAGGAAAGAAAGGGATCTGCGAAGGCGCTCTTGAATGACACGAAACCCCACGAAGGCGACGCCATGGAGCTCTGTCAAGATGGCTCTGCCAAAGCCGAAGCAGAAGAGAAGATGACAGACGCACCCATGCAAGACACTCAAGGGATAGACAGCCCTTCTAATCCGGCGTTCACGAGTGCAGACGGTGCTACACCAGCTCCAATGCCTCAGCACCAACGTCACCCTTCAGTCGAGGTCGAGATGTCTGATTGCGAGACGAGTGATACTGAAGCTGCGGGGATTCCTGGTTTGGGCATGCTTCAAATGGAGAATTGTCCTAAAACACAACCTTCTGCTCCAGTTGTTTCGTCTGCTCCAGTTGTTTCGTCTGCTCCAGTTGTTTCGTCTGCTCCAGTTGTTTCGTCTGCTCCAGTTGTTTCGTCTGCTCCAGTGTCAACGCCACAACCGGCAACCTATTATTCGCGCCAGGTTCAACACGAACACGATAGCTTTCTACACTATCGAGATCCGACATTCTCTGCCTTTCCATTTGCTGGTTGGAGTAAAAAAGTTTACGCCCGAGAGTTTGGAACAGTCCTGTCGTCTGAGGACCACAGGAAACATCTGGGAAAGGTTGATGCTCTATGTCGGTCAACTGCTGCTTTGAGCTTGGATGAGGAACCAGCTCCGAAGAAAGCTATCACTGGTATTCATGCCAACCTGCTAGCTCAGCAAGACGATGAAGAGTCCGATGATAAATCCCCACCTGCGTCAAGCTTGAAGAGGAAGAACTCTGGCCACTCTGAGCCAAACCCACCAACAAAACCAAGTCGTATTGCCTCTCAGTCTAGTCCGCCTGCTTTTTTTCGCAAAGACGCAACACTATATCAATCGAGCGTGAAGAGGCGGAGATCTGATCGTGGCGATCTATATCCACCTTCAAAGCGAAGCTGTATTGCTTCGCACTCTGGCTCGGCTTCGTTTGACCGTGAGATGGCAACCGACTTGAGCAAAGCAGTCTGGTCTTCGACACCCAGCAGTGACATTGTTGCAACCGCACCAATTGCCACAGATCTTCGCAATGAGCTAAGATCGTTGGCTAACACCGGCACAAAGTCAGCGTCATCAGTCCAGCCGACAGATGGGTCCGTCGTGACAAGAACGAGTCCAGTTATGACACCGCGAAAGCTCGAAGATCACATTGTCTCACCTGCAGTTGACGTCGACCAATCTATCAGCAGAGCAAAGTTTGGTCCCACAGCCTTTATGCCCTCCAAAAAGCCCGGGTCCTTTGGTGTCAGGAGTTCAAAGAATAATGCTGTGCCGTCCAATCTAGTCATGAAACCTTCAACGTCTCCAGTTTCTGTGCCGGGTACTAGCATGGGACCTCCCGCAAGACCAATTTCATCAGCGAAGGGAACTCAAGTGAATGGCCTACAGCCCCCGAGCTGGTCAGCCGTCCGGACGCGGAGCTGTGCAGAGTACGCAAGCTAGAAGTGCTGGTGTGGCGGCCTCCAGAGCTTCCTGTGTGATTCACCTTGCGCCAGAGAAATACAAGGTCAGAGTGCACAAAGTGATCGAGTCAGAAATGCGTGGAGTAGTGCCTGCTCATATTCGTGTCGACCTTCGATCACCAGACCTACATCGCTGTAGAGTCACATCTTTCCTCCTTCAGCAAACTCTCAGGACAGTCTATCATCATCGATGATCGACAATGTCCTCTCGGAGAAGAATCCTAGAACCTTTTTCTGTCCTGCATTAGCTCGTACTGGATGAGCGCCATAGACCCCCCGGTGTGGGAGGTCATATTCATGTACCTGGCTTCTGTTTCATTTTTCACCTTCTCTCACTTCGGAGAGCTTTCCCATAGACCCCCAGAGCGGGAGGTCATTCTAATTAGTGAGGTGGTTCGTTTCGCTCGTCGACAGTCGCCAAAGCGAAGCTTCAGGGCAGGCCGCATGAATATGGGCAGCGAGAAGGTATGATGGTTGTATGTACGATACACGGACTCTAGCTCATGACAGCAGCGACCGAATCAAAGTTGCAGCTTGTTGAGCACTCATCAATGTGTAACGCATCTGGAGTTGCCAAGACCAGTACATAAACTAGTTACGCTGAATTAGTTCTCAAACTTTCCCAAACTCCTGCCTCTCATTTTCTGTCGCCTAGTATACCGCTCAGCTCCGCCATATTAGCCTTCGAAGATGACAAAATTCAGGAAATACATCCATCGGATGAAAGTAGTGACGTAGCATAAAAACCTCTGCATTAGGAGTCGCAAGGCTAGACCACGCCACCGCCCTACTTCATATCCTATTGGCGCTGTACTTGACAGCGGCCAAGGGTAGGTACTCGAAGGGTTCTTTATTTAGTATCCAGCCGGCAGTCACTGGGGTTACCTGCACGGGCTGAAAGCGAGACTCCAAGCTGGTATTGTATATTACTACTACCAGTAGTCTGTCTATCATTAAGTTGCCGTCTAGAGTAGGGCGTTGGCCGAGCTTTCTCTCTCTTGACATCTATTCGGGACAAGTGGCGCGAGATATCTAATTGTCCTGGCGGAGAGCCGATAGACTTGGTCAGTATGTACTAGGCCTACAGATATGGCCTTCTCCTTTGTACGTGTGGTGGAAGATCTGGTTTTTATGGTTTGTAGTCCGTTGCCACAGGACCCTGTAATCCAAAACAGTTGGCGTAGTATGTTACCGTAGATGACCAGTCTGAAAAGATAGCCTTGATCCCAACCTGCCTGCCAAGCACATCAAGGATCTCATACATCTGGCCGTCAGCCTTCGTCGCTGAGGCTATGGATGTGTAATAGTAGTCTTTGCCAGCGGCCACAGCGGCCAGTGGTCCAGAGCGCTCGAACGTCCACGCGATGATGTCGAGACCCGCGGCCTTGGCTCCCATGGCGTACCTTGAAGGGACGATGGTGTCATTTTTTGGCCCGCCGACCGTGAGAAGGTAGTTCATGGGCGGTGAGATGATGTTCACGCCCTGCGCCGCGAGGCTGGGCAGGCGTGCAACTGCGGCGGTGTAGTTGGCGGCGTCATCGCCGGATGCGTCAAGGTAGATAGCGTGCTTGCCAAAACGAGGATACTCAACCAACCACTGGAAGATGTCAGGAGGGTTGAAGGATTGCACCCAGACTCGGTCGGCGTCAATTCCTCGGCGGATAAAAGTCTCAATCATATCGCGGGCGTATTGCTTCTGGGTGTAGCCGTTGAATGGCATGGGGACTTCAGCAGGCGGAGTTTTGAGCTCGGGGGTGAAGTTACGGTAGCCGGGGAGTGACTCGACGGTGGTGATGTAGCTGTCGAGTGACATGACGGTGCCGCAGGTATCGTAGAGCTCCGTTCGCCACGTAGGAGTGCCGTACTGGTAGTCTTTTGGCGTCTTGGCGCTTGCGTTGAAGCCGTCCATCTTGCCGCACAGAGACATGTACTCTGCTATCGTGATGTCGCTCGTGCAGCAGAGAGCAGTGGCAGGACGAGTGCCGTTGGCGGGCGTGAAGGGGACAGTGCATTTTGCAGCCAGTCCCGGCTTGAGGAGAATGTTGGTGGTTGTGTGCAGGTCGCAGAGTGAATGTCGGCATACGAGACCGCGGTCTTTGGTGAAAGAAACGTCGCACTCGAGGATGCCGGCTCCCATACGTGCGCCGGCCATGGTGGACTCGACGGTCTCTTCAGGGAATTGAAGCGTCCCACCACCGCGGTGGCCGATGCTAAAGTCAGAGATGGAGAAGGGTCCATTCTCGCAAGATTGAAGCTTGTCCTTGAGGGGAGACTTGGTCATATTGTTGATGAGGAAGTAGGGACGGGGTCCTAGCGAGACGTAGTAGCCTGCCTGGGACGTGGGAGACTGGCGATCAGTGTGACCAGCGTTGTATTGCGGAAGAGCTGCAGCAAAGCTCGCCAGCAGGGCCGTGAAGGCCAATTCATAGTAGACAGCAAGCATGCTGGGCAAGCTTGGGCAGATGCAGTGGCAGCTACGAGGAGTCTTTTCTTTTCCGTGGCTTCAAGGACCCAGATCAGAGAGCAGAGGGCGGTGACCTACCTCGTCCTAAATACTGGACGGCGATGACAGCTTCCAACCTAAAGCAGAAGTCTCCTTGCCTGCCTCCCACAGCATTGGACCTTTTGGAGCTGCACGTGTGGTGAGGGAGAACGGTGACTGCACGGCGCGCGAAGCTACTAAGAGCTCCCCATGTCGAGCTGCAGGTACCTTGGTGCTTGGTAAGGTGGATCGACACGCGGGATGCCCTCGAGCGAATCGCCTGCTTTGTCCCTCCCATGCGACAAGCTGGGATGAGAACATCATGTCTGAGCCACCCTGCTGGCCCAGGTGTGTCGTTCGGAGCAGCATCTTTGGGAGAGTTAAGCGTCGGAGTGAGTAAGTGAGCTGCTCGTAGTGCGTAGTAGTAGGAGGGGATTTGCTTGAACCGCCAAGCCTGCGCCAAGGTCAATGTTTACAATGCGGAATCGATGCCTGAGATCTGAGGGGATAACTTCTGAACATCTACGTTAGAAGCACACTGTACATAGGTACGCGATACAATCACTTGTACATCTACAGTCGCCTCAACTGTGTTCGTTCGCGGAGAAAGTTGGCGGCTCAATTCCGCCATTCCCCATCCTTCTCGAACTATCCAAGCCGACCCCTCCGAGAGAAGTGTCCGACTTGTTCTTCTTCTGCACATGATGGAAGTCCATGCGGTACTTCCTGAAGAACGAGCGAGAGATGAGCACGGAAACGTCCTTCCATGGGGTTACCGATATCTGGAGTGAGCACAGCAAGTTCTCTGCTTGTCACTTCCGTCTTGCTGATTCGATGCACTCAAGCTCCTCTCGAAACCCTCGTCTCCCTCCTGAAGAGTCTGGACCGTTTGGCAAAAATCGTACTACGAGATATACAGGATCGAGGTCCTCAAGAACACGGACTGGCACAACTCCTGTTCGACAAAAAGAAAATCCCACCGTGGCAGAGTTCGGCCGGCTCTTTGCCAAAGAACAAAAAGAGGAGGAAGAGCGGCAGTCAAAGAACACGCTACCGAATACAGCATCTGGAGATGCGCCGCAGCCCATTACGGCTCCCGAAGCTGTTGCGACAGAATGTCTCATCTATGGGTACTCATCAAAAGCGTCGGAATGGAAAGTGCTCTCCAAATTTGAACGAATTGTTGCGCCGTCATACATATGTGAAGACTACCCACGAGAAGACCCCAATCTCGCATTGACATCCTCGAACGTATTCTCAAACTCTGTCGTCGTCCACAGAAACCTCACCAAAGATGCGTTACGAAAGAGCCGCGTTTATAAAGGAGGCAACCACTGGATCAAAGTAACCTTCGACAACTACCCAGCAGCCGAACGAGCATGCTTCTACTCCCCACAAGAAATAGAAGACCACCTCGTCTTTTGCGAGATGTGGCAAGGTCGCCCACCCTTCTCAGATACACCCTTAATCAAAGGCAGCCACCCTGCCAACGAGCACCAAAGAAACGCCAAAGCCAAATTACGCACCCTCACCACCTCTCAATCCACCAACATCCTCCAATCCGGTCTCGACTCAGCAGTCGTAGGCTTCGAGCGCGCAACCCAGACCCTCCCCCGCTCGTTCACGGCCCAAGACGTCCAATACGGCCAACCACAACCCCCCACCACAACCCAAGACGACCTCTCCCTTCCATCACCACAATCCCAATCCTCAGCAACCGCCTCCTCTGCAACAGCGACCGCAATGGACGCCCCTCACGCCCAACAACCCACCACCTCAGCCCTCCGCTCCCGCTCCACCCCCACCCACCCAACAACAAA
>JAABUK010009654.1_pt1 | contig 13124 bp, 22 predicted proteins | sample 5559141 | NCBI WGS metagenome assembly JAABUK01 (sample SAMN10711869, study PRJNA513367) | rock metagenome | isolation source: Antarctica rocks | place: Antarctica: Victoria Land, Pudding Butte nord | collected 2016-01-03
TTGATCTTACAACCATGCCCACCTATGTCAGAAGGTGGGGTGTGTGCAGGAGTTCACCATCACGAGCTGAGCACAACAGTGTTGACTTCTTGCAGATCAGCATGTGGCAACATGTGCAGCATTAGGGAAACAAAATGATGTATTGGTATGCTCAGCACCATGTGGCAGCAGTCAGCATTAAAGCTTCATGAAATGCAATTCCTGGTGGCTGCACAGCTGCAAGGGCGCGGTAATCAAAGAGCAACCTTCTGCATGCAGAGTTTACACACTTGCTGTGTACTGAGTCAGCAGAATTGTGGGAAAAGTAAGTCCTTCACCTGTAACAGTTGCTCTGCTGGCATGTCTGCATCTACTCGGTCAGTGTAGACCCAGCGCAGAGCTGCATACAGCACCTCAGGCTGCACATCCGCCACCTGGATCTCCAGAATATCTTCTGAAGCAGTGGACCCTTCCTGGAAGTTGCTGCCCAGCATTGTGCTGAAGTAGTCAGAGCGGCGTGACATGAAAGACCTGCAAACACAACCCATGCATGCACATGTAGCTGCCGCCAAGCTAGCTGAAACTTGATATTAGCGTCCCCAGTCAGAAGAGCACCAGCTTCTGGCTTTGCTGGGGTTAGAATGGTGTACTGGTATGAAGGCGGTTTTTTCATGCGTGCTGTCTATAAGGTTCAGTAGACAGAACCATCAGACAATACCCTGTTGTCGAAAAGCTCGATTAACAGAACCATCAGACAAGGTCCTGTTATCCAGAGCATTCATAGACGCGTGCAACATATTGCTAGATTACAGACCGGTGTGCAAGGCAGGCATGAAGGTGTGCTATGAGATACAAGCACATGAGCAAACCAGCTCCCACCTATGGCAAAGGCAAGATCTGCTGCCAAGGACAAGCCGCAGGTCAAAGAAAAGGTCTTGGTGAGCATTGGCTGATGCTTGACTGGTGGACCTGTCAATAAGGCCATTGCAGGCAGCTATGACCACACTTTCCAGGCAATCCTGTAGCTGCTGCTTTGCTACCTCCCTTGGCGGCTCAACTACTAAGGAACTGCCTCTGAAGGGCAGATGCTGCAGCGTATTGCCAGCTGCAACACAGCAGGTGAAGCTACCCTCAATGCAATTTGCAGGGAAAAGTTGAAGAAGAAGTTGTGCCCTTCAAGCCTATGTCAAGATGGCAGATTGTTGCATGGTTTCAGTGAACAGTCAGGCAACCTGTCCACAACGTACTCTATGTCTTGATACTCTAGTCTGCACTGCATTGACAGTTGTGATGGTGGGAACTGTCAGTTACCTTCGCTATTCAGAGCCAAGTTTGCTTCTTCAACCAGCTCTGTAAGCTGGACCTGCTGACACAGCTCCAAGCATGCTGACACAGCATCAAAGGCCACGTCCAGACGGCAGGTGTAGAACCAGCGCAGCAGGGCCTGCAGAGCCAAGGGATTGCTACTGCTTGCCACTGTGTGGTGTGTCTGCTGTTGCTTCCAGCCATCCCCAAACAAGCTGCCTGCAAGCCCAGTCCCCTGTCTGTATGTCTACCAGCCATTTGCAGATGTTGGATAAGCATATGGATAGGCAGGCCTCACCAATAGCTGGCGCCCTGACAGCCAGTAGGAACTTGTGGGCATACACTGTCTCTTCTTCAAAGCTGACGTTGAGATCAGGGTATGCCTCTGGCACATTGAAGGCTTTGCCCACAAAGTCCAGAAACAGGTCATGGCCACGTGCACCTGCAAGGGGCAAGATCGCTGGTCCATCTTCTGTGCTTGCTTGAGCAGCAGCGCGACGTGTCTTTGCCGTGGGTTCTGAGTACCTGCTCTTTTGAAGCCCTCATCTAGCAATGTGTGACGTACGTCATCATTCAGCGCTGCATACAGGCATCTTTCGCCATCAAAGGTCTGCAAAGACAGCTGTGGTCACTTGCAATAAAATGTGTCAAGCATGAAGCAGCCAAATGATATCTTCTAGGAACAGCCAGTCAATGCAAATGAGGGTCAGAAAAGCAAATTGCTGGCCTTGAGAGTGGGATAGACTACATATCAAGTCTGCCAACCTTTTCTTCGCATCTGGCACCAGCTGACAAAAGATACTTCACAAGTTCCTTGTTCCCAGCATATGATGCGTAATACAATGGGGTGGCGTCCCACTCGTCGTGTTGCTGCAACGCTTCTGCTTGTACTTCGACCTGCAAAAAGTCAACGCAGGTCCCTCACATGTGCAGAACTGCGCAGAGAAACTGATGAATAAGGCCAGCAGTCAAAAGCAAGTCACGTCGGCATATATTGCCGGTTGCGAAGGTGGCACGACAGCGGTGAACGCCAACAACAACTGATCGTGAAAAGTGCTGTAGTGTGTCCATAGTCAGCTCACCAAATATCTCACAGTCTCGATGTCGCCCTGCCTGACAGCTTGAAACACGTTCAAAGTCGTCGGAGAATGCATGCCTCTTCCGCACAAGCTTCCGGCGTTTTGCATGCAGGTGCTGATTAGCGTTACGTTGGCCGGCCTAAGATTCAAACTGCCTAGGCCAAGGCATCACGAGCTGCCGTTCAACGTTTGCAAGGACCGCTGCAGTTGAGTCCAAGCTGAGCGTTTTAAAGTACAGCGAGTGTGCCTGCACGTCCACGCGGAACTTCCGGTGCACCTATGGACTCGGCATATCGGGTAAGTGCCTTACCCTCACTGATCTTTGCCCGTCTGTCGGTCTGCACAAGGACTGTCGGTCATACACTCTGCACCTGCAGGTGAGAAAGAGAGGTGCGTATACAGAACCATCACCCAATGTGAAACGAACCAAGAGATGTGCATCCCCAGGTCAGTCCTACCTCTTGCTCAAGGCGTCCTAGCATCAGTGCGTGAGTACCATGACACAGTAGCCACAGCAGCTAGGCTGTATCTTCGCGCGCGATTGACAGTGTGTGCCACACGTAGGGTTAGCATCGCCCTGTGTGACAAACCAAGCTCAGTGCACACCATCTACAGGGGCCAGGGGACTAGGCCTGTCAGCAGATACCTTGACACCTTCCAAGCCTCCTATGCCACGGAATGGTAAGGCCATCCAGCGCATTTACATCTATACCATGATGTCAAGGCGCTGATATACTTGTGGTGCATCACTCATGCGCTCAATACTGATATGAAAGCCATGCAGGTCTGCAAACCGAAGGGTGCACACGTCCACCCAAGGAGGTTTTGGGCTCCCGCAAATCTGTCAGGCGCAACAAGCTTCCCCTGCCTGCCAAGTTTGACGCACTTCTGCAGCTGTTTGGTGAGGGTTTCATGATAATTTGCATGCCTGTGTACGCGAGATAGATTCACAATGCTGGTTGCTGACACTTGTATCAAACCCTTGCCATGGGCCAATTGCACAGCCAAGACAAGTGGCTCAGACATCAGACCTGCAAGACACATCCGTGTACACTGCTGGAACTGTCATGCAGGAGCCCTGCAGCTTGTGTACAGGGTGAACAAGATGCGAGGCCACCAATGTGTGTTTCAGTCAGCAAAGCTTTCTGTTGAGCAGCAGTGCCGCAGGCGCTTCCTGGTACAGGTCCTTGAAATTCTCACAATTGACACATGTTTGAGCTTGCCTGGCCCTTGAACCGGTAATGCAGGTCATTGCATTGAGGCATAACATTGCCTGCATAAGCAGATACATTGGCATGTTGGCTCACTGAACACTTAGAAACTAGCAGCTCAATGGCCTTAACAAACTGCACAGACTGCCGGCACTCACTGATGATTGCTGTTGGGTTCAGCTGTAGGCGTCAAGAGAAACATGCCACTTTGCTATGAACATGTACACTACACAGCATGACATGCCTGTTCTATTACTACGACAGGTGAGTCACTTGGCCCAGATGAAGTCCGTGTATCCAGAGGTGATCAGCCTGCGCTACGCCAACATAGCCAAGACCACCATAGAAGGGCAATGCAGCGGAATCCAGCTCATCATTGACCTGTCCTTGTCAGACCACGCTGCAGAGCCTATACAGCCTGCAGCCAAAGCTGCTGCTGACAGCCCCAGCAGCTCTGGCTCAGATCTGCCCAAGGGTGCTCCTTCCAGCACTCAGGCTGCCTTCAAGGCCGGCAGCACAGCCATTGCTGGCACAAGCAACAGTGACCCATCAGTATGCAAAGCAAGCCGCAGCAACAGCGCTCAGGTAGATTTTGCGGAGGGCCAGCTGGGTCAGAGCCCAAGTGAGCCTCTGCGAATGATGGCTGTGAAGGTTGAGTTTGAGAGGCGCCTCGAGAAGCAGGTTGGCTTTGATCGCACCTGGGAGCTGCCTGTTAATGGCAACAGTCATTATGCTATTTGACTGATGTCACCACGTCTTTGAGCATCACCGTGACATTTTTGCTGTTTGTAAAGCCTGAGCAAGGAGCAGCCTTGATCAGACAACTGCATGCATTGCTTGGTCATGGAGTGCTGTCATGTGAGCCTTGTTTCAGAAGCTGCTTGTGGTAATTGTGCACCCAAACCTGCTGTACATGTGCTTGTTCAAGACTGCTCAACACCTCTGCTGCTTTTGTTGACTGCACAACGTATTTGCTGATACCTTCTCATGGTGTCCAGGTGATGGAGCATTACAAGGAGTTTGCTGAGACACATGGGCAGGGTGACATGGCGGCTGTGGCAGCAGCAAGCGAGCAGTGGGCTGCTGACTTTGATCTGGAAGCTGTGTCTGACATCCCCCAGGCTGACCTGCCACCCCAGCCCCCTAAGGTAAGAACTGATGGGTACACAGAACTCTGCATGGCTTGTAGCTGTGGCAAGGCATTGTCAAACAACTTGTGCCTTGCAATGGTCAGGCAAGAGTACAGACAAGCTCTGTTGCCAGGGCTGTGATCACTGTGAAGTCTGTTCAATCAGCACTCACATGTGTTGTTGGCAACAGCAACAGAGCTGTGCAGCAGAGAATGCTATGTATGCAACGTGAACTTTCTAATGCAGCTCAATGCTGCGGTAACAGATCTTGGCTGGCAGTACCGACAAACAGGCAAGACAACAGCTGACAAACAAGTTATGACACTTGCACAGGCGGCGTTTGGAGTGAGCACACCAGGGTCGATAGGGCCCGCCCCAACAACTGGGGGCAAGCCTCCAACTGCCCCTAGGGCTTCAGCCCCAGGAGCCCGCCGCCTTTCCTTTGATCACATGGCAGGTCTGCATCTCTTCCTACTGCGTTCACCTTTGCAGCCTAGCATTCTCCATACCACTGATCTGCTTGATGGTAGAAAATGGCACAGCAGCAAACTGCTCGGTCAGAAAGCAAGTTGTGTACTCGGATTGAGTGCTTACCGTTGGGATGCAGAAAGTAGGCATGTGCATGATGTACACTTGGCTGAGAGGACCAACATGCACCTGGCAACTTCACACATTCCCTGCAAACCTTTGTACAAAGGAAGAGAAAAGACTGCACCTTTTGGCAACGATTTGATGGAAAGCCAAGTATTGCAAGGCTTTGTACCTTGATGTTCTCGACTTGCCTGCACATGCATACTTTGCTTTTCCTGACTTGGTGTATACATTGCTTTGCTGCTAGGTGGCCAAGCCCATGTGGACCCTGTCAGGGAGTCACACTCCAAACAGCTGACTAATGAGCAGGTAGTGCAGAAGCTGCCTGAGGAGCTGAGGAGGCAGTCCCTGTCTGGCTCATTGCCTGTGTCATTTCAAGCTCTCAGAGTGGGTCTTTCTTGCTGTAGCTTCTTCCCCCTAGTAAAAGGAGCTTTTGTGCACAGTGTGTCTGCATTTTTGCTCATGTGTATTGAGAGGCAACAAACCTACGAGCATGTTTGAGCTTTCGCTTGTCTTGCAATGCACACAATAGGTGCAAGGCTCATGATACACTTCACATGCATGCATGGAAGACAAAACACTTATGTGCATCTCAAGCAGCAATCAGCTTGTGCTGCGATTGTACTCGAACCTACAGATTTGAGTCATACCAAGCCTGTTTTAGGTTGTGGAATTTACCCCCAAGCAAACCCCCAATTTTTCAACTTCCAATCACTTGGTCATTATAGAAAAAGTATGTTTTTCCCTAGGACAGTCACCACCCAGCCTGCGTTACATCTGCTCACTAAGCAAATTGCACGTCGACTGGCCCGCAGGCTGTGACTGAGCAGCAAGCGCAGCGTGAGGAGATGTTCAGTGTGGATGCCAAGGCAGCCAGGCGTAAGAGTGCAGCCAATGCCATGCTGCCCCGAGTCTTTGACACACTCCGTGCTGTCTTTGGTGCTGCTGGGCCTGCAGTCAGGTTGTACGATGAGGTAAGATGCGTCTTCACCAGATGCTGTTGGGCTGCTGTTGCATGTCACTGGCTGTCAGTAATGCTGCATGCGGCAGTGCTTGTTAGCAGCAATGAAAGAAGGCAGAAACGCACGAGGCATGTAAAGAGTTCTTGAAATGCACAGGCTCAGTCTTTTGAAGCAGGTTTTGGCCATAGTGGAGACGCCTGGTGTTGTCAAGACTGCCTCTGGGGTGTAGACAACGTAAATTCAGTGCATCTATGCACATCACTGTTGTTCTCTTGCAAATGTTGCTTGATTCAGAATGAGCTTCAGCAAAGCAGAACCTGGTCACATGCCTAGCACCAAGCCCTCTCACAAACACCCTTGCCTGCAAAACACAGCAAACTTTCCTCTGCTGTTCACCGCAGGTAGTCCGGCAGTTGACCCACAGTAACAAGGGTGCATCTGGCTCCACAGAGGTGGAGGATCAGCTAGCCTTGTTGGCTGGAGCTGTTCCGGAGTGGCTGACACTCGACACTAATGCAGCAGGCAAAAGGATTGTCAGGCTGCAGCGCAAAGTTGACAACAAGGCTATCAGGCAAAGGCTGGTGCACATGAGTGGTGTGAAGCTTTGAACAGCGAACAGCCTAGGACCAGTGCATTAGTTCCTGTGATAAGCATCACAGTGACACTGGTGTTCCGAAGCTCGCCTTCATCATGCTGCAACTGTGAAAGTTGAATAACTCGTGAGAACACAAACGATCTGCTCTTTGCTGACTTCGACATGTTCACCAAGCAGTGTGCATTTGGCTGATATAGACCTGTCCTAGGTATCATGCACAGTGCATCTGCTGTGACTTGCTTGCCAGTTTGCAGCATGCAAGACAGTTGTGTTGCTGTCAAGTTACGTTCAAATTGATTGTCCGAGCCATATGACCAATCTAAGCCAAAGGATGGTTCTGACAGGTGACAGTTTCAATTGTACATACACTGTAAACAAATGAAACAAATCAAGAGATACAAAGTTGTAAAGATTCAGTTCAAGCACAGACACGCCATGGTACATACAGTAACATCCATGCTTCAGCAGATCAGTACAAGGCTCAGGGTTGCAGTAATGAAGGTGCTAGTCAGGACCAGCAGTAGGTGGCTGCTTGTCGGCTTCTCCTTCTGATCCTGTAGCTGCTGGTGCAAAAGCTCCTTGCAGTGCATACCTAGCCGACAGATACTTGAGGGTGTTTCCTAGCACCTCCTTCTCTATTTCAAGCCGCTCCACAGTACTATCCAAAGACAGCAAAGCCTGCTGCTGCATGTAGTTGTCCAACAGCAAAGATGCAAGAAAGAATGAGAGCCTGGTGGGATGAAGATCTGTCAGTTCAGGGGGGTTCAGCTCTGATTCGGTGGCCTGCATGCATTTAAGCAAGTGTCAGGCGTCCCTGCAGGTAGGAACAAACCCACAAATGGAAAGCATGCATCAACCCGATTTGCATGTGGTTACCATCACACTCATCAAGCATTTGAACAGCCAGATCCTGAGTCTGTTAGTGCTCACCAGACTCATGCAACAATTGCCATGAGAACAGATGAGCAGGCAGCTCAGGCACTGCAGTTACCTTGATCTTCCGCATTTTGACATTCAACTCAATCAGTTGCTTGACAATCGTCACAAGATCGGCTGCTAGCTGGCGGGCCTGCAAAGCCGCATCACATTCAGACACAGATGGTCTTGTGATAACAATAATGGAGTGATGCAGCAGCAAGCTGATTTGCAATAGGCCAAGGCAGTGATCAACTACCAGCATGCACAGCCTTCATGGCGGCTTTTGCTGACTACAGCAAGCAAGTGATGACTGACCTGTGGGCTAGTGTCATCCTCCTCTGGCATCATTTCAACTTCAGCTATCAACACTGGCTGCTTCTGAATGACCTTCATGATCTTGTACCTTTCAAGACCTGCATGGACCAAGCAGCATCAGAGCATGCCAGATGAAAGCTGGTTTCACATGTGTTGGATGGCACAGCAGCTGCATACCTCTGTTGAATGTCGTGATTTGGCCATCCGGCAACTGTTGGTGACCCTCTATTTTGAGAAGAGTGCCAACCTGGGAAACACCGCCTTCAGAATTCACATGACTAATCCCAAACTTTTTGGAGCCACAGAATGGGCTTTCATGATTGATCAGGCCGTCTTCGACCCTGCATTCGCAACATCTGATTGGATGCTCCTGTGTGTCTGTATTTCATGAGTTGTCATAAGCTAAAGCTTGTGCGCACCCATCATCGCCTGCCAGTAGGGTGCTGAACAGTACTCTGTACCTGTGCAGTCAATGAAGTGTCAGCAACTGAATTTCTTCTGATGGTCTGACAATACGCAGAAGTTCAGATGCAAACCTGGCCTCAAAGATGTTAAGAGGTGTCACAGCACCAGGTAGAGCGACCATTCCGAGTGGAAAGATTGGAATTTGCTGAATGTTGCGCTGCCGGCTTGAGCTGCTAGCTTGCGTTACCACTCTGAGTCGACTACAGGTGTTGTGTCTTTGCTTGCTTGCGAAGTGCGAGCTCCACACCATACTTTTTTGTATGTGGCAGGCCTCACGACCAGGCAGACAGTGCTGGCAGGATCTTGGCACACGGTTGGGGTGCATTGTACCTCCACGGCGACTTTGACCAAGATCGCTAGCAACCGAGGGTCGTGCTGGAAGACCAGATGTTTGCATGTTCAGTTGTGGTAGGTGACCTCACTTATGGGACGCGCGCTGCATCCGCAAACGGTGATGATGTTTTAAAGCACCTTGCCAACTTTCAATGGTTGAGTGCCAGACTGCGAGAGCATATGGTGCGTGGGCAGTGTCAGCTTTCAAGACCGGTGTTTATGCAATGCATAATTTGCCATGCTGCATGCAAACTGGTCAAAGGCAGTGTTGCTTGGGAATGACTCTGCACTCAGCTGTGTCTGTGACACAGGCATGTAATCATGATTATGCTGTCTTGACAGTGTGTTTATGACCCTGGAAATCATCAGAGCATAGAATCACTATCAATACTGCTTCAGCCAAACATGTTGATCAAGAATGCGGAACTGGACCTGCGCCCAGAATGGATATCAGGACATTGCATCGCACTCATTTCATCTCATAGGGCAGTTGATATATATGCCAGCCTACGTTGGAGTTTGCGTCAACACTTCGTTTGGAAAGGTCAACACAATTTGCATCCCAAATATTTGCTGGTGCTGGTGTCAGCCTTGGTGCCGCCAGTGCTGCTGCCAGGCTGTTGTTGCTACATGTCCAATGCCGAGATGGTTGGCACGGCATCAGCAGCTGTGTCACGGCTGCTGAAAGGCTTTGCTTTTATCTGCTGTGCTTGCGAAGAGTTGAAGCATGGCCGTGTCAAGACATTTCTCTAGAGTGGAGGTGTTGGACGCAGCAAAATCTTGTAATGTGCTCAGTGATAATAGTATTAAAGTTCCTCAGCAGTATAGGGCATTATCACTGAGGTAATCGCCATTTCTTTTCCATCTATCTCTACGCCACCATCAACTACAATGACTCTAATGACACCCCCATCCGAAGACATGTCACCAGCATTGGTCACTACAGCTCTGAATTCCTCATCTCGCTCAACAAGCTCATCTTCTTCAGACACCCAACTTAGGTCAGACAAGCCTGGAACAGTATGCCCAAGAAACAACGCCTCCAGTGCATTTGCTTTATGCAAAGCCTTTTCTGCCCTTTCGCCGCCAAGCCAGGCATCCGATGGAGGTCCTTGATTTTTAAGCGCTGTGTAGTCTTTGGTATGTCTGATAACCCACTCGGTTGCCTTGGTGACAGCGTTGTGTCGATAAATCTCATGACAATCGCACCTTCAAGTCCGTGTTTCATGCACTGCCAATTTGCAATTCGTTGCACTTCGTCACCGCACGTCCTTGCTAAAGTGCTTGTCAGCAATTTAGCTGCCTTTGCGGCTTTGCACTGGTCAGAAGGCGCAGTGGCGGAGACAAAATGAACTGCGCTCATTCCGCGAGAAACTGCTGGCTCAACAAGCTACAGGTCTGCTAGACAGTGCGAATGATGACGAACACCCAGACGAACACCCAGACATCTGTGCCATGCTGCGCTGCTGAGCACAGCACGGGGGCGTGAAGAAGACTAACCGACAACAAGAAAGAAGCTGTGCCGGAACTTTTACGTCTGCAGGCTCAGCGTGAAGCTGAACCACAGCGAAGACAGAAGCCGCAATGCCACCCCGTAGACAGATCGCTGACAGGCCAGACCGAAAGCAAGATGTCAAGTCCTTCCTGAAGAGCGAGTACTATGACGAGAGGAAGTACGCCGCTAACTTGGTAAGAACAGGTTGTCTTCGCTTTGCTGTGTCAGGTCTCCTCGCCTAGCCGTCTCAGTGTGCTTGCAGTCCCTTTTGAAGGCCGTTGCACTCTTCGCGGGGTCCGTCGTCGTGATGCGGAACTTCGGAGACGTATTTGCGATCTAGGTCAGCGTTTGTGAACAACCTGTAAGACCCAGAGGTGAACCTCCTAGCAGAACGACAGCAGCGGCTAAAATTTAATCACATGAAGATATCGGCGCAGGTGAGGTACCGCGAATAGACAGCACACTGGCTGGTGATGAGTCCATACAGAGCCTGAAAACCCTTTTTTCAATAGACTGTCTGCCTGTGTCTGTGTGTCAAACATGACAATTAATTTTTGTCCGCACATTACAAATGTCGTTTGAATTCATCCTGCTGAGAGTCAGTGATGCTGTGAGTGTTCGATGCTCAGCTGCAGGCAGGTTGAAAGTTAGCATGTTTGGCGGGGTGCGCATGTGCAGTCACTGTTGAAGCCATCTGGTCCACAACAACTGCTAAATGTAATGTTCTGGCCTTGCTTGCTGGCAGTCCAGTCCCACACATTGCTCTCGGAAGCAAACTTGCCTGTGGGGTCAAGCTCCTGTACACACATCATGTTGTCAGCGCACTGCTTGACTATAAACGTCTGCAGTGCATTGTGTAACACATCTTGCTCTCTAGATCATGCAAGGATGGGACATGACGCCCATTGACTGCACCCATTACCCTTTACATACACAAAAACTTTGCAGCATACTGACAGCAACCAACCTTTTATTACGCTACACCAGTTACATCATGGTTTTGCAGAGATGACAGCAGCTCAGGCAAGTTAGAAAATGATGCTGCATACCTGGACTGCACAACCAAAGTGGCACCAGGTTTCTGGCAAGTGCACACTGCCATCATAGCAAGGCTCATGCTCTGGCCATCCTGCCTTGCCCCAGTGCAGTCGAGCCTGACACTTGTCATGAAACAGGCTGATCACTGTCTGCACCATGCAACACGCCTTGTCAGCAGAGTATACAGTGCAAGACGCATCATGCGCAGCATATTGAGCTGACATCTGGCAGTTGATGAGCAAAACACTTGCAGCTCTGCATGACATACATTACGCCCTTGTGTGGCACGCATTGCAGCATGAGCAAAGAGTGTGGTGCACGCCTTACCTGAAACTGTGTGTTTGGCTGGCCAGTGGTGTGAGACAGGTAGTCTTCCAGGTTGACAAACATGCGCGGTCCGTCAGATGTAGGTGACAGGTACCCTGTCTCCTGAGATACAAATCTGATGAGGCCAGGTGTGCGGAACCCTTGCCCCAGCTGCTTGCTGTCAATCTCCCCAAGCACCTGCATGAATTCACAAGCTCCAGCCTGACAAACACTTTGGCAGCATGTGCTTTAGTGTTCAATGACACAGTGATTGGGCATGCAAAGATGTTGCTATCCTGCTATTACAAGCATGGGCTCAGGAGGCAAGTCCATAGGAGAATCTAGGATGAGCCAGCTTATATGCAAATGTCTGCCATCTGCAACTTGTAGAATGAGGGGCTGATGGCAACGGACCATCTGTAAGCAGTCCCCAGCAATGTCCATGGGGATGGACACTTCATATTGGTCATAGGGTGCAAAGTTGGAGCTGGCCACATCCATCTGTTCACTCTGGCTCAGATATGCACTGCATGACATAGACATTAGACTCAATTGGGTTCACATGACATTCAGTCCACTAATTCAAGCACGCACTTGGTGGACAAACAATGGGTGAGACAAAAGCATCTGCTGGCAAGAAGCGTCCATGCAAGTCTTAAAAAGGCTGTGGTACATGGTTGAGACACTTTGACTTGTACACACACATGAGAAACAAGCCAAGGTGCTTTATGCAAACAAGGCAATGTACTGCATGCAAACAAGTGTATATGCCAAAGCACAGGCTTGCACACAGATCCAGATGCCAACGGACGCAGAACATCTTATGACAATGCCAGCAAAAATGTCAGTAATTGGTTGTTTTGTCCTGACTTACTTGCGAGCCTCGTATGTGCCTGGGGCCACAACTGACCGCAAGCCTGTTGCAAAAGTGTTACTCCATGTTCTGCAGGAATTGGCAAACGCTATCATCACCAAACAGACGTAGCAAGGCAGCAGATTGTGTGTACAGACAATCTGCAGGCATCCAGGCACAGGCAACATGACCTCCTTGATGCATTAACGTGTGCGTCAAAGTGGTTCAGTCCATCGCCTGATATGTAGCACAATGCCAATACACATACTATTCATATGGCAAGCACATTGTTTGACACAAGCCGACCGCCAACTTCTGGTGATGCAATATGAACAACAGAGTTGGCTTACTGTGCATTGACATTGATGAGGCCATTGGGAGAGACTGGCTGCTGCTCTTGCTGAGCATATGTGCCAACATCAGAATCCGGGCCTGCACTCACAACAGGCTGCTGGAACATGCAAAGCAACAAGCATACAACTGAGCAGATTGCAGGGCAACTGAACATGAAACAGAATCATTGAGTTGCAGGTGAGGGGCAGATTTGGC
>JAABUK010009655.1_pt1 | contig 13123 bp, 13 predicted proteins | sample 5559141 | NCBI WGS metagenome assembly JAABUK01 (sample SAMN10711869, study PRJNA513367) | rock metagenome | isolation source: Antarctica rocks | place: Antarctica: Victoria Land, Pudding Butte nord | collected 2016-01-03
ATGCGAGGCGCGGTGGGCGCGGGCGACGGTTGCCGCCAGGTCAATCGGGTCGAAGAACTCCCACGGCTTGTTGTAGTTCGGTCCGAGTGCGTACGCCAGTCCCCAGGCGGCTGCCGCGCAGCCGGGGTCAGCTGCCAGCGCCTGCTCGAAGCAGCCGACGGCCTCCTCGTGGTTGAAGGCGTACGTCCAGATGAGTCCTCGGTCGAACCACCGCTGCGCTTCGGGCGAGCCGGTGCTGACGGACCGGGTGTAGCTGCCGAGGTCGTAGTAGTCGCCGTCCTCGGCCGTCACGGCAAGCGCAGCTGGTCGTGCATCCCGGACATCGCTACCGCCCCGCGCAGGTATCGCTTGGCCAGCTTGGCAACGACGGTGTAGTTGGTGTCCACGACGTTGGCCACGGGCGTCAGCGCCGTCTGTGACACGAGCTGGTAGGCGTCCATCGACGATAGGCCCGTGAGCTGGCGCACCCAGCCGACCAGCTCGGTGTGGGCGATCCGAAACGCATCCTCCAGCGGGCGCGCCGAGCCGGTCGTCATCAGGAACTCGTCGTCCTCCAACCGTGGCCAGGCCGTCGGCGGTCCCCCTTTGATGACGTCGACGGCGAACTCGGTGTCCATCGCACACTCCACGGCCACCCCGCACGTCTCGCCCTCGCCCTGTCGGGCGTGGCCGTCGCCGAGGCTGAGCAGCGCGCCTTCGACGTTGACGCCGAGGTAGCAGGTGGTGCCGGCACGCATCTCCGGCGTGTCCATGTTGCCGCCCCAGTCCCCGGGCGCCAGTGACGAGCGGACTTCGCCGAGCGCCGGCGCGACGCCGACCGTCCCGTGCATCGGGTCCAGCGGCAGGTCCACCGTGAAGTCGGAGTCCAACGCCTCGTAGCGCACGACGCCGGCATCCCGGTCGAGCTCGTAGACCCACGTCCGCTCGGGCAGGGGATCGTGCAGCATGGCGGTTAAATGGGTCGCCGTGAGCGAGCCGAACAACGGCACCGTGGTGCTGAAGCCACGCGTCTCTCGCGGCCGAATGCGGCGGAAGTGCACCGCCAACGTGTCTCCCGGCTCGGCGCCCTCAATGAAGAACGGGCCGGTCTGCGGGTTGAGATAGCGCGGGTCGCACACCTGCGATACCAGGTCCGACGTCGAGCGCACCCGGCCGGCGAAGCAGTCAAGGGTCCAGGTGGAGACGACTGTTCCCGGTCGCACGCTGACGACGGGCGCGCACCCGCCGAAGGTGTAGGCGAGAACTGCCGGGTCACCGCCGGCGTCGGGCTCGAACCGCTGTACGTCGCCGGCCATGGTCTCAGACCGAGACGTCTTCGCGGGCGTGCGTCTCTTCCAGCACGGTACGTCCGATCGCGTCGTACACCGTCAGCACCTCAGCCGAGACGGTTTACCCGGACGTAGTCAAACCGGGCGGTGAAGCCGGTGCCGCCCATGGAGACCAGCCCGATTCGCACGGCAGAGCCAAGGTGGTGGTTCCAGGTGCCGCCGCGCACCCAGGTAGTCCCGTCCGAGCTGGTGAACGCGGTGTACTGCTCGGTGGCACCACCCGGCAGGACCGGCGTGACGTCCCGCTTCACGATCCGCAAGTAGGTCCACGCGGCCGGCGGCCCGACCACGCTGTTGCCGTAGCGCGGGTAGCCCGCCGGCACCGGGAACACCTCCTTGGCGAACTCCGTCTGCCGCGTCTCATAGATCGAGACGTGCGCCAGCTTGATGAAGTTGTCGTCGTCCCCGTACATCACCAAGCCAGCCTGGACGAAGTTGAAGCAGCAGCCCTCGGCCGGCAAATTGAGGTGCACCCTCGTCGTCACCATGAAGTCGCCGGCGGGGGCGGCCTCGGTGAGCACCGAGGCGGTGTTGCTGGCCTCGTACAGGTCGCCGGCCTGGGTGTTGAAGCGGAAGGCGCCGCCCTCGACGGCGTACTCGGTGCTCGCCGGCGGGCGGACCCACGACCAGCGCGGGCGCAGCGCGGTACCGGTGAACTCATCGGATGCGGACTGGATCACCGAACCGCGCACGATCGGTGCAACCGGATGCGGCCGGTATGCCGTCGTCGTGCCCGGCTGGGCGGCCGGCGCCGGCATCGGGCTGTCCGAAGCCCAGCGTCCGCTGCGGACGCTCGGCCAGCCGTCGACCCAGTCCACCGGGTCGAGCAGCGGTGGACGCTTGGTGAAGCCGGGCTCGCCGGCGAAGTAAGGGTCGAAGCGGTCGACGGCGTGGTAGATCGTCCACCACTGGCCGCTGAAGTCGCGGAAGACGCTGTTGTGGCCGGTGCCGACCCATCGGTTGCCGTTCATGCTGATCACCGGGGTGCCACCGACCCGGCCGGCGAGCAGGGAGTGGCCCTCCCGGTCCACGAAGGGACCCAGGGGCTTGGTGGACCGGCCGGCGAACACGCTGTAGCCGGTGAGCGGGCCGTTGCAGCAGTTGGCCGCCGAGGCGAAGAGGTAGTAGTAGCCGTTCCGCCAGACGACATCGGCACCTTCGTACCGGTTGGGAATGGTGATCTGGGTCTGGGTGCCCGTCACCGCGGCTCCGTCGGCGGTCAAGGTCAACGGCCGGGCGACGATCCCGCCGTAGTAGCTGCCGTAGTAGAGGTAGCTGTGCGCACCAACGACGTTGCCGAGCACGTCGGGGTCGAAGTTCCACAGGAAGTTGCAGCCGTCGCCTCCGCGCCGCGGCGCGACGACGGGCGCGGCGGTAGGCGACCACGGGCCGGCGGGGGTCGTCGCCGTTGCGACGCCGATGGCACTGTCGCCGTCGCAACCGGGCTCCGGGCTCACCGCATCGGTCACGTCGGTGACCGTGTAGAAGAGGTAGTACTTGTGGAACGTGGTCGAGTAGGTGACCTCGGGGGCGAACAGGCCAGCGGTCGGCACCACCCACGCCGGCGGAGTGGGCAGGGCGTCGCCGATGTAGGTCCAGTGCACCAGGTCAAGGGACCGGTTCATCGGGATGTTGTGGAAGACGAGGTTGCCCGCCGAGTCGCGCTTGGCGTTGAGGGGGTCCTTCGTGCAATACATGTACCAGGCCGGGTCGCCGGCAGTCTGGCTGCGGAATACCGTCGGATCGGCGCAGCTTTGCACGGTTCCGTCGCCTGGGATATGCGGGCGCAGCGGGTTGGTGTAAGTGCCGGAGGTGGTGTCCGGGCGGGTCGCGCCGGCGCCGGTCACCACCGCGCCGGCGGGGACGGCCAGTGCCAGCAGCAACGGTGCGCTCAGCAGAAGACTCCACCGACGGACAGACAGGCGATGACTCATGTGATGCTCCTCGCAACGCAGATTCCAGGCAGCCTAGTCACTGTGAGCAGTCGCGTGCCACTCCGGAGTCAAACCGCGCAGCGACCTGTTCTGCGCCGTGCAGCGCACGCAGCACGTTCCCGCCGGCCAGCCGCGCCAGGGCGGAGTCGGCCCATCCGCGGTTGAGGAGCTCGGCGAAAATTAGGGGATAACCAGACACGTCTTCCAGGCCGACGGGGAAGTCCGGGCAACCGTCATAGTCGCCGCCGATGCCGAGGTGGTCGATGCCAGCGACGTCCCGCGCGTGCTCGATGTGGTCGGCCACCTGGGCGACCGTGGCGCGCGGCTTGGGATCGTGGACAGCGTGCTGTGCCGAAGCCGCGTCGAGCGCGGCCAGGTCCCGGTCGTCGAGCCCACGGGCGCGCATGCTCCGACGTACGCCCTCGGTCCAGGTCCGACACTCATTGGAGACGAAATCCGGCACGAGGCAGATCATGACCACGCCGCCGTTCCTGGGCAGCCGGCGCAGGACGTCGTCTCCGACGTTGCGCGGGTGGTCGACCAGCGCCCGGCAGGAGGAGTGGCTCATGATCACCGGAGCCCGGCTCACGTCCAGCGCGGCGTGCATCGTCGCCGGACTGACGTGGGACAGGTCGACCAGCATGCCCAGCCGGTTCATCTCCCGCACAACCGACCGGCCGAACGCGTTGAGGCCGCCCGATACCGGCTCGTCGGTGGCAGAGTCAGCCCAGGTGGTGCTGTGGTTGTGGGTCAGGGTCAGGTAGCGGACGCCCAGGCGGTACAGCACCCGCAGGATCGCCAGCGAGCCACCGATGCAGTGCCCACCCTCGGCGCCCAGCAGCGAGGCGATGCGCCCCGAGCTGAACACGCTGTGCACCTCCTCCGCAGTGCCGGCCAGGGCCAGGTGGTCCGGAAAGCGGCAGACCATCTCACTGACTAGGTCGATCTGCTCGAGCGTCTGGCGGACAGCCTCGGCGTCGGGCAGCGTCGACGGCACGTACACCGACCAGAACTGCGCCCCGACCCCTCCGTCCCGCAGCCGCGCGAGGTCGGTCTGCGTGCGCGTCCCCCTCGTGGCGAGATCGGCGCCGGCGAGATCCAGCCCGGTCTCGCGCAGCGCCCAGGCCAGGTCGTTGTGCCCGTCGACCAGTGGGTATTCGGTGAGCAGGCGACGGGCCCGCCGCAGGGACGAGTCGGCCGGCTCGGGCAAACTTCTGGGAACCGGCACCGCGGAATTGTTGCAGGCCAGACCACGCGTTCGCGCATGATCGAGTCGATGGCGACGCAGGATGTATAGGCGCAAGCCACGACATCTCCGGGAGGCACCATGCGCGGCACAGGTCGACTGCTCGGGCGCATCGGGGTCTTCCTCGCCCTGCTGCTGGGCCTCATGATCGGCTTGGGCCTGCTGATCACCAAGGTCCTGCAGCACACCTACCCCATCTCGGCGGAGGATGGGATAGACCGATCGCTGGCGGCCGGGCGCACCCCGTCGGCCACCGCGGTGAGCCAATTCTTCAGCCTGGTCGGCTCCACGAACGTGGTCATCGCGGTGCTGCTCATCGTCGCCATCGTGTTCCGGTTGGTGTTCCGGCGGTGGCGGGAATCGGTGTTCCTGCTGCTGGCCGTCAGCACGCAGGTAGCCATCTTCGTGCTGACCACGCTGGCCATCTCTCGTCGCCGGCCGGCGGTGCACCGGCTCGACGCCTCCCCGCCGACCTCGAGCTTCCCGTCCGGTCACACCGGCGCGTCGACCGCGCTGTACGTCGGAATCGCGCTTGTCATTGCCTGGCACACCCGGGACAGCTGGGCGCGCTGGCCGATCGTGGCCCTGCTCGTGGCGGTGCCGTTGTCCGTAGCGCTGTCCCGCCTCTACCGAGGGATGCACCACCCATCCGACGTCCTGGCGGCATTCGTCAACGGGGGACTCTGCGTGGTGATCGCGGCGCGCAACCTGCTGTTCGGCGCTCTCCCGGACTCGGTCGCCCGGCGCCTCGACGGGCCGGGCGCCCGGTCGCCGGCGGTGCCGGGCGTCAGTCGCGCCGGCGGCTGATATCGGACGCGTCGGCGCCCGACCCACCGACGAAAGTCATTGGGTCACCGGAACCCAGGTCGCTGACTCCGGCGGTTTCCAACGCGCCGATGGCGAGGGTCCGGCGTACGGCCGAGAACGTCAGGACATGCGCCAAGACGCCGCCGAACGAAAAGGTCTGCGGCGGCTCGCACACCGCGTCGACGAAGGTCTCGTCGGCGCGTCCTTGCTGGATCGGGGCAAGTACGACGTCCCGGAACGCCGGCGCGCGGTATCCCAGCGCCGGCGCAGGCCGTCGATCGAGGTGTCGCCGGCGGGCGGCATCGCCGTCCTACCCTGCACCGCGGTCAGCCACATCTCTAGCTGGCCGACAAGCCGCTCGCCCAGCCGGCGCAGGGTCGGAGACTCGTCGATTCCCTCGACCGACAATGAAATCGGCCGGTCGAGTACCTCGTCGTCCAGCCTGGCCGCGCGGTCGAGAATCTCGCCGGTCAGGCTCAGGTGGTGGTCGAGCATCCGGGTCAGGACGTCCATGGCACTGCTCCTTGTGGGTGCCGGCAGGCGCAGCCCGCCGGGTGGGTGGAAGTGCACCCCGCAGGAAGCGGGGAGATCGTGGGCGACCGGTGCCGCGCGGCGGTATCCGGTAGGTGAGGCGCCGTAGGCGCGGGCAAACGCGCGGGCGAACGCCTCGGGCGAGCCGTAGCCTGCCTCCCAGGCGACGTCGATCACCGGCGCCGGGCCCGTCGTCAATCGGTGGGCAGCTCGCTCGAGTAGGAGGCGGCGGCGGAACGCCCCGGGCGGCTCACCCAGCGACGCTGACACCAGGCGGTCGAAGTGAAAGCGGGACAGGTACGCGCGCCCGGCAAGCTCTGTGCCGGTCAGGCCCGGCTCGTCCAGGCTGCCCTCGATGAGGTCGAGGAATGCTCCCAGCCGGTCGCTGCTCATGGCGCAATACTTGCCCGCGCCGGCGGGTTGCGCCTGATCGTCGTTGCGGTCTCTGGCGCCCGCCTAGGGCCGGTGCTTCTTCGGCAGCCGGCTGACCACGGCGTCGTAGGACGCGTCCACCGCCTGCCGCAGCTCGTCGTCCGAGATCGCCCCGTCCATTCGCAGGCTGTTCCAGCCCGAGCGCCGGAGGTAGGGCATCGGGCCGGCGTCGTCCGGGTAGCGCGCCAGCCACTCGTCGGCCTCGTCCCGTGACCGCCCACACTTCAGGCCGACCGACACAGATCCTAGGAAGGCGAAGATCTTCGGCCCTACCTTGGCCACCACGTCCCCCTCCCACGGCTGGTCGCCCCAGGCGCCGGGCTTGGCCAGGCAGTGCGTCAGCAGCTCCTCAGCGGTCATAAGACTCTCGGCGCCGGCGGGCAGCCAGCCGCACCTTCAGCCGGGCGTTGTCGGCCTCCAGCGCCAGCACCGCCGAGATGCCGGCGATGTTCAGGCCGGCTGCGACGAGCTGCCGAATCCGGCGCAGGCGGGCCAGGTCGCGCTCGCTGTAGCTGCGCGTGCCGGCCGGACTGCGGGCCGGGTCAAGGAGCCCTCGTCGTTCATACAGCCGCAGTGTCTGCGTCCCCATGCCGACCAGCTCGGCGGCCACGGAGATGGCGTACACGCCGCGTTCCGCGTCGGGTCGTTCCACGTCCATCGGCGCCACCTACCGCTCGCCCTTCGGCGTCGAGGAGGGATTAGGAAATCTATGTCAGCCGCCATAGGTTTGGCGGGAGGCCGAGGTCGACCGCGAGGCGTCTTTCGCCGGCAGCTCATCCTGGGCGAGGCGCTGGACACCGAACGGGTGCGCGCGGCATACAACGCCGGGGTGCTGACCCTGCGCATCCCGATCGCGGAGACGGCCAAGCCGCGCAAGATCGAGATCATGGCCGACAGCTCGGACCACAGGGTTATCAACGCCTGACGCCGGTCAGCAGGGCCCGACGCCGGCTCCGCACCAGAAGGGGCCGACGTCGGCGCGTCAGGACTGCACGCGGAAGACGAAGTCCAGCGTCGATCCGCTGGCATTGCGGGCGTGCAGGGTCATCTGGCCGCGGGCCCGGTAGAAGCGACCGGTGCCGCCGATGATCGCCAGTGGTGCGTCGCGCAGGTCGTCGTAGAACGGGCCCTCCACGGTCAGCGAGCCGCCGGGCACGAACGTGGTCCAGTTGCACTCGTACGCGCGGCCGACCCGGGTACGCACGCAGTTTCCCTGGTCGCGCCCGACCTGGCGCTGGTTCGCGGCGTCATAGATCGGGTTTCCGAACGCGAGAGAGTCACCGAGGCTGTCGCCACGCGGTCCGACGTCGACCACCGTGTCGGTGACTGCGCGCTCGACGACGGCGAGCGTGACGGCAGCCGTTGGCGCGGAGTCGGCCGTGGCCGACGAGGTAGCCGTGATGACCGCGATCGCGGCCAGGGGTAGCGCGGTGAGGATCAGTGCCATGCGTCGAGCGGCCATGCCGAACTCTCCTCGGGGTCGTTTCGCAGCGGCGGCGCTGCCGTGGCCGAACCCTAGTGATGCCGGCCGCGCTCAGGTCCAGTAGAGGATCCGCGCCTCGGGCAGCCGCTCGGCCAGCGCGGTGTGGAACCAGTCGCGCAGCTCCGACATGACAGGTGCGGGATACACGTGCTTGACCGCGCCGAACTTGCCCCTCTTGGTGCGGCGGGCGTCGGTGTCCATCTCCAGCCGAGTGCGGGGGTACCAGCCCAGCAGCACCTGCCTGCTGGTGGGGGTGAACCGGTGGGTGATCAGCTCGGCGGTGAGGTCGAGTGCCGGCACATCCCGCAGCGCGCCGGCCACGTCGTCGAGCAGCTCGGCGTACTCCTCGCGCCATCCCTCGACCGGCATGATCGGTGCAATGGTCAGGCCGACGGGATAGCCGGCCACCGACAGCCGGCGCAGGGCCGCGATCCGCTGCGGCAGGCGCGCGGTCCCACCGTCGAAGCGGCTGGCGACGGACCGGGCGTTGACCGACGCGCGGACGCGGGTTCGGCCGCCGTGCGGCAGACCGAGCAACGGTTCGACGTCGTCGTACTTGGTCGTGAAGCGCAGCTGGACTGGTCCGGGCCAGGCCGCGGTGCCGAAGTGGCTGACAGTTGCTGACAGCGAGCCGGTGAGGTGCTCGAGCCCGAGCGGGTCGGTGTAGCACGACGCCTCGAATGTCGTGCCCTCGTGCGTGCGGCCGGCGTTGGTACTGGTGACCGAGCCGGCGCCGACCCGGTCCGGCAGGCTCTCCCAGATCTCGTCGAGGTTGGCATAGGCCCGGATGATGGGCGGGCCGCTCAGGGAGCCGGCGAGATAGCAGTACTGGCAGTGCGCGGGACACCCCAGCGCCAGGTCGAAGCGCCAGTCAGCACTCGGCGGAATTGGCTGGGGGACCAGCTTCGACGGCGGCGCCACGACGACCGCCAGAGTCGACTTGGCGAGCGCGTACGTTTCCCGCTCGTCGTCGCCACCCAATGGCGGGAGGCGGTCGCCGGGAAGGACGTTGATGGTTTCGACGCCGGCGGCCTCGCAACGCGCGATGATTGCCTGCCCGTGCTCGCGTTCGGCGGCCGAGCGGGTGACCAGCACCCGCCGGGGGAGCCAGCGGCGTGGCGGAGCCTGCTCGGGCAGTCGGCGCGCGAGAGTCACCTATGTGCCAACCGCAGACCCGCCGCGGCTCATCCACCACAGCGGACCGACTCCGTCACATTTCTAAGGCACATTCCTAAGGCAGATTCCTAGGGCACATTCCTAAGGCACGACGTCGGGAATGATGTGCTGGCGCTCTTTCGGTGGCCGGACGTAGTCGCTGTGGATATCGGGCCGGGGGGGCAGGTCCGGTGCCGACGGGGTCAGGTCCTCGTAGGGGATCTGGGTCAGCAGGTCAGACATCACATTGAGCCGCGCGCGCTTTTTGACCTCGGCCTCGACGACCCACCAGGGCGCCTCGGCGATGTCGGTGGCGGCGAACATCGCGTCCTTGGCCTTGGAGAACTCGACCCAACGGTTGCGCGCCTCGAGGTCCATCGGGCTGAGCTTCCACCGCTTGGTGGGATCCTTGAGTCGGGACTGGAAGCGCTTCTCCTGCTCGGCGTCGCTGACCGAGAACCAGTACTTGATGATCTGGATGCCATTGCGGACGAGCATGCGCTCGAACTCCGGGCAGGACCGGAGGAACTCGTGGTACTCCTCGTCGGTGGCGAAGCCCATCACCCGCTCGACGCCGGCCCGGTTGTACCAGGACCGGTCGAACAGCACCATCTCCCCGGCCGCCGGCAGGTGCGCGACGTAGCGCTGGAAATACCACTGCGACTTCTCCCGCTCGGTCGGCGCCGCAAGGGCGACCACCCGGGCGGCGCGGGGGTTGAGGCTCTCGGTGATGCGCTGGATCGCGCCACCCTTGCCTGCTGCGTCGCGACCCTCGAAGAGCACGACCACCTTCAAGCCCTTGGCCCGGATGTACTCCTGCTGCTTGACCAGCTCCACCTCCAGGCGGGCCAGCTCCTTGGCGTAGTACTTCGGCTTGACTTTGTTGGATTCGCGCGACGTCTCCTCGGCGGTGGCGTCGCGATTCTTGGTCTTCGTGGAAGTCGTCATGACCGGTGATCGTGGTCCTTGGTCGGTTCGCTGGCAAGACCCGGCGAGGCCGGCGGATGGCGCGGCGGTTCAGCGGGCGAACACCTGTCGGTCGTCAGCGAAGGCCTTGAACTCCAAGGCGTTGCCGGCCGGGTCCAGCAGGAACATCGTCCACTGCTCGCCGGGCCGACCGGCGAAGCGCAGATACGGCTCGATGAGGAATGTCACGTTCGCTGGCTGGAGCCGTCCGGCCAGCTGGTGAAAATCGGGCACATCGAGCAGGAGCCCGAAGTGCGGCACGGGCACCGAGTGGTCATCCACCCGGTTGTGCGCCACCGGCGCCCGGGCCGGTGCCAGGTGCGTGACGAGCTGGTGGCCGTGCAGGTCCCAGTCGATCCACGACTCGTCCTCGCGCCCGCGTGGGCAGCCCAAGACACCGCCGTAGAAGGCCGCCGCGGCCTCGAGATCGTCGACCGGGATCGCCAGGTGAAAGCGCGGGATCGGACAGGAAGCTGGCACTGCGGCTACAACGCTGGAAACGAGCGTTGCGCGGACTGCCCGTGCTCGAGCACCCCGGCCGCCGGGCCGACGATGAGCGGATCGGGGATGCCCACCAGCTCGGCGTCCTTGTCCTCGTATGCGTACAGGTCGAGGACGTGGCGCATGGCCTCCAGCCGGGCGCGCTTCTTGTCGTTGCTGTTAACCACCGTCCAGGGGGCGGCCTCGGTGTCGGTGTAGTGAAACATCGCCTCCTTGGCCTCGGTGTAGGCGTCCCACCTGTCCAGGGACGCGACGTCGGTGGGGGAGAGCTTCCACTGCCGCACGGGGTCTATCTGGCGGATGACGAACCGGGTGTGCTGCTCGGAGCGGGAGACGGAGAACCACAGCTTGACCAGCTTGATGCCGTCGCGCACAAGCATCCGCTCGAAGTCCGGGGCCTGGCGCAGGAACTCGAGATAGGCCGCGTCGGAGGCTAAGCCCATGACCCGCTCGACTCCCGCGCGGTTGTACCAGGACCGGTCGAACAGCACCAGCTCGCCCTTGGCCGGCAAGTGGGCCACGTAGCGCTGGAAATACCACTGCCCGCTCTCGCGCTCGCTCGGCTTCTCCAGCGCCACGATGCGTGAGCCACGCGGGTTCAGGTGCTCCATGAACCGCTTGATGGTGCCGCCCTTGCCTGCGGCGTCGCGGCCCTCGAACAGGATCACGATCCGGTTTCCGGTGCGCTTGGCCCAGTACTGCAGCTTGAGCAGCTCGATCTGCAGCAGCCGCTTGGTGCGGTTGTACTCCTCGCGCGTCATGCGCTGGTCGTACGGATAGCCCTCGCGCCAGGTGTCCACCGGCGTGCCGTCGGCCTTGAGCAGGATCGGGTCGTCGTCGTCGTCGTCGACGACCCGCAGACCCTGCCAGTCGATCAGCGGTGTGTCGTCTTCGGTCGCCGGCATGGCGGCCATGTTCCCACGGCACGATCCGGCGCGAGCCAACCCAGCAGGTAACCTCTGGCTCACGGTGGCGGACGGGAGCGAGCATGGCAGGGCTGCGCGTCGCGATCGTCTCCACCTATCCGCCTAGGCCATGTGGCATCGGCACCTTCTCTGCCGACCTGCGCACGGCCCTGCTCGCAGCCGACGCCACGACCGCGGTCGACGTCGTTTCGATCGTGGCTCAGGAGCCATCGCAAGCGCGGCCGGAGATCGCGGCCAGCATCCGGCAGGACGTCCGCAGCGACTATGCCGCCGCGGCTCGCACGCTCACGTCCCGCGGCACCGACGTCGTGCTTGTCGAGCACGAGTTCGGCATCTTCGGCGGGGAGGCCGGCGCCTTCGTGCTGTCGCTTGTCGGCGAGCTGCACCAACCGCTGGTCGTCACCTTGCACACCGTGCTCTCCCAGCCGTCGGTGGCGCAGGCGGAGACGCTGCGCGCGCTGTGCCACCACGCGACACTGGTGACCGTCTTCACCGAGACGGCCCGCCGGATGGTGGTCGACGCCCGGCTCGTGCCGCCGGAGCGGGTGCGGGTCATCCCGCACGGCGCGCCGACGGTGCTGCTCCCCGGCCGGTCGCCGGCTGGTGGAGCGGCCGGGCGGGGGGTTGGGCCGCGGCCGGCGCTGGAGCGTCTGGAAGGGCGCACGGTGCTGTCGACGTTCGGGCTGATGTCGAGCTCCAAGGGCATCGAGGTCGCCATCAAGGCGATGCCGGCGGTTGTCGCGCGGCATCCCGACGTGCTCTACCTCATCGCCGGTCAGACCCATCCCGAGGTGGTCAAGCAGGAGGGCGAGCAGTACCGGCTCACCCTGGAGCGCCTGGTGCGTGACCTCGACCTCGCCGGGCACGTGCACTTCCTCGACCGGTTTCTCACTGACGAGGAGCTCGCGGTCCTGCTGAGCTCGACCGACCTCTACCTCACTCCCTACCGCTCCCGGGAGCAGGTCGTCTCCGGTGCCCTCACCTTCGCCGTCGTCGCCGGCTGCCCGGTCGTCTCGACCCCGTACTACTACGCCGAGGACCTCCTGGCCTCGGGTGCCGGCGTTCTTGTGCCGTTCGACGACCCGGCCGCCCTTGCCGAGGGCGTGCTCGGCCTGCTCGACGACCCGGAAGCCCTGGCCGCGGCGCGCGCCGAGGCGCAGCGGGTCGGCAGCGAGCTCAGCTGGCCGGCGGTGGGCATGCAGACCCTGCGGGTCCTCGACGAGGCCGTCGAGCTCGGCCCGGTCGGGGACGAGGAGGAGGCGCTGCCGGCAACGTCTTCGCCGCGGATCCGACCCGACCACCTGCTCACGCTTCTCGACGACGTCGGCATCATCCAGCATGCCGACGGTGTCGTGCCCAACCGGGCCAGCGGCTACTGCGTCGACGACGTCGCGCGTCTGGTGGTGGTCGCCACCGGGCTGGAGCGTACGAGCAGCGACCCGTCGTACCAGCGGATGCTCACCTCCGGACTGAGCTTCCTGCGCCATGCCTGGACGCTGCAGCCCGTCCCAGGCATGCACAACTTCATGTCCTACGAGCGGCGTTGGCTCGACGAGCCGCACACCGGCGACCACATCGGACGGTCCGCCTGGGCGCTGGGCAACGTCATCGCCACGCATCCCCCCCGCGCTGTGGCGGCACCCAGCCTGCGCCTGCTCGAGGAGATGGCGCCGCTTCTGGAGACCCTGTTCTCGCCCCGAGGAGTGGCCTATACGGTGCTCGGGCTGGCCCAACCTGTTTCCGGGGCTATGCCCGAGCCGTGCCAGAAGCTGCTGCGTACGCTCGCTGACCGCCTGGCCGGCTGGTACGCCGAC
>JAABUK010009657.1_pt1 | contig 13122 bp, 13 predicted proteins | sample 5559141 | NCBI WGS metagenome assembly JAABUK01 (sample SAMN10711869, study PRJNA513367) | rock metagenome | isolation source: Antarctica rocks | place: Antarctica: Victoria Land, Pudding Butte nord | collected 2016-01-03
GCCGGGCGTGACGACTTGCATCTGGGCGCGTTACAACCGCCGCGGCCGCGGCGTCAGTTCTGGATCGGACACGATGTCCGATCTAGCCGCGGCGTCATTCAGCGGATGGTGAAACCGTCGAGCCCGGCGGGTTCGACGGCGCTGGGCTCGACGCCCTCCACCCGTGCGTTGTCGGGGCCGCGGCCGGCAAACTCAACGGCCGCCTCGACCGCATCGGGCTCGCCCTCGAGTAGCGCTTCGACTCGACCGTCGGCGAGGTTTCGCACCCAACCCGCGACGCCAAGACGGCGGGCTTCGCGCTCGATGGCGAAGCGGAACCCCACTCCCTGGACCGATCCGGCGATCACGACCCGCACGGCCTTCATCCGACGTCCTCCGCCACGACCTTGGCGGCCAGGAGGCCGAAGGCGGCGATCGCGCGCTCGAGGTCGGCCTCGGGGGTGTCCTCGTCCGGTGCGTGGCTCACGCCGCCGACCGAGGAGCTGAACACCATGGCGGTGGGGCATACACGCGCCAGCTCAGCCGCGTCGTGCAGCGCCCCGCTGGGCAGCCGGCGCTCGACACCGGTCTCGGCCCGGCACGCCTGCGCGGCCGCCTCGATCAGCCGCCCGTGGAAAGGCACCGGAGCGATCCGCCAGATCGGCTCGACCGCGACGGTGCAGCCCTCGACGGCGGCGCTGCGCTCCAGCAGCGCATAGGCGTCGGCCAACATCGACGCGAGCGCGTCCGCGTCGAGATGGCGCTGGTCGATCAGCAGCTCGGCGCGTCCCGGCACCGCGGTCACGATCCCCGGCTCGAGCTCCACGGCACCGCCGGTGCACACACCGCCGTGGTCGAGGCCGATCGCCTGCAGCCCGACGACGGCGCGCGCCGCGGCAACCCCGGCATCGCGGCGGCGGTCCATCGGGGTCGACCCCGCGTGGCGCGCCTGCCCGGAGAACACCGCTCGCAGACGCTCCACGCCGGAGGTACCGAGTACGGCCCCGCAGGCGAGACCCTCCCCCTCGAGCACCGGACCCTGCTCGATGTGCAGCTCCAGGTAGGCCGCCAGCTGCGCGCGCCGCGTGTCGCCGGCCGTGTTCATCGTCTCGACGTCGACGTCAGAGGCCGCCAGCGCATCGGCCAACGTGACACCGTCGGCATCGGTCAGCCCGCGCACCGCGGCCGCATCGAGCGTGCCGGCAAACGCCGAGCTGCCGAGCAGGCTGCGGCCGAAGCGTGCGCCCTCCTCGTCCACCCAGTCCACCAGCGCTACCGTCCGGCTCGGGGCCGTGCCGGCCTCGGCAAAGGTGCGCAGCACCTCGACCGCCGCGAACACACCGAGCGCCCCGTCTAGCCAGCCTCCCCCGGGCACCGAGTCGAGGTGGGAGCCGACCACCACCATCTCCTGCGAGGCACCCGCGAGCACCGCCCACAGGTTGCCCCCGGCATCGAGCTCCACCGTCACGGGCAGCTCGTCGAGCCGCTGGCGCAAGAATGCGCGCGCGGCCTGCCACTCGTCGGTCCAGCAAACCCGCCGCGCACCGCCCGGACCGCCCGTCCGGCGATCCAGCTCGCGCAGATCCTCGATTACCCGGCGCGGCTGCATCCTCAGTCGCGGCGCAACGGCTGGGCCAGGCAGTGCGGGCCACCGCCGCCCATGGTGAACGGCCACAGGTCGGGGTCGTACACGGTGAGCCCCATGGCCCGCAGCCGCTCGTTGAGCACGCCGGCGCCAGCCGTGGAAACCACGCGATCGTGGCCCAGCGACATCGCGTTGGCGCCAAGGCTCATGCAGTCGCCATAGCTCACCGACAGCAGCTCCAGGCCGAGCCCGCCGAGCCAGTCGGCAAGACCAGGCGGCGCGGCCTCGTCGCAGATGACCGCCAGTCCCGGCGCCACGACGTTGACGATCACGTCGATGTGCACGAAGTGCGGGTCGAACGGTTGCAGGCGCACCTGCCAGCCGAGCTCCCCGAGCCAGCCCGCCAGCTGCCGCGCCGCCGGCGCCTCCGTGCGCTCCTCGCAGTGGCCGATCAGCGCGGTGCGCGCCGCCGGAAGCACGAGGTCACCGCCCTCGATGGCGCCCGCCGTGATCTTGTGGGCAAGCTCGATGCCGGCGCCCTCGTAGAAGTCGATGACTGGCGCGTACTCGCCACGGCGCCACGACTGGTGCAGCTGGGTGACGATCGGGCCGGCCGACCCCCACACGCTGGAGTCGCGGCTGAACACCTGGTACGGCAGCGCGGGATCGGCGGCCAGGCGGTGCACGGTGACTCCGGCGTCCTCGTAAGCCGACACCATCTCGCCGTGAGCGTTCACGGCGTCACCGGGCGCGAGCTGACGTTCCCCCGCCAGCGCCGCCTTGGAGATCGCGCTGGTTGGCAGCCATTCGAAGTTCTCCGGGGGTCCGACCAGCACGTCGCGCAGCGGCGATGTCTCGTCCTCGACGCCCCAGCCGTCGGCCATCAGGACTCCTTCACGACGCGCACCGTCGCCAACGCGCGATCGCTGGCGCCGCGCAGGCTGCCGCCGAGCCCGAGCGTCGTGTGGATGTAGTCGAGCGTCTCCTGGGTCAGCCGCTCGCCTGGCAGCACGTTGGGAATTCCCGGCGGGTAGGCCGCCAGCGACTCGGCGGCGATCCGGCCCACCGCCTGGGCCACCGGCACCGCCTCCTGCGCGCCGAGGAAGGCGTCGCGGGGCGACATCGCGAGCTCGCCCCAGGGTGGCGGTGGTGCGAACTCCTCGTTGACGCGATCGCCACGGGACCCGAGCGAGCCCACCACCTCGTGCAGGGCGGCGACAAGGCGCTTGCCCTGGGGCACGGCGTCCTCGGCCATGCCGAACACACCGACCATCACGTTCTCGCCCGCCAGCTCGAGGAACACCTGGTGGCGTTCGCGCAACGTCTGCGCCAGCTCGTAGCCGCTTGCGCCGGTTCCGCGCACGTCGATCGCCAAGCGCAGCGGGTCGTAGGCGTGCACGCCCGGGGAGCCGACCATCGCGTCGTCGAGAACGTCGAGCCCGTCGATCTCACGCACCGCGCCGCGCACCTCGGTGAGCGCGGCCATCGTCTCTGACAGCAGCTCGCGCCCGCGGATGGCGGCCAGCCGCCGTGCGGCGTCGAGCGATGCGAACAGCAGCGAGTTGGGGCTCGTGGACTCGACGAGCGTGACGGCGCGGTCGAGCAGGCTCTCGTCGATCACGCTGTCGTGGCCGAGGTGAACCATTGCCGACTGCGTCAACGACCCGACGATCTTGTGGGTGCTTGACACCACGACGTCGGCGCCGAGCGACAGCGCATGCGCCGGGAGGTCGTCGTGAAAGGCGAGATGGGCGCCCCACGCCTCGTCCACGACCAGCGGGACGCCGTGTGAGTGCGCGACATCGACCAGCGCCGAGACGTCGGCGACGGCCCCGAAGTAGGTAGGAGAGACCGCGGTGGCGCCCACCGCGTCGGGTGTGTCGGTGAGCGCGCGGTCGAGCGTCTCGGGCGACATGCAGTGCGCGATGCCGAGGTCGGGATCGAGCTCGGGGGCGACGAATCGCGGTGTGAGGCCGGCCAGGATGCAGCCGTCGACGGTGCTCGAGTGCGCGTTGCGTTGCACCACGACGCGATCGCCACGATGCGCGAGCGCCAGCAGCGCGACGTGGTTGGCCTGCGATGCCCCGTTGATCAGGAACCACGTGCGCCGCGCGCCCCACGCGTCCGCGGCCAGCGACTGCGCCTGCTGAAACGGCGTCGGCTCGTCCCCGACGTCCACGCCGTATGTGAGCGCGGGGATGTCCATCGCCAGCGCGGCGGCGCCGATCGCCTCGCACAGCTCCGGGTCGGCGGCGGCCCCGCCCTTGTGGCCGGGCACGTACAGCCGCTCGGGGTCGAGCGCGGCGTGGCCTTCAGGGCCTCGAGATAGGGGGCGCGGGACTGATCGAGCATCGCCGGCGAGTCTATGGCGCGTCCGCAGTCGTGGCGGGGCGGCAGAGGGGCGGTTCCTACGCAGCGGCGCACGGCCGCGTGACGCTCACTCCCCGTCGTAGTAGTCGACCGCGTCGCCACGCCGGAACAGGTGACGCTCCCCGACGGGATAGACGCCGATCTTGTCGCTGTCGGGATACGCCGTCACCGCGAGTGCGGCCACGTTGGAGAACATCAGCACCCGCGCCGGCTCGCCGGTGGCGTTGCGGATGCCGTGGGCGCCGTCGGGGCCGGTCGGAAAGCACACCAGTTCCATCGGCCCCAGAAGGTCGGCGCCGTCGGGGTGGCGCACCTCGACGCTGCCGGCGAGCACCAACAGCCACTCCTCCTCGGCGTACTCGTAGTGATACGGACAGACCGCCTGGCCTGGCGGCAGCTCATAGACGGCGGCGCCGGTGATCGAGGCGCCGAGATCGGGTCCCGGGCGAAAGGTGCCCGCCTTGAAGCCATCGGGGTCAGTGGGGTCGTACTCGAACGCCGGGTCGGCGATGTCCACGCGGCGCACGGGCACCTCAGCTCGGCTGCACGACGAAGTTCACCAGCCGGCCGGGCACCACCACGGTCTTTAAGATCTCGCCGCCATCCAGCTTCGCCGCGAGCTTGTCGGACTCTCGTGCCAGCCGCTCCTGCTCGTCGCGCTCGATGTCGGTGGGCGCGGCTACGCGGTCGATCAGCTTGCCGTTGACCTGGACGATCAGCTCGAAGGTGTCGGACTGGAGCAGGGCGGGTTCGGCCACCGGCCACGGCTGCTCCCACACGCGGTCGCCCGTCAGGCGCTCGTATAGCTCCGAGCCCAGGTGGGGAGCGAACGGGAAGATCAGCGACGCCGCGGTGGACACCGCGAAGCGCACGTGTGAGGGATCCACCCCGTCGCGCTGCTTGTACGTCTCGTTCACGAGCTCGATCACCGCGGCGATCGAGGTGTGTGTCGCGAAGCGCTCGCCGAGGTCGCGGGTGACCTTGTCGATCGCCCAGTGCGCTTTGCGCACGAGCTCCGACGGCTCCCCGGAGGGCTCGACGGGACCCTGCTCGAGCCCCTCCCCTGCGCGATACAGACGCGACAGGAAGCGGTGAATGCCCTCGATGCCGTCGTCTGACCAATCGCCGCCCTCGGCCGGATGACCGACGTAGAGGATGTAACAGCGCGCGGTGTCAGCGCCGTGGCTCTCGACCAGGTCGCGTGGCGAGACCACGTTGCCCTTGGACTTCGACATCTTCGCGCCGCCGCGGGTGACCATCCCCTGTGTGAAAAGCGCGGCGAAGGGCTCCGAGGCCGAGAGCAGGTCGAGGTCTGAGAGCGCCTTGACGGAGAAGCGCGCGTACATGAGGTGCAGGATCGCGTGCTCGACGCCACCGATGTACTGGTCCACGGGCATCCAGCCGTCGACCACGTCGCGGTCCCACGGGGCCTGGTCGTTCAGGGCATCTGTGTAGCGCAGGAAGTACCAGGACGAGTCGACGAAGGTGTCCATCGTGTCGGTCTCGCGCAGCGCGGAGCCGCCGCACGTCGGGCAGGTGGTGTTGACCCAGTCCGCGGCTGCGGCCAGCGGGGACTTGCCCTTGGGCGCGTAGTCCTCGACGTCGGGCAGCTCGACCGGAAGCTGGTCGTCGGGCACCGCGACGATACCGTCGGTCGGGCAGTGCACCACCGGTATCGGGCAGCCCCAGTAACGCTGGCGCGACAACAGCCAGTCGCGCAGGCGGTAGTTGACGGCGGGCTCGCCGCGGCCATCCTCGCCCAGCCACGCGATGATGTCTGTGAGCGCCGCGCGGTTGTCCTGGCCGTCGAAGCGCTGCGAGTTCACCAGCGGGCCATCGCCGGTGTAGGGAAGGGCGTCGCCGCCATCGACCACGCGCCTGATCTCCAGCTCGTGCTTCGTCGCGAAGTCGAAGTCGCGCGTGTCGTGGGCGGGCACGGCCATCACGGCGCCCGTGCCGTACTCCATCAACACGTAGTCGGCGACGAACATCGGGATCTGCTCGCCGTTGACCGGGTTGGTGACCGTGGCGCCGAGCGCGACGCCAGTCTTCTCCTTGTCCTCGGCGCCCCGTTCCTCGGCCGACTCGGTCTGGGTGCGGCGCACGTATTCGGCCACCTCCGGCGAGTCGCTCAGACGGAGGACGTCGGGGTGCTCGGGAGCCATGACGAAGAACGTCGCCCCGAACAGCGTGTCGGGACGGGTGGTGAACACCTCGTAGTCGGTGTCCAGCGCGTCGCAATGAAAGGTGACCTTCGCGCCCTCGGAGCGGCCGATCCAGTTGCGCTGCATCGTGACAACGTGCTGAGGCCAGTCGATCGTGTCGAGATCGTCGAGCAGGCGGTCGGCGTAGTCGGTGATCTTGAAGAACCACTGCTCGAGGTCGCGCTTCTCGACCACCGTGCCGCAGCGCTCGCAGCGACCATCGATCACCTGCTCGTTGGCCAGCACCGTGGCGTCCTTGGGACACCAGTTGACCGCGGCCTGGTCGCGGTAGGCGAGGCCCGCCTCGAACAGGCGCAGGAACAGCCACTGCGTCCAGCGGTAGTAGCGCGGCTCGTGGGTGGCGAACTCGCGCGACCAGTCGATCGAGATGCCCCAGCTGCGGAACTGGCGCTGGAACTCCGCGATCGACGCCTCGGTGGAGGCGCGCGGGTGCTGGCCGGTGCGGATCGCGTGGTTCTCGGCGGGCAGGCCGAAGGCGTCATAGCCAAGCGGGTGGAGCACGCGATGGCCGTTGCGGCGGCGGAAGTGCGCGATCGCGTCGCCAACCGAGTAGACCTTCAGGTGCCCGATGTGCGGCTCGCCAGACGGGTAGGGGAGCATCTCGAGCACGTAGGACTTGGGCCGTCCGTCGTCGACGTTGGAGACCTCCCAGGTGCGCTCGTCGGCCCATAGCTGCTGCCAGCGCGGCTCGAGCTCCTGCGGGTCGTAACGCTCGTCGGGCACCCGCGCAGAGTACTGGCCCTAGGGTGGTGCCGATGGCCGCGTCGATCGACGACTTTGCCCTGCACCGCGCCATCTTGTCCACCGGCGCCGACATCGCGTACGCCCGCGAGGGCACGGGCGGGGTCCCGCTGCTGCTCGTGCACGGCTGTGCCCGAGACGCGCCGGATCTGGTGGCGCAATATCGGCGAGCTGGCGGCGGCGGGCTTCGAGGTGATCGCCCCGGACCTGCGTGGCTTTGGCGACTCCGGCCTGGCGCCCGACGACCGCTACGACCCCGCGGCGCACGCCCGCGACATGGAGGCCCTAGTGCGCGGGGAGCTCGGCCACTCCACCTGCGTGGTGTCCGCGGGCGACCTCGGCGGCGTGGTGGCCCAGGACCTGTCGCTGCGCTTCGGCAGTCTGGTAGACCGGATGATCCTGTTCAACACGATCGCGCCGTTCCTCGCAGCGGAGTACGAGGCGGCCGGGCTCGGCGCGACGCCCCCGGTCTCGAAGCAGTCGGCCGACTACTTCGCGCGCCAGTCCGCCGACGCCGACGGCCTGGCCGCCGAGCTGGACACGCCGCAGCGCCGGCGCGGCTACGTGGCCCAGATGTATGGCCCTCGGCTGTGGGCGGGCCCAGATGCCTTCACGACCGAGGAGATCGCCTTCTTGACCGAGCCGTTCGGCGATGCCGAGCGGTTCCGGGCGTCGATCGCGAACTACGAGTACGTCGGAGGCGCGCGCACCGCCCCGGAGGTTCCCCGGATGCTCGAACGCAACCCCCTTTCGACACTCGTGCTCTACGGCCCCGAGGACCACCTGATCCCACGCGACTTCCCGCGGCGGATGGAGGTGGCGTTCCCGGAGATCGTCGGTCCGTTCGAGGTGGCGGGCGCCGGCCACTTCCTGATGTGGGAGCGCCCGCGCGTGTTCAACCGTGCAGTGCAGAACTTCTGCCGGGACCTCCTGGCACAATCACGCTCACGATGAGCTCGTCGAGATCCAGCGCGTCGGAGCTCGCCGCCAGGCAGGTGGAGCAGATCGTCACCGCGGCCCAGGCGGCCGCCGACGCGATCCAGGCCGAGGCGGCCCAGGAGCATAAGGACCTGCGCGAACAGGGCAAGCGCGATGCCGAACGGGTGATCCAGAAGGCGCGCGACCAGGGCGAGGCCGAGCTCAACGAGTCGCGCAAGCAGGCGGTGATGCTCGGTCAGGACGCGCGGCGCGAGGCGGAGGCGACCGTGGCCGAGGCTCGCAAGGAGTCCGATCAGTTGCGGGAGCAGACCGAGCGCGCCGTCGAAGGCCGGGTGGCCTCGGCGGAGAAGGCCGCGGCCACAGTCCTCCAGGAGGCGCAGGCGCTCTCGGGCGGGCTGCGTCAGCTCGGGCGCGCGCTCGAGGATCACGCCGAGAAGATCCTGCTGGAGGTCCAGGCGGCGCACAAGCGGATGCAGGCCGACCTCAGGGTCGAGTCCGGGGGCGGCGCGCGCCCCCAGGAGATCCCGTCGCGTCCCGCACGAAAGCCTGAGGAGGCCACGCCGCCCGAGCAGCCGGCCGGGGCGAGCCGCGCCCGCGACGGGCGCTCGCGCCGCGAGCGCCCAAATCCGTTCGACGAGATCGACGTGCCGCGCTGGAGTCGCGACTGACCGACGGGCGGGTCGCGGCAGCCAGGCCCGCAGGCGGGTCGCCGGGGAACCACGAGCCCGGTCTTGTTTACTCCACCGCTCGAGGCACGATCGTGTTCGACGCCGCCAAGAAGCAGAACGACAGGAACGTCGGCGTGGCGATCCACATCGAGCCGTGACAGTTAAGTCGCCTGTAAGACGGGCCTGGCAGCGTCCCGAGGGTCTTGAGCCGTCGAGTCGACCTCGTGCCGGTTGCTGTCGTCCTGGCAGCGGTGTTTCTCGGCGCGTGCGGCACGGGGAGTGACGAGAGCCACAGGAGCGCGGCAGATCGCCGCGGCCCTGGGCAAGTGGGCGGGCGTGCGACGGTGCGGCCGTCGGGCGCAGTGCCCACGAGTTCCCCGGCCAAGGACTCCTACGCGCCCTGGCCCACCGCATTTCACGACGCGCGTCACAGCTCGAGCTCGCCGATCGCAGGGCCGACGACCGGCCGCGTGGCATGGCGCAAGCGACTCGAGGGACCAGTGGTGCCAGGCCCCGTCGTGGGCACCGGCGGGGTCACCTACGTGGCGTCCAACGCCGGTGTCCTGCACGCGCTGCGCGTGTCCGACGGCCGCGAGCTGTGGCGCTTTGACGGCGGCGCCGGCTATGGCATCGACCTGTCGACGTCGCCAACGGTGTTGCCCGACGGCTCGATCCTGTGGCCCGGGCCGGGTGGCCTGTACGGACTGTCGCGGGCCGGTCGCCGGTTGTGGAAGCTGTCCTTTGACTCGATGGTGCTCTCCCCGCTGCTTGCCTCCCGAGGGAGAATCTACGTCCAGGAGATGGACGGGCAGCTGCACGCCTTGCGCCTCCGGGGTCGCTCGCGGCCACGCGCCGTGTGGTCGAACGACCTGGGCACGACCAGCTACGGCAGCCCGGCGCTCGGACCCAACGGCGATGTCTATGCCACGGTCGACAACCAACTCGCCGCGGTGCGCAGCGCCAGCGGACGGGTACGGTGGAGGTTTGCCGCGCGCGGCATCGTGGAGGTCTCACCAGCCGTCGCGCCGGATGGAACGATCGTGCTCGGCACCAACGACCGGTTCGAGTACGGCGTGCGCGCCGACGGCCGCGAACGATGGCGCTACCCGCGGGGGGACTTGACCTACTCGTCTCCGGGCATCACGGCAGACGGCACCGCCTACTTCGGCGACCATCGGGGCTTCTTGAACGCCGTCGACGTGAAATCGGGTGACGTCGTGGCGCGCTATCGCGGTCAGGGCCGCACCCGCGACGAGGGCAACGTGGGGATCTGGACGGCTCCACTGGTCGACGCGCGCCGCAAGGTCTACTTCGGCACCCATCCGGGCAAGGTCTTCGGCTTCGCGCGCGACGCTCGTCGGCTGTTCGCGATCGCAGCAGGCGGCGTGGTGGATTCCTATCCGGCCCTCGCGGCCGACGGCACGCTGCTGATCGGCTCCGAGAGCGGCGAGCTGATCGCGATCAGGGACTGAAGCGCCGAGAGTCCACCGCGGGCTTGCCCGGTCCAGCCCACAGCACAAGCAGCATGCCCGCCAGCAGCAGCGGGGCCAGGGTGAGGCTCGGCACGACCTCTCCCTCGATGACCCCCGACAGCGCGATCGCGACAGCCATGTTGCCCGCCATCAGCAGCGCCACAAGCCTGGTCAGGAGCCCGGCGATCAGCATCGCGCCGCTGACCACCTCGAGCACGCCGATCACGTAGGTGACCAGCCCGGGGGCCGGCAACCCATATCTGTCGAACGCTCTCACCTCGGCCGCATGGGCGATGAACTTCCCCAGGCCAAAGCTCACGAACACCGCCCCTGACACCGCCCGAACCCACGGAGCCAGCGCGGCGGCCGGAACCGGGCGGGTGGCGAGCAGCGCCTTGCCGAAGTCCATCGGGTCGAGGCTAGGGCGCGGTGGTTACGCGACGATGACGGAAAGTCACCACGCATCGGGCGAGATGGAGCTGAGGGGGCTCGAACCCCTGACCTCCGCCATGCCATGGCGGCGCTCTTCCAGCTGAGCTACAGCCCCTAGGCCGGGCCAGTCTACCTACGCGAACGTGAAGTCGCGGGCCCGGCAGACGGCCACTCGCTGAGCGTGACGGTGCCCGAGCGGTCGCGCTACTCCACGGTCCGCCTCGGAGCGTCCCCCCACAGATTCTCGAGCCGGTAGAAGTCGCGGGCGTCCGGCGTGAACACGTGCAGCACGCAGTCGAGATAGTCGAGCAGGATCCAGGTTGCCTCCGCGGCACCCTCCGCCCGCGCGGGAAGCATCGACTCGTCGTCCTTGAGCTCGCGATAGACGGCATCGTGGATCGCCTTGGTCTGGCGCTCGGTGTTGCCGGTGCAGACGACGAAGAAGTCGGTGTAGCTGGCGATCCCGCGTAGGTCGACGACCACGATGTCGATCGCCTTGCGCCCTGAGGCGATCGATGCGATCCGACCGGCAAGCGCCTCGCTGGTCAATCCCTCCGCCGCCGCCGGCTGCTCGGCGGTCATGCCGCGTCCCCCGCGTACAGGCCACGGGCGGCCACGACTTCGGCCACCGACCCGGTCACCAGGAAGTCAATCGGCTGGCCCTCGCCCACGCGCTCCCTGACGAGCGTCGACGAGACATCGATCCGGGGCATCTCGAAGAACACGATGTTGGCCTCCCGACCACCGAGGCCGTCGAGGTGACGCAGCACGGCTTCGCGCTCCATGCCCTCGCGCGCGGCGACCGCCACCGTGGCGAGCTTGAGCACCGCTTCGGGCTCGCGCCAGGAATCGAGCGCGGCCGCCTGATCGGCGCCGAGCAGCAAGGTGAGTGAGTCCCCGGCGAAGAGCTCGGCAGCCTGGCGCAGGGTGTCGGCGGTGAACGATGCTTCCACGCGGGTGACCTCGAGATCGGACACGCTGAGCCACGGCACGTCCTCGGTGGCCAGGCGACAGAGCTCGAGCCGAGTCTGGGGGCCGGGCTCGGGCTCGATCTCGCGATGGGGCGCCTTGCCCATCGGCATCATCAGCACCTCGTCGAGCTCCAGCTGCCACCACGCCTCCTGGGCGCAGATCATGTGGCCTAGGTGGGGCGGGTTGAACGCCCCGCCGAAGATCGCGCGTCGCAGGCCGATTACCCCCGCACCTGGCCGGAGCCTTCGACCACGTACTTGTAGCTGCACAGCTCGCGCACCCCGATGGGACCGCGCGCGTGCAGCTTCTGCGTGGAGTTTCCGATCTCCGCCCCCATGCCGAACACACCGCCGTCGGTGAAGCGGGTGGAGGCGTTGACGTACACGCATGCGGCGTCGACCTCGGTGGTGAAGGCGCGGGCCGCGTCGGTCGAGCCGGTGACTATGGCCTCGGAGTGGCCGGACCCGTAGCGGTTGACGTGCTCGATCGCCTCGTCGACGGAATCGACGACCTTCACGGCCAGGATCAGGGCATGGTATTCGGTCTGCCAGTCCTCCTCCGACGCGCGTATCAGCGCACCGGCAAGCGAGCCCGCCAACGACTGTGCGCGCCCGTCGACCCGCAACTCGACCCCGGACTCGCGCAGAGCGGGCAGCACGCGCGGAAGAAACTCGCCCGCCACCGACGCGTGGACCAGGAGCGTCTCGGCGGCGTTGCACACGCTCGGGCGCTGGACCTTTGCGTTGACGGTGATCGCCTGGGCGTCGCCGAGATCGGCGCTGCGATCGACGTAGACGTGGCAGTTGCCGGCGGCGGCGTACATGACGGGCACCGTGGCGTGCTCCTTGAGCGCCGCCTTCAGGCCCTCGCCCCCCCGCGGGATGATCAGATCCACCACGCCATCCTGGGTTGCCAGCTGGCGCAGCTCTTCGCGGTCGCCTCCCGACACCAGCGAGATCGCGGCGGCAGGCACTCCGGCGTCGGCGATCGCTTCGGCCGCGACCTGGGCGAGGATGGCGTTTGAGTGCGCGGCCATCGACGACCCGCGCAGCACCGTCGCGTTGCCCGACTTGAGGCAGAGCGCGGAGCAGTCGATCGTCACGTTGGGGCGTGCCTCGTACACCACCGCGACCACGCCGAGCGGCACGCGTACGCGCCTCACGTCGAGCCCGTTCTCGAGCTTGTGGCCCTCGAGCGTCTCGCCTACCGGGTCCGGTAGGGCGGCGATCGTGCGCACATCGCCGGCCATGCCCGCGAGGCGCTCGGCGTCCAGCATGAGTCGATCCATCAGCGAGGCGGTGTAGCCCCCGTCGCGACCGTGGTCCATGTCGCGCGCGTTTGCCTCGAGGATCTCGTCGGTGCGCTGCTGAAGCGCGTCGGCCATCGCGTGCAGCGCTGCGTTGCGCGTGGCACCGTCGATGCGGGCCAGCACCCGCGCGGCGTCGCGGGCGGCGAGGCAGACATCTTCGACTGTGGGTGCGGTCGCTGCCATCGCCACAGAGGTTAAAGATCTTGCGGCCGACCCTGGCCGAACTTCGCCCTACTCCCAGCCGAGCGCTTCGCGATCGCGGCCGAGGATCCCGAAGTCAACCCGTGGCCAGCACGAAGAGGCCCGCGACCGGCCGGCGGCTCTACGTCACGCGCCGGGGCCTACTCCAGCACGAAGTAGTCGCGGTGCACGGCCTCGTCGGCAGCGCGGGGCAGGATCTCGAGCACGGCGTCGGACTTCAGGCCCTTGA
>JAABUK010009659.1_pt1 | contig 13121 bp, 12 predicted proteins | sample 5559141 | NCBI WGS metagenome assembly JAABUK01 (sample SAMN10711869, study PRJNA513367) | rock metagenome | isolation source: Antarctica rocks | place: Antarctica: Victoria Land, Pudding Butte nord | collected 2016-01-03
TTATAGAAGGATTGGCGAAATGCTCATGCACAACTCTATAGGAGTCGCCTAAATTATAAAACAGGAAGCACCTGCAGGGCTTTATCAAACTTTTTCAATTTCAATATTCTGCAAACAGGAAGCACCTACGGAGCTTATCTAAATAACATTGACCTTTAACATAAAAGCAACTGGCACATAAATATTATTACCCATACTATCCGTCATATAACCCTTTATATACTCATCAACAGTTTCAAAATTTGTTTTCATTTCTCAAAATTCGCGGTTTTATATTTTAAGTTTTTATTTCTAAAATGATTCATCTCATTTCCCGGAAGTTTTCTCCATAAAAAGATAACGATCATCTGTTTTGGCAGGTTCTGCTCTTGTATTAACATCTATATGCAGTACCGGAGCAGGCGATGTGTTATTAATGGAAGGCCACTGCGGCAAACCCGCACCATTTGGATTACCTGTCTTTATAAAATTAGCGAAGTAGGCCTGCATCGTTTCAGAGACTTTGTGATCGTCCGCAGTCCATGCGTACACTTTATTAGAAGACAAATTGCCCATGGCGTATTCTATTTCTGCTGAGTGAACAGCGCCTTTAGCTGTGGGCATTTTAGGAGCATTTGTACCTTTTTGTACACCGCCGGCAAGGCCGGCAACAGCATTGCCCATTTCAGCATTCATGGCAGGGCGCGGATGAGAATAGTAATAACGATAAACCGGCTTACCTCCTGTCTTTGCCTGCAGGTTCGTCCATCTCCACGTGCTAAATCCTATGAAGCGGTCACCTGCAAAATCTGTTGCTGCCTGCTCTACCTGCTCATCGCCTTCTGCATGATATACTTTCAAAAATTCGTTAGCTTTATCATTATAAAGTTTTTTTACTGCCTTTTCATAATTTTCTTTTGTAAGTGCGTCATTGCCCATTAACGTGCGGTAATTCATTTCTTCCGAATTCCAGCCAGCAAGTAACGGCACATGTGCCTGTTCTCCTGCTTCAAGTATTTCTGCAGGAGTTCTGGGAAAGAAATAGCCATCTATGGCCGGTGAGAAACGCATTACTCCAAACTTTACAGACGCTTTTAATAAAGAATCTGCACTCAATGTTCTTAAACCAGTTAATGAATTTGCACCAATAGTTTTGGAAAACTCAACACCTGTTTGCTCTGCCTGGCTCAGCTCCACAGGAGGAAGCGTACCCAGCAGAGAGCCGCTTTCCATGATGGCGCCAGCTATCAGATTTTTTGATAAAGGAGAAACCATTTGCGCACTTACAGATACAGAGCCTGCCGACTCACCTGCAATAGTTATCTTATCAGGATCTCCTCCAAAAGCTGCAATATTTTGTTTTACCCACCTTAAAGCGGAAGCCTGGTCTAATAATGCGTAATTGCCGGAAGAGTGATGAGGAGATTCACTTGTAAGTCCGGGATGCGCAATAAAGCCAAAAACGCCAAGACGGTAATTTACAGTAAGCGCAACGATCCCTTTTGCAGCCATACTCTCACCATCATATCTCGGTTCAGAACCATCGCCTGCTACAAAACCACCCCCGTAAAAATAAACAAGAACAGGCAAAAGTCCGGTTGCTTTTTTAGAAGGCGCCCAAACATTCAGGTAAAGGCAATCTTCGCTAATGCCGCCTGAGCGAAAATTCATGTCACCAAAAATTGCCGGTTGCATCGGGCTTTTGCCGAATTTGTCTGCTTTTAAAACACCTTGCCAGTTCTTTACCGGCTGAGGTTCTTTCCATCGCAAATCACCGACAGGCGGCGCAGCGTAAGGGATTCCTTTAAAAGAAAGAACGCCGCTTTTTTCTACGGTTCCTGATAACGTACCATTGGCAATCCTGACTTTGTGTTCGTTATCCTGGCCCATAACTGATATAAATGTAAGTTGCACTAAAATAATTGCAGGTAAAAGTAACTTCATTGTAATTTTTTTTAATCTACTCTCTCTTTTATAGACAATATTAGTTGTTTTTTTTCTTTTGCAAGTCCCTTGCAGGCGTGAGGAGAACTTTAAATAAAATGCTTTTGTGTCTTTGTACCTTTAAATCAGTTTTATTTCCGTTTCTCTTCATCAAAATATTATTAAAAATTAAATTGCAACCTCTGTTAACGAGTAAAAATTAAACGCAGAGAACAGCAGAGGAAAATAAGCGGTGTGTCGCAAAGAATAAAAATTGGGACAATTCAAAAGTTTCTTTGCTGTTAGTTATTCCTGGCCTTTATGAATTTATTTTTTCAAGCCTTTTTTCAGCTTTACTATGAATGTTTTTAGCCTGTTTTAAGCTTTTTATAAAAATTTAATTTAAACATTTGAAGCTTCAGCATGACGATGAAGATAGCGATGATTATAAAAATAAGCATATCATGAATTACAAATCAGTTTAAAAGCTAAAGCTATTGTTTTGACAGACTTAAAACTGCACATGGCCTCTTACCCCAAAAACCTGTACCGGCCCTCTGTCTTTATTATACCCCGGATTTCTTACAAATTGATAGTCGAGCGTTAACCAAAAGAAATCCGAGAGATTTGCATTATAGTAAGTTTCCAATATTGCTTCTTTACCATAATTCAGAGCGCCATCGCCGATTATAAAACCAGTGCCGCCGGCTTTTAAAAAATCTTTATGCCCTTTAGATAACCCGTTAGCTACAGCACCGATAGCCCAAAAATCCTTTGGCCTTTTCCATTTTGTGCCTTTTATACTCAGGCCTGCGTTGAGTGTTTTGTCAATTTCGGTAAAGGCCCATGTAGCATACTTGCCATCGTTCCAGCCTGCACGGGCAAATACACCTATGTCATTTGTCAGCTCCTGGTCTATGTTTAGTCCCATACCAAACTTTTTCCCTCCGTATCCATTGTTTTCCGCATTACCAGAGATAACGTCAGGCACATAGCTGTTGTTAGTTATTAAAGCTTTCATTCCTGCAGCATAAGAAGGCGCTTTTGAATAAGTGTTACTGAGCAGTAACCGCACGTTGCCAGGCCTTTTATTAAAAAAAAGTGTATGATCGAATTCTGCAGTTTCAGAATGAGCCTTTGAAATTTTATACTCCAGCAAAGGTGAATTGGCTACACGTGGTACTGCCACGGTTGAAGCCTTTATTGCCCACCTTGGCTTAATCAATTCAACAACAATTCCTTTAGTATATCCTCTTGTATCAGCAGGGTAATCCCATGCTCCGTTTGCCCACATGCTCCAGTTAAAAAACTGGTTTCTCGGATCTTTACTGTAGACATTATCATCAAAAAAATCGCTGACCGCAAATTTGCCCAGGCTAATCGTAATACGGCTCGCAGGTACTTTGCCTGCTATTTTACCTGCATCGTCTTCCACATATTCGTAAGAGGTATTGCCTAACGGAAAGTATTGCTGCAAATAAGCGCGTGCAATAAAAACCTGCGGCTCTGCAGCGCCTACGCGATAAGTTTCACCGTTCAACGCACCTGCCACACCTGTTGCAAAGCTCAACCCTTTACCACCGGAAACCTCGGGATTAAAATAGATAGCTGCATTTTTCCATAACCTTCTTCCTAAGAATAAGGTTGAAGTCATGCTTGTAGCTGTCGGTTCTGCCGTATCTGCCAGACTGTTTCTTCCACTATATTTTGAAGGAAAGGCTGAATGTTTTTGAGCGATAACGGTAAGCTGAAAGTGATTAGTCCACTTTTTAGTGCTGTCGCTTTCAACTGATTGTGCTTTAAGTAAAGCCGAAACACCAATGCAAATTAATGTGAGCGCATTTTTTTTCATGGCTGCAAAAATATAAGCATATTTTAAACCGTGAAAAACTTTAAAAGCAGCTACGTTGCACAAAGAATTGCGGATAATAATGGATAGTCTTTCAGATATTATACAAAAACAGAAGATTTCTTATTTTTTTGTAAATGGTTATTAGCTACTATTGCAATTGCCTTTATAAATGATTAAATAATCAGTAAAATGCCGACGATATTAAAAAATCAGGATTAATTAAAAACGATACTTCATGAAAAATTATAAAACGATTTTTCTTTTAATAATATCTCTCTCTGATATACTCCTGGCCTCTGCCCAATCCCGTAAAGTTTCTCCTTTTGATACAACTATGTATGGCAGAAATGAAAAGGTTGGTAAATATGTAAAAACAAGAGGTTTTAATATGTATTATGAAATGTATGGCCAGGGCGAGCCATTACTTATCATTCATGGAAACGGCGGTTCTATTAACAACTTTCTTTACCAGATACCTTATTTTTCTAAAAGTTATAAAGTTATTCTTGTTGACAGCAGGGCGCAGGGTAAATCTGTTGATGTAAGTGATACACTTAGCTATGAAATGATGAATGACGATTTAAATGCTTTGTTAGATACACTTCATCTTGATTCCTGCTATGTAATTGGCTGGAGTGATGGCGGAATAAATGGTTTATTACTTGCAATGAGACACCCGGACAAAGTAAAAAAGCTGGTGGTAACAGGCGCTAACCTGTGGCCTGATACTACTGCTGTAGATCCGTCTGTTTATAACATGATCATAAAGATGAATGACTCCATAGCGAAGGTGAAACAGACACCGGAAATAAAGCACCAGCGAAAACTGATGCATTTATTATCATACGAACCTCATATTACTGTTCAGCAATTACACTCAATTGCTTGTTCCACGCTTGTTATCGGTGGCGATCATGATGTTTTGTTACCGCAACATACTTTGCTGATTGCACAATCAATTCCGAAATCTTACTTATGGATTTTGCCAAATTCCGGTCATTCGACACCTGTTTTTTATAAAGACCAGTTTAACGCTGCAGTCAGTGATTTTTTCAGTAAACCCTATAGGGTAATAGAAGGCGCCGGAAGGTTTCAGTAGCAGCTATCAATTTTTCAATAGCAGCTATCAATTATTGCATACATAGATAAAAGCTAACATTTACATCTAACTTGAAAGATACGTTTTAAGATATTTTGTATGTTTTTAAAAAAACTAATCGTTCTTATCTTTCAATCTCCCTTTTGGAACAAAATGCCTGTGACCTTTTTTATCTATCCAATAATATCTGGAATTGTCGTTAATATATATTTTCTGACCGTTAGGTCCCTGCTTTTCTTCATACACTTTATCTACTACATCAGCTTTGCCCTTTGCTGCTAATTCTGAGGTTTTGTTCCCTACTTTTTTTGCCGTTTTCTTAATAGCGTGGCCGGTTTTTTGAACACCTTTTTTTAAACCGTGTGCCTCAGAAGTTGTGTCCTGTGCATGTACATTAACAGAGAAAACCCCGATTGATGCAGCGATTAAATAAGCAAAAATTCCTTTTTTCATAATTATTAATTTTATAGTTGCAATGTAAGTGTAAATAATTACTTTATTTTTTATCATGCTGTTAAGACTTTTTGAAGCGTTGCTTCACTTGCTGCTGATATCATTTGAGATGATTAACGGAAAACTATCAGACATTTATTAATGTTTTATTCCTCACTGATGCAGCTTAGTGTGACATATAAAGAATTTGGAAGTAATATTACCCGCAGGATTAAGTGGTGGCAAAGAAAGACTGTGAGAAATACGAGTGATTATTCGTAATGTCAGCCGCTATAATAAACAAAAACGCATTGATAGTGTAAATTATATCAGAGATAAGTAAAAAGTAAATACGGGTATTAAATGGCTTTTAACCCTAAAAAGAAAGTATGAACAGCAAAGCAGCTTTACAAGGTCTTTTAGCAGGAATGGCAGGTGTTGCAGCTATGACCCTGTCAGAAAAATTGGAACAACTTATTACTAAACGACCAAATTCTTATGTGCCTGCTCATACATTAGAGCATTTACTCGGTCAGTCAGACAAACCGGATAATGATCTTACTAACTGGACAATGCATTGGGGACAAGGCATTTTAATCGGAGCAGTCAGAGGTATAATGGCTAAAAATGGAATCAGAGGCCCTGTGGGTTCTTTTCTGTTTATGAATCTTCGGTTACTGAATGACCAGGTGTTGGAAAATGCAACAGGAGTTGGTTCTTTGCCCTGGACATGGCCGAAAGAAGAACAGGTTATTGATTTAATTCATAAAGGAGTTTATGCTTTCGTAACCGGAGCTATTGCAGATTCTTTAATTAAAGGGCCAGAATCTGGTGCTGAAGTTTATAAAGAGCAGAGAGTTGTAGAGAAAGCTTAAGGTCTTACAACAATTTCTTCCTTGAGTATTCTTTTTCTGGTTTGCGCTAGAATGATTAGTTATTTTCGTCTTTTGTAAATTGAAGTAAGTTTAGTAATGAGATAAAATAAGGATGGAATCCTTTTTATTAAGATAATATCAAACAAAACAGATGATCTGGTAATTATTCCGGGCAACCCTATGGTATTAGATATTTTTAAAAAGTAGAATATAAGTTATTCGGTAAACTCTGCCGGATAACGTAAGATACTTTTAATATGTCTGCGGTACAAGTAGTTTGGTTAATATTTTTTTGCCTTTTAAATGTTAGCTAAAATGTAAATGGAGGGTTGTTAGAAACTGCAAAGATTATGAGTAGCACCAAGTTTTATGTCAGAGAATGCAGGTGGTTTTAATCGGCTGATTTATGCAGAACAACATGCAGGTAATCGTTCCCTTTCTTGCAAAACAAGTTATTAGCAATCTAAATTTTACAGGATACAGTCCTGCTGCCATCTTTGATTTAAGTCATCCTTTAGAAAAACTTAAACCCTAGAGCTTTTTTGTTATTATTCCTTAATCCATTTAAGAAGTTCTTCTAATTCTTTATCATCAATGTTTTCCTGTTCAGACTTGTCAAAAATGGTTAGCAGATAAACAGTAGTTTGAGAAATGTGTACATAAGTTAAAACTCTTGCCCCGCCTGATTTTCCTTTGCCTTTAGAGGAGATTGCTAAACGAATTTTGTAACAATTATTCCCAAGTGAAGCTCCTGATTGAGGCTTATCTTTTAAAAGCCCTAACAGTTGCTTGTATTCTAATTTAAGCGACGAATATTTTTGGTCAGTTGCTTCAGTTCTTTTTCAAATTTATGAGTCGTTTTTATTTTATAACTCATCTAATAAATCTTCTGAGTTACGTGCCTGCAGCTTGCCTTCTTTAATCAAATTCATTTGCTCTATCGCTTCTCTTACGTCTTCCAATACTTTGGCTTTATAAGGAGAAAGTGGTTTTGATTTTACAAAAGAAAAACTTTGTAATAATTTCATTACAAATGGAGCTTTGGCATCTTTTATATCTAATAGCACTTTCATATAAGGATTAATTTACTGTATCGTCCCTGATCTTTTTGATAACTATGTTACCAAATGGGGTAAAATTACAAAAAATGAATGAGGTATAAGTAGCTTTTTACATTTACTGCCAATCTTTACTATTATGTCGTAGGCCATCTGCTAATAGCCTTTTTGAAATCTTCATAAGACTCGGTTTCATGACCAAAAGGCTCATTCAAAAGATTTTTTAATTCCTCCAAATCTTCCTTCGAAAGTTCGTCTATAATATCAGGTTTACCAATTGCCGCAAAATAATCATAGTCTTCCTTCAGCAATTGCAAAAGATTTTCATCCTCCGTTGCAGTTATTTTATCAATCAATTCCTGTTTAAGCGAACTTGACATACAGTAACTTTTTTCAAATTTAGAAAAATAACGTTGATTATTCATTCTTTGTTCCTTGCATTACCATTTCTTGCAAAATAACTTATCAGCAATCCAAATTTACCGGACACAGTCCGGCTACCATGTTTGATTCAAGTCGCCCTCAAAGAATTAAACCAGCAAAGGATTTAATATTAGTGCAAGTAGTATGCTTAATATTTTTTGCCTTTCAATGGTTGCTAAAGTAAATAGCCGGTTGTCGAAAATTGGGTAATTGTACTTTCTCTTTATTGCCGGATTAATTGGTTTCGAATCCATGCACTTTGATAAACTCATCATATTCTTTCAAAAAAGTAGTTTTTGCATGATGCACTTTTTGGCTTTTAATATATTGAAAAACTTTTTGTAATTGTGATTCACTGACTGCATAAGCAGCATACCCGGTTTGCCATGCAAACTTTTCATGAATTAAATTTTGTTCATTAATCCAATGTGATGTACTTCCTTTTATTTGTTTTATTACGTCAGCAATCGATTTTTGGGGGTTTAATAAAAATAAACAATGCACATGATCAGGCATTCCATTAATTATTCTTACAGGACAGCCACTGTCGGTAAACTGGCCTCTAATGTAATTGAAGAAATTATGTTCAATACCAGGGTTTATTAATGGTTGCCTTTCTTTGGTGGCCCAGATGGCATGTACCCATAATTTAATAAATGAATGTGGCATATTATAATTTTAAAACCGTTGAAACGGTTATTGCTGTTTGTTTTCTTTTCATAGCCCATGGTTTAAACCATGGGCTATGAAATATTACAGGCAATAATTTAAATGGATTTATCCATTTCACTTTTTCCCCTCCACAATCCCTATCTCCTCCTCACTCAACCCATATAACTCATACACCAGCTTATTAATCTTTTCGTCTGTGTATGCTAAATATTCCAAACCGTTGAAATGGTTATCAGTGTTTGTTTTCTTTTCATAGCTCATGGTTTAAACAATAGGCTATGAAATATTGCAGGCTATGTTTGGTTGGATTTTTCCTTTAAAATTAAATGTAAGCGTTGAATAAGCGTGAAGGTTATCCATATTTAAAGTTTTCTGATTTTACCTGTTTGCAAATTCTAATTACCTACGTAGTGCTAATCGAAGGAGGCATACGTTTTAAAATGGCAAATAGTACAACTCCGTAAAGTACGAAGCCGGCAAAAATAAAATAACCCGGTTGCAGTGATGTATAGTTGATCGTTGTAGCAGTAAGGAAGCTGTTCTTAATGTTTAAATTTGAAAGCTGGCTTTCTAAAATACCATTCAGACCAATGTAAGTCATTAGGATGCCAACTACCATCACATCGGCCATGATCCATTTGTTTGACTCAAAAGCAAAATATTTTACGCCTTTATTTTCTGCTAATTTTTCGCTACTTAATATGTGAACACCTGTTGCGAGCAGTTTCAAAACCGGGAAAACAATAACAAATACAAAAATCAGTATGCCTACCAGCACGGCATCGGGTTTTGGCTGTTTTACCAATACCTCAACAATGTTAAAAATGCTTTTACTTTGAAAAAACAGCACTTGGTTTTCAAAAGCTACCCTTTCTCCTAAAAGCATAAAATTGAGGGTTTTAATACGTGCATCAACCTCTATGATAGTTGCTGTAGCACCAACCGTTAAAAGAATGAGGGCAAACAGCAGCAATACAATAAAAAGTGGCGCATGTAAGTGAACTTGCTTTCTTAAAAACCACCACAGGCCAAGCGCAACTAAAACGCAGCCGAGCATAGCGTACGCATAGTTAAATGTGACTGTGCGAATGGACGATAACTGATTATTAATCGTTTTATTAAACTGATCTGCATTGGAAACATGATATTTACGGAACATATGATCGGTGACTGCGGCGGTAGTCGTTTCGGTACTATCGTAAGTTTCCGCTTCAAGCTGTTTTATTTTACTTGTGGTTATATTCTTCAGCCTTTTCTGACTGGACGGGCTATTAATCTTGGTAATAATAGTTTTTGCAAATGCAGGTACCTGTGCCTGTATTTGATTTGCGTCTACAATTTTATTAAATGCATATTTTTTCAACCTTCCGGCAAACGTGGTTTGCGGCTTGTTTATTTGCGCAACTGCCTTACTTATGAGCCCGTGAAGCTGTTGTTCAACCTGGGCTTGCAGCGCTTTCTGCTGTTGACGCGTCATGCTGAAATCACTTACCTGGTTGTTTACAACTGCCGCAATCTTATCGCGCCACTGATCAACCGAAAACAGCCCGAAGGTGATGTTATTCAATGTGCTGTAATCTTCTTTTATTTGCTCCTGCTGTCGGGATAGTGAGTGAAGGCGATAGCCAAAATATGCCTCACCACAAAGCAGGACACTTAAAACAAGAATAAGGATGATATTGGGCAAGCCAAATTTTTTTGCTGGCGAAGTGTGCCGGTCAGTATTCAAAGCGTTTAATATTTAGGTTGCTATATTTAATTATATTTTAAAAAAACCATATTAATGCGCATCGTACGGGGTAATAAACTTCAGTATCGTCGAAAGCACAAGCCCGTATAATACAAAGCTTATAAATATGATATAACCTGGCTGCAAAGCTGTGTTATTAGTAGTGATGATCGTCAAAAAATTACTGCGGACATTCATGCTTGCCAACTGGTTTTGTAACAGGCCATTCAGGCCTATATAAGCCATTAATATAGCTATCACGATAACATCTGCCATACTCCACTTACCTGACTGAAATGCAAAGTACCTGATAATCTTATTTTCAGCCAGTTTCCTTTTGCTTAGAAGGTGAATGCCGGTGGAACTTAATTTCAAAACCGGGAAAAGGATACTGAATACCAAAATCAAAATACCAACCCCTATAGAATTTACCTCATGTTGTTTAACCAAAACCTCTACTACATCAAGTATACTTTTACTCTGGAAGAACAACACCTGATTTTTAAAAACAACATGCTCTCCCAAAAGTACAAAGTCGAGTGATTGAATACGTGCATCAACTTCGATCATAGACGCCGACAAACCCACCGCCAGCAAAATGAACGCAAACAGCAGCGACATGACGAAAAGTGTGGCGTGTAATTCAACCCTTTTTCTAAATATCCACCATAGCATTAAAACGATAATTATACAGCCAAGCATTGCGAAAGAATAATTATAGGTCGTAGCCCTGATCCTGTCCAACGATGAGGAAATCTTACTGTTGAATTCGTTCGTATCAGACAAGCGATATTTATGATATATCTTATTTGTTATTGAGTCATTTGCGTTGACTGCACTATCGAAATAAGCGCTGTGCTGCATAGCGGTAAATTTGCTCATCGCCATTGTACTCAACTGCTTTTTATTGGCAGGATTATCAACTTTGGCTATAATCGTTTTCGCAAAGCCAGGAACCTGCGCCTTAATGTCATCGGTATTAACAAACGTAGTGATAGCAAATTTTTTCAGCTTTCCGCTAAATGAAGTTGCTGGTTTATTAATAAGCGCTTCGGCTTTGTTAATTAGCGAAAGAATAATTTGCTGAACTTCCACCTGTAACTCTTTCTTTTGTTTAGGAGTCATTGTAAAATGACGAACCTGGTGGTTAACAATATTTGCTATCTTATCGTGCCACTGCTCCACGGAAAACAGTCCCAATGTAATGTTATTGACATTGGAATAATCTTCTTTCAACTCCTCCTGCTGATCTGACAGCTTATGCAGCCTGTATCCAAAATATGCCTCTGCACATAACAGCACTGTCAATCCTAAAATAAGCATTAAATGAGGCAAACCAAACTTATTGGTTCGTTTAGGTTTTTCTTCTGTAGTCAAAGTTTATCTAATTAGTGGTGTAATGTAGTAAAATAACAAAAAACCAAAAAAATTGAGATGCTGGATTCGCTGATCACCTCATTCCTAAATAACGAATAAATTGTTCTAAAAATTTTGACCATGCTAAAGGATAAAATTCAGAGAATATGCATATTTTTCAGTATTGTGCCAAGCCTTCCTTCACCTTCTGTCCATGGTACTTCTCTCTTAAAAAATTAAAAGCATTAATATTTAAACTCTATATAATCATTGAGAGATGACAGAAAATAATACAATAAGCCTCATACTGCTTAGTTTTTCATTTTTGATGTTTCCAAGTAAAGTTATCTTCCTGAAATTGCAAAAGGTAAAGTAAGATGAAAGGAAATACAATAAATATTTAGAAAAGGTTCGATCCAAGACTAATAAAAAAGACTTAAAACATCTAATAATAATGTTTTAAGTCCAATTACAGGTACCCGGGAACGGAATTGAACCGTCACTCCCGTTGCGGGGAACAGGATTTTAAGTCCTGCGTGTCTACCGATTCCACCACCCGGGTATTCCAAAAAAATCCCGCTGAATAAGCGGGATTAATTTGAGCGGAAGACCGGGCTCGAACCGGCCACCTCGACCTTGGCAAGGTCGCGCTCTACCAAATGAGCTACTTCCGCAATCATCAAATTATAAGAACTGCTATTTACTTTTTTCAGCTCGCTCACCTTTAATCAGTAACTGTAATGCGGGGTGCAAAAATAGCAAACCCAGCATTACAGCCAAATTTCTTTTCAACTTTTTTTATTTATACTTAGGCGTATATAAAGTATTGTCAGGCACCTCAACATCGGGCTTACCTTTATAGCGCATATCGTACAATTTGTAACACATGCCTAAAACAAGGGCTAACAAGCAAAAAAGCTGAACATAAAATAAAAATCTTGAAGATTTAACCCAGTCAAACCTGATATCTTTCTCTTTATGCTCCTGTATTTCCTCTTGTATTTCGTTTATCATACATTAAAAATTGCCTTGCAAAAATAAGGGAGAGCAATTAAAAATCATTCGCTTTGATTAATTATTTCAATAATTGGTTTTTAAATAAGTAATACTTTCAACAAAAGTCCCTATCCTGGCAATTTTCTAACGGTCGATTTTTTGCAGTAAAATTTTATAAGGCTTTACATTTTTTTCAGCCATACTTTCTGCTATTCTCTTTCATCAGATAAAATTGAGATTTTCAGATAAACAGCCGGAAAGGTTTTATAATCTTCTTACCTAAAATCTTAGTTTTACCCTAATGCCTGTAATATAAATATTTGGCAATAATGCAAACAAACCATAGATTTAAATATTAATAAACTTCTTTTACCTGTATGACTATTGCCTTAACCGATCCTACGTATGTTGAAAAAAAGAACAGAAGCTCTTTTGAAGCTTTTGTTTTAAAATTCATTAATGACAAAAGAGATATTCCTTTTATATATCTTTCTCTTCAAATTACTTTTACGGTAATACCTTTTGCTTTATACCTTTTTCTAAATAAAAATGTACAATGGTTTTTTTATGCAGGTTATTTAGCCGTAAATCTTATTTTTTTCATGGGACCTTATATTTTAATGCTTCATAATACCTGTCATCGAAAGCTTTTTAAGAAGAAATATTCCTTTTTAACCAAATACATTCATTGGTTTTTAGGACTGTTTTTCGGCCAAACTCCAGAAAC
>JAABUK010009660.1_pt1 | contig 13118 bp, 13 predicted proteins | sample 5559141 | NCBI WGS metagenome assembly JAABUK01 (sample SAMN10711869, study PRJNA513367) | rock metagenome | isolation source: Antarctica rocks | place: Antarctica: Victoria Land, Pudding Butte nord | collected 2016-01-03
CCAAGGGCGGCGGCGTGGAACATGGGCCGCGCGTGTTTCAGCAGCCCGGTTGCCTGCACCGGCCCGAGGTGGTGGGCGGCGTGCGGGAGGCGGAGTGCGGGGCGCTGCTGCGGGCGTTCTTCCAGGGATTGCGGTAAGCGGTGGCCAGCCGGGCCGGGCTTTCCTACACTCGCGGCAAAACGGGGGGACAACCATGACCGAGCGCTCGCTGACCGAGCTGTACGCCGCCGATCCCGAGCGGGCCGACGCCCTGGCCTTCCGGCGGCGCGCCCCGGCGTCCCGCCGCGGCTTTCTCGGCGGCGCCGGCCTGGCCGCCATGGGGGCGGCCCTGGGCGGCGCGATCCCGTTTGCGGCCAACATGCCGGCCGGGCTGATCCCCGCTGCCCTGGCCCAAGGCGCCCCGGCCGCCCCCAAGCGCCTCGACTACCCCGGCAAGGACCCCGGCCTGGTCCTGCTCGGCGACCGGCCGCTGGTAGCCGAGACGCCCGAACGCCTGCTGGACGACGACACCACGCCGACGCCGCGCTTCTTCGTCCGCAACAACGGGCAGGTCCCCGAACCCACGGGGGACGCCGAGGCCTGGCGCGTCAAGATCGACGGCGAGGTGAACCAGCCGCTCGAACTCACCCTGGGTGAGATGCGCGCGCGCTTTCCGGTCCGCACCCTTCGCATGGTGATGGAGTGCGGCGGCAATGGCCGCTCGTTCTACCAGCCGGCGGCCCGCGGCAACCAATGGACCAATGGCGGCGTCGGCTGCGCCGAATGGACCGGGGTGCTGCTGGCCGACGTGCTGCAGGCGGCCGGGCTGAAGACCTCGGCATCCTTCACCGGGCTGTATGGCGCCGACCCGCATCTGTCCGGCGACGCCGGCAAGGAGGCGCTCTCCCGCGGGTTCCCGATCGCCAAGGGGCTGGAGCCGCATACCCTGGTCGTGTTTGCCATGAACGGCGCGCCGCTGTCGCATATCCATGGCGGCCCGGTGCGGCTGCTGACGCCGGGCTGGCCGGGCTCGCTCTCGCCCAAGTGGCTCACGCGCATTTGGGTGCGCGACCGGCCGCATGATGGGCAGGGCATGGGCGGCACGAGCTACCGGGTGCCGACGGTCCCCATCGTCCCCGGCACCAACGCCGACGGCAAGGCCGACTTCACCGACCTGGAGTCGATGCCGACACGGTCGATTCTGACCAACCCCGGCAACGGCGCCCGGCTGCCCGGCGGCACGCGCGCGCTGGCCCTGCGCGGCGCGGCCTGGGCGGGCGACCACACGGTGCGCAGCGTCGACGTATCGGCCGATTTCGGCCAGAGCTGGGCGCCCATGGACCTGGCCGAGGCGCGCAACCGCTACGACTGGCGGCGGTTCACCGGCCGCATCGCGCTGCCGAGCGACGGGTACTACGAGCTATGGACGCGGGCGACCGATTCGCGCGGCCTGATGCAACCGCACGCGGCCGCGAACTGGAACCCGCAGGGCTACGGCGCCAATCCGTTCCATCGCGTGGCGGTGCTCGTGGGATGAGGCTGGCACCGGTGCTGCTGCCCATGGCGCTGCTGGCCGGCTCGTTGCTGGCCGGGAACGCCTGGGCGCAGGCCGAAGAGGACACGCCGGAGCGCTTTCCCGCCGGGCCGCATCGGGAGGAGACGTTCTACTTCTGCGTCGCCTGCCACAGCTCGCAGCTCGTCAGCCGCCAAGGCATGGCGCGGGAGCGCTGGGACGAGACCCTGCACTGGATGAGCGAGAAGCACGCCATGCCGGTGCTGGAGGGCGAGGAGCGGCGTCTGGTGCTCGACTACCTCGCCCAGGCCTTCCCGCCCAAGCCGGCGGCCGGCTGGCAGAACCCGTTCGCGCCGAAGTAGGCCGGCTACACCGCAACCAGATCAAGACGGCGCCCAATCCGGTCGAGCCGATCCTCCATCTTGTCCAACCGCACCGATTGATGGGCGATGGTTTCGCCCAGCGTCGCGATCTCGCGCCGCACCGCCGCAAGGCCTAATTCGTTCAGGCCAAGCCGATGCTTCAACTCACGCACTTCGCTCTGGATCGTGTCGACTTTACCATCGATCCTGCGCAGGTAGACCAGCGTGAGGTTGTCAGGTTCGTCGCTCATCCCCGCTTGTATATCACGGCTGGACGGTTTCGGCGCCGATATCCCGCCGGCAGAACCCCTGCGGCCAGCGTATGTGGCTGATCGCCCCATAGGCCGCCTCGCGCGCCGCCGTCGCGTTTGCGCCGGTGCCGCAGATGGTCAGCACCCGGCCGCCATCGGCCAGCAGCCGGCCGTCCTCCACCCGCGTGCCCGCCTGGAACACCAGCGCCCCCGGCACCGCGGCGGCGGCCTCCAGCCCATCGATGACCGAACCCGGCCGCGGGTCGGCCGGGTAACCCTCGGCAGCCATGACGACTGACACGCTCGCCTCGTCCCGCCAGCGCAGGTCGAAGCGCGACAGCTCGCCGTCGCAGGCGGCCAGCAGGCCGGGCAGCAGGTCGCTGCGGAGCCGGGGCAGCAGGGCCTGGCACTCCGGGTCGCCGAAGCGGACATTGTATTCGATCAGGCGCGGCCCCGCGGCGGTCAGCATCAGGCCGGCGAACAGGATGCCGCGGAACGGCGTGCCGCGGGCCGCCATCTCGGCCAGCGCCGGGCGGATGAACGCCTCCATGGCCGGGACGGGGTCGAAGCCCGGCACCGGCGAGACGGCGCCCATGCCGCCGGTGTTGGGGCCGGTATCGCCGTCGCCCACCCGCTTGTGGTCGCGCGCCGCGCCCAGGAAGACGTAATCGGTGCCGTCGCACAGCGCGAACAGGCTGCACTCCTCGCCCACCAGGCACTCCTCGATCACCACCGCCGCGCCGGCGTCGCCGAAGCTGCGGTCGTGCAGCATGGCGTTGATCGCGGCCTCCGCCTCGCCCACGGTCGCGGCCACCACCACACCCTTGCCGGAGGCCAGCCCATCCGCCTTCACCACGATCGGCGCGCCCCGGCGGCGCACGAAGTCGACCGCTGCGGCCGGTTCGGTGAACCGCTCCCACAGCGCGGTCGGGATGCCGGCGGCGTCGCACAGCGCCTTGGTGAACGCCTTGCTGCCCTCGAGCTGGGCCGCCGCGCGGCTGGGGCCACAGCAGCGGATGCCCGCCTCGGCCAGGGCGTCGGTCAGGCCCGCCACCAGCGGCCCCTCCGGCCCCGGCACCACCAGGTCCACGGCGTGTTCGCGCGCGAATTGCACCAGGCGGTCGAGGTGCATCGCCTGGATGTTCACGTTCTCGGCGACCGTCGCCGTCCCCGGGTTGCCCGGCGCCGCCCAGAGCTTGGTCAGCAACGGCGAGGCCGACAGCGCCCAGGCCAGCGCATGCTCCCGCCCGCCCGAGCCCACCACCAGAACCCGCATGCCCACGCCCCCGCTTCAACCCGGCGCGGCTGTAGCATAGGTTGCCTCGATGCTCGAAGCGCCCACCAACACACCCGAATACACCGTCAGCGAAATCTCCGGCGCGGTGAAGCGCACGCTGGAGGGTGCGTTCGGCCGCGTGCGGGTGCGCGGCGAGATCACCGAGTTCAAGCGCTACCCCTCGGGCCACCTCTACTTCTCGCTGAAGGACGAAGGCGGCAAAATTTCCGGCGTCGTCTGGAAAAGCGGCGCCGCCCGGCTTGGGCTGGACCCGGAGAACGGCGTGGAGGTGATCGCCACCGGCCGCATCTCCTCCTATGGCGAGCGCAGCTCGTACCAGTTGATCGTCGAGCGCATGGAGTACGCCGGCGCCGGCGCCCTGCTGGCGCGGATCGAGATGCTGCGGGTGCGCCTGGCCGCCGAGGGCTTGTTCGATGGCGAACGCAAGCGGCACATCCCGTTGCTGCCAGGCGTGGTGGGCGTCGTCACCTCGGCTTCCGGCGCCGTGCTGCACGACATCAAAACCACCATCCTGCGCCGCTTCCCGCGGCCCGTGCTGGTCTGGCCGGTGCCGGTGCAGGGCGAGGGCGCGGCGCTGCGCATCGCCGCCGCCATCGCCGGGTTCGACGCCATCCCGCCGGGCGGGCCGGTGCCGCGGCCGGATGTGCTGATCATCGCCCGCGGCGGCGGCAGCCTCGAGGACCTGATGGCCTTCAACGACGAGGCGGTGGTGCGCGCCGCCGCCCGCTGCCGCATCCCGCTGATCTCGGCCGTGGGCCATGAGACCGACCACACGCTGATCGACCTCGTTGCGGACCGCCGCGCGCCCACGCCCACCGCCGCCGCCGAGCTGGCCGTGCCGTCCCGCACCGAGCTGGCAGCCAATCTCGCGCAGGAGGTGGCGCGGCTCGCGGGTGGCCTGCACCGCATGACGCAGGAGCGGCGGCTGCGGCTGGGGCGCGCCGAGCGGGGGTTGCCGGACCTGCCCGGCCTGCTCGGCGCGGCCCGGCAGCGGCTCGACGACCGCGCCGGTCGGCTGGCGATCGCCCTGCCGAACCTCCTGGTGGCGCGCCGGGCCGCGCTGGTGCGGGCGGAACGCGCCATTCCCGACCTGCCGGCGCAGCTGCGCGCCGCGGCGGTCGCGGTGGTCGATCGCGGGCTGCGGCTGCGGCTCGCCCTGCCCAACCTGGTGGTTGCCCGGCGCGGCGCGTTGCTGGCCACCCAACTCGACGCCGGATTGCGCCACGCGGTCGCGCGGCAGCGCCGGGCGGGCAGCGCGGGCCTGGCGCGGCTGTCGCCCGCCATGCTGCAATCGGGCTTGCGCGAGGCCCGCACCCGGCTCGAGGCTGCCGCCGCGCGCCTCGGCTCCGTCTCCTACGAGGAGGTGCTGGCCCGCGGCTTTGCGCTTGTCTCGGACGCAAGGGGCCGCCCCGTGACCCAGGCCGGCATGGTCAAGCCCGGCGCACGGTTGCTGCTGCGCTTCGCCGATGGCACGATACGTGCCAGCGCCGAGCCCGCCCAGGCGTCCCTCCCGTTTTAGCCGGGACCGTGGCGATCTTTACTTCGGCGCGGCGCGGGTACACCTAGCCGCCAACGCGCGCGCAATCAGGGGAAACCACCATGGTCTTCAAGCCGAACTACAACATGCAGCGGACCGAGCGCACCCGGGCCAAGCAGGCCAAGAAAGACGAGAAACTGCGCGAAAAGGAAGAGGCCGCCGCCCGCCGCAAGGCCGAGCTGGAGAGCGGCGCGCCCGCCGAGGCCGCGCCCGACCCCGACCCGTCCTGAGCTAGAGCGCCGCGTAATCCTGCTTCGGCCAGCGCCGGTGCAGCCATAGCCAGCTTTCCGGGCGCGCCCTGATCCAGGCCTCCAGCCGGTCGTTCACCGCCTGGGTCAGCGCGGCCACGTCCGCCGCCCGGTCGCCGGTGTCCGGCAGGGGGATCGGGGCCTCGAACGTCACGCGGAACCGAGCCGGGGCGAGGCGCTGCGCATAGGTGGGGACCACCGGGCAGCGCAGGCGCAAGGCCAGCACCGCGAGCGCGGGCGCCGTCGCGGCCGGGCGACCAAAGAACCGGCTTTCGATGCCGTCGTTCATCTTCTGGTCGTTCAGGAAACCCAGGTAGCCGCCATGCTTGAGGTGAACGAGGGCCTGTCGCGCGCCTTGCGGCCCCTTGGCGAACAACTTGCCGTCGGCGCCGATCGCCTCCCGGCGCAGGCCGAGCACGATGCGATCGATCAGGGGATTGTCGGCCGCGCGATAGAACGTGGCAAAGCCGCCGCCCCGCGTCGCCGTCGCGAGTGGCACGACCTCCCAATTGCCGATGTGGCCCGACACCAGTATCCCGGGACCGCCGTGCCGGGTCAGCGCGTCCAGATGCGCACCGCCAGCCAGTTCCCAGCCTGGCCCGGCCGCGGTCTCCCGCAACGCGCCGACATGCGGCAACTCGCCCACCGTCCGCCCGAGATTGTCCCACACGCCCCGTACGATCGCCCGCCGCGCCGCCCTGTCGAGCGCCGGCAGGGCCATCTGCAAGTTGACGTGGGCCACGCGGGAGACCGGCAGCAACGGCCCGATGGCGCGGGCCACGCCGCCGCCAAGGTTGCTGGCGCGCACCGGCCCCAAGGCCCTTAGCACGTGCAGCGCCACCCGGGCGGCCGCTCCCTCGACCCGATGCGCCAGCTTCATCGCACGGCCTCCTCCAGCAACCGTTCCAGCGCCGCCGCCTCGCGCCACGCCAGGCCGACGCCGAGCACGCATAGCGTCTCCCGCACGGCGGCCGGAAGGCGGACCGCATCCTTCGGCGTCGTCGCCGGCACCGCGCCAAGCCCGGCGGCACGGGCCCGCACGCCCTCGATCTCCTCCCGGGTGAAGCGATGGTGGTCGGGGAAGTCGGCCGTCCCCGCCAACTCGGCACCGGCCTGGCGCAGCGTGGCGTAGAACTTCCCGGGCCGCGCGATCCCCGCAAAGGCGAACACCCTGACGCCGTCCAGCCGCCGGTCCGGCACCAGCCGCGCCTGCAGCACGGGCAGGCGCGGCACCGCGGCCAAGGCATGCCGCTCGTCCCGGCCGATCAGCACCGCAGCCCGGCACCGCGCTGCCGCGGCCGCCGCGGGTTCGCGCAGCGGGCCGGCCGGCACGACCCGGCCGTTGCCGAACCCGGCCGCCCCGTCGATCACCAGCAGCGACAGCGACTTCGCCAGGCCGGGGTTCTGCAGCCCGTCATCCATCAGCAGCGCTTCGGCCCCGTCGGCCAAGGCCGCGCGCGCCGCCGCGGCGCGGTCGGCGGCAACCCAGGTGGGGGCGACGGCGGCCAGCAGAAGCGGCTCGTCGCCGGCCAGCGCGGCGGCGTGGCGGGCCGGGTCCACCCGCAGCACGCCCAGCGCCCGGCCGCCGTAACCGCGGGTGAGGCAATGCACGGCCACGCCGCGCGCCTGCAGCCGCCGGGCTAGGTCGAGCACGAGCGTGGTCTTGCCCGCGCCGCCCAGGCCGGCATTGCCGCAGCACAGCACGGGCACCGGCGCCCGCCACCCGGGCGAGGCGACCCGGCGCGCCGTCGCGGCGGCCACCACGGCCGCCACGGGCGCCAGAAGCCGTGGCAGCAGCCCCTCGTGCTGCCAAAATGCGGGCGGGTTCACCGGGACGGGGCCATCAGGTCGAGCGGGGCCATCAGGTCGAGCAGCACCTGCGCGACCCGGCCGGGCAGCGTCGCCTCGCCGTTGGCCATCGCTTGCGCCGCCGCGCCCGCCCGCGCCCGGCGTTCGGGGTCGCACAGCATGGCGTCCACCCAGCCGATCAGCGCCGCGGCGTCGGCCACCAGCGCCAGCCCACCCGCCTCCCGCAAGCGGGCGACGATCTCGGTGAAGTTGCCGGTATGCGGCCCCGCCGCCAGCGCGCAGCCCAGCCGCGCGGCTTCCAGGGGGTTCTGCCCGCCTTGCCCCATCAGGCTGCGGCCCATGAACACCAGGGGCGCCAGCCGATACAGCAGCCCGAGTTCGCCCATGGTATCGGCAACCCAGATCCCGCCCGCGGGCGGCCCCTCGCCGCATGCTCGGCGGGGCGCTGCGCCCAGCCCAGCCGCGATCTCGGGACCGCGGCCGGGATGGCGCGGCGCGATGATGGTCAGCAGGCCCGGATGCCGCGCCGCCAAGGCCTCGTGCACCCGAGCGGCCACACTCTCCTCCCCCGGATGCGTGCTGGCCGCCAGCCAGAGCGGGCGCGGCCCAATCGCCTGCCGCAGCCGGGCCAGCTCGGCCGCGTCCACCGGCAACGGCGCGGCCGCGAACTTCAGGTTGCCCGGCGGCTCCAGCCGGCGCGCGCCCAGCGCCGCCAGGCGCGCGCCATACTCCGGCGACTGCGGATGCACGCTGTCGAACGCGCCCAGCACCTGGCGCGCGAAGCCCGGCACGCGGCGCCAGTTGCGGAAGCTGCGGGCCGACATGCGCGCATTGACCAGCATCAACGGAATGCGCCGGGCCAGGCAAGCGGCCAGGAGGTTGGGCCACAGCTCGCTCTCGACGAAGGCGGCGGCGTCGGGGCGCCAATGATCGAGGAAGCGCGCGGCCCAGGCCGGCACGTCGAGCGGCACGAAGCGGTGCATGACCTGGTGCAGGCCCAGCTCCGGCAGGCGCTGCGACAGCAGCCGGGCGGAGGTGACGGTCCCGGTCGTCAGCAGCACGCCTAGACGCGGCGGCAGGATGGACAGGACCGGCAGGATGGAAACCGCCTCGCCCACGCTCGCCGCATGCAGCCACAGCAGCCGACCCGGCGGCCGCGGGGTGTCGTCGAACCCCTCCCGTTCCGGCAGCCGCTCGAGCATTTCCTTGCCCTGCGCGGCCCGGCGGCGCAGCAGCTGCCGCAAGGCCGGCGCCCCCAGGCCGGCGACCAGCCGCCAGGCGCCGGGGATCAGCCCCCGCACAGCGCATCGGCCTGCTGGGCGGCCAGTGTCAGCGCCGCCTCGATGCGGGGCAGGCTGCCAGCCCAGCCCTCCCGTGGAACCCCAATCGGCTCGCCGCAGACCAGCACGCCGCGGCCGAACGGCACCGGCAGCAGCATGCGGTCCCAGGTGGGCAGGGTCCGCCGCGGGCTGCATTGCGCGGCACAGGGCAGCACCGGCACCCCGGCCAGGCCCGCGAGCTGCGCGACGCCCGGAGCGGCCTGCCGCGCCGGCCCACGCGGGCCATCGGGCGTGATCACCATCTGGTCCCCGGCGGCGAGCACGCCGAGCAGCGCCCGCAGGCTCGCCGCGCCGCCCCGCTGCTCGCCGCCCTTAGCCGTGGAGCCGTGCACCAGATCCAGCCCGAACCCCTGCATCATGCTGCCGATCAGCCGTCCGTCCCGATGGCGGCTGACCAGCACGTGCATGCGCCCGCGCCGTCCACCGGCCCGGGCGCGTTCGCGGAGCGCCAGGGTCCACAAGGCGGGCATCAAGGGCAGGCGCTCGTGCCAGAAGGCGAAAATGGCCGGGTTGGCGTGGAGGTATCGGCCCAGCGGCTCCGCCCCGTGCAGGGTCCAGCGCGTCGTGCGGAGGGCGAAGCGCAGATAGGCGCCGAGCGCCCGGGTACCCAGCGCCACGATGCGGGGATGGCGGAGGAGGCGCTTCATTGCGCCGCGGCGGGTAGCATGCCCGCACCAGCCGGGCAAACTGCCGCTAGGCGGCCGGGCTGCTCACGCCGGCATCGCCGCCGGCATCGGGTCGGACTTGGGCTTGAAGAACGACAGCTTGTTGACAGCCGCCCAGTCGATCAGCTCGAGCCTGCCATCGTGGTGCTCGACCAGGGCGGTGCAGCTCTCCACCCAATCCCCGTCATTGCAATACAGGATGCCATTGACCATCCGCATCTCGGCATGGTGGATGTGGCCACACACCACGCCGTCGAAGCCGCGCCGGGCAGCGTCGGCCGCCAGCGCGGTCTCGAAGCGGTCGATCGCCTTCACGGCGCCCTTCACCTGCCGTTTCAGCCATTGGCTGAGGGACCAGTAGGGATAGCCGAGGAAGCGCAAAACCGAGTTGAACCAGCGGTTCACCACCAGCGCCGTGCGGTAGGCGCCGTCACCCAGCAGCGCCAGGAACTTGGCATAGCGCAGCACGCCGTCGAACTCGTCGCCATGGATGACGAGCAGGCGCAAGCCGGCGGCCGTGACATGTGTCGCCTCCCGCCGGACCTGGATGCCCGCCACTTCGAGCGCATGCGCATCCTGCGCTGGAGGCAGCCAGGCGCGGAACATCTCGTCGTGGTTGCCCGGGATGTAGGTGACGGTTGTGCCCTGCTTGGCATGTCCCAGGATGGACCGGACGACGCGGTCGTGCGCCGCGTCCCAGTACCAGGTTCTACGCAGGCGCCAGCCGTCGACGATGTCCCCCACGAGATACAGGTGGTCGCAGGAGATGCGCGTCAGGAAGTCGGAGAGGAAATCGCTGCGACACCCCCTGGTGCCGAGGTGGGTATCCGAGATGAAGATGGAGCGGAACCGCAGGTTGCGGATGGAAGACACGGCGGCGTTCATGCGACCGAAAACCTCGCTTCGCAGGATGCATCAGCGTCATAGCGGCTGAACGCGATCCCCGTTGTGAAGTTTCGGTGTTGCAGCAAGCGTGCCATGCAGGATAGCTGGAGGGACCCGGCGGGCCCCTCCGCTCGCGCCGGCCTAGCGGGCCTGTTGGATCGCCGACAGCAGCCACCGTGCGCCAGGCGCGCGCACGAAGGTCCATAGCTCGGTCGCCATGCTGCGCAGCGCGACGTCGCCATCGACGACGCGGCCCGCCCCGTCGCGCGTCACGTCGAGCATGGAAAAGCGCATCGCGACCGTCGCGTATTCGCGGCTGCCCTCCGACCAGGCTTCCGACAAGTCCCCCTGCTCGAGCTTCACGTCGGTGACGGTGTTGCGCAGGCCGCGGCTGGACTGCTCGGCCAGTTGCTCGCCGAAGTAGCTGAGCATCTCCGGGGTCGCCAGGTTCTGCAGCGCCCGCATGTCCTGCGCCGACCAGGCGGCCTGCACGTCATGCAGCATGCGGTCGAACGCGGCGTAGTCGTTGGGCCCGATCGTCACCGCCGGGGCACCGCCTCCGCCGACCGGCCCGGCCCGGCCCGGCTGTGCCGTGCGGGCCAGGTCGTTCAAGCCGGGCCCGGCTAAGGCGGGTTGCCGCCGCGCAAACATGCGGAATAGCCACCGTGCCACGAAGAACAGCAGCGCCATCTGCAGCAGGAAGCCGATGAAGCCGAACCCGCCCATGCCGCCGCCACCGCCGCCGAACAGGCCGTTGCCCATCAGCAGGCCGCCGAGGCCCACGCCCAGGAGGCCGCCCATCAGGCCGGAGCTGAACGCCGAGCGACCGCCGAAGGCCGGTTGCGCCGGGGCGCCGAAACCGGGGGCCGAGGGGCTGGGCCGCGGCGTGTAGCTGCGCTCCATCGGGGCCGCCGTCGAGGGCGCGGTGTTGGTGCTGGGCGGCGCGGAGTAGGTCCGGCTGCCGCGGCTGCCGGACGACGAGCCGACCCCGGCCCGAGCATCGGCGAGCGAAGGCGCGAAGGCCAGGGCAGCGACGGCGAGCGCGGCGACGAGGCTTGAGGAACGGCGCATCGAAAAAAGGCCTCCTTGTTTCACCGTGACAATATAGTGCATTCCAGAGATCAATATAGGGTTAAACCGCAAAATCGTTGACGCGCCGCCGCGGCTTCGCCAAGCCTTGCCGCTGCCAGGCGCCAGACCCGGTTGGAGGGACGATCGATGCGAATCCTGCTCGCGGCCGGGGCGGCCCTGCTGCTGTCGGCCTCCGCTCAGGCGAAGCTGCTCGAGCTGCGCGTGCTGGATCAGCAACCCTTCGCGGACGCCGCCACGTTCGGCGACGCCGGCTCCTACGTCCGCATCCGCGCCACCGCGCGCGGCGAGCTCGACCCCGCCGCGCCGGCCAACGCCCCCCTCGCCCTGCTGGACAAGGCGCCCCGCAATGCGCGCGGGATGGTCGAATACGAGACCGACGTGTTCATCCTGCGCCCGGCCGAGCCGCAGCGCGGCAGCGGCGTGCTGCTCTACGATGTGGTCAACCGCGGCAACAAGTACGTGCCATCCTGGATCAACGACGGGCCGGAGCCCCCGGGCAGCATGCTCAACGACCCGCGCAGCCCGGCCGACGCGGGCAACGGCTTCGCCTTCCGGCGCGGCTACACCCTCGTGTGGTCCGGCTGGCAGCCGGAGGTGGGCGGCGCCAACGGCGGCATGGGCATCCGGGTGCCCGTCGCGACCAACGGGGCCGACCCGATCGTGCAGCGCATCCGCCACGAGTTCGTGCTCGGCACCCGCACCGCCGAGGGCGCCTACCGCATCGCGCTACCGTACAAGGTGGCCAACATGGAGCACGCCAGCCTCGCCGTCCGCGCCAACGAGGCCGACCCGCGCACCTCAGTTCCGCCGGATGGCTGGCGTTTCATCGATAGCCAGACCATCCAGCTGATGCCCTTCGGCACGCCGCCCACGCCACGGCACATCTACGACTTCACCTATGAAGCGACCCGGCCGACGGTGAACAGCATCGGCTTCGCGGCCGTGCGCGACGTGGTCAGCCATATGCGCCAGCAGCCGGGCATCCGGCACACGCTCGGTTTCGGCGTGTCGCTCAGCGGACGGTTCCTGCGCCACTTCCTGGACCTCGGCATGAACCGGGACGAAGCCGGCGGCCGGGTGTTCGACGGCGTGCTGGCCCATATCGGCGGCGCCGGCAAGGTGTTCGCCAACGAGGCCTTCGCCCAGCCCGGCCGCACCGCAACCCAGCACGAGGACCGCTATTACCCGGAGGTCTGGGAGCCCGTGGGCTATCCCGGCCTGCTGCGGCAGGGCGCGGCCGACCCGCTGGTGATCGAGAGCAACACGTCCACTGAATACTGGCAGAAGGCGGCCTCCGCGGTGCATGCGGATGCGAAGGGGAACGACCTGGCGCTGCCGGCGGGCGTGCGGATGTACATGGTCGCCGGCACCCAGCATGGCGGCCATTTCGGCAGCGCCGCCTCGCCCGGCTTCTGCGCCAATCCGCGCAACCCCAACAGCGCCGGCCCGGCCTTGCGGGCGATGCTGGTCAACCTCGAGGCCTGGGTGACCAAGGGCGTGCCGCCGCCGGATAGCCTGGTGCCGCGCCGGGCCGACGAGACCGGCGTGCCGGCCACCAGCATCCGCATGCCCGCAGTGCCGGGCGTGACCTGGGCCAGCCGGGACAATCCGGTCAGCACTCAGGCGGTGAGCTGGGTCGATCCGCCGGCCGCGCCGGTGCAGCCCTACCCAACCTTCGTCTCGGCCGTGGACGCGAACGGCAACGAGGTCTCCGGCCTCCGTCTGCCGCACGTGGCCGCCCCCCTGGGCACCTATACCGGCGTTAACGTCTACAAGGACCTGCCGGGCGAGCTCTGCGACCGCGACGGCATCTACCTGCCCTTCGCCCGCACCCGCGCGGAGCGGGACCGCACGGGCGACCCAAGGCCCTCGCTGGAGGAGCGTTATGGCAGCCGCGACGCCTATGTCTTGAAGGTGCGTCAAGCGGCGGAGGCGCTCGTCGCGGCGCGGCTGCTGCTGCCTGAAGATGCGTCCCGGTATGTGGCGGCCGCCAGCAAGGTTGATGCATTGCCATAGGCCCTCTGATGGCGCTTGACGCCATCGCAATGCTGATGTCATAAAGCGCCATCATGCCCAAGGCGGTCCTCATTCTCGACCGGAGATTGGTTTTTGAGGACGGGTCCTTCATCAATCTTAAGGC
>JAABUK010009661.1_pt1 | contig 13117 bp, 12 predicted proteins | sample 5559141 | NCBI WGS metagenome assembly JAABUK01 (sample SAMN10711869, study PRJNA513367) | rock metagenome | isolation source: Antarctica rocks | place: Antarctica: Victoria Land, Pudding Butte nord | collected 2016-01-03
GGCAGCCTTGCTGCTGCGCCAACGCCTCGATCCATACTTGCACCACCGCTGAAAGTCGGAAGGTGCCATCATTCTTCCTGACAGCGCCAATCCGTCCTCAGGTGTAACCCGGTTCTGAACCACGCCCTAGAACCGGCAATCGAGCTTCTGGCGGGCGTGGATGAAGCCCGAGCATCGTGTGTTGGTGCCCGTGTCCTCGTTCTGTGAGTATGCGCCGGGAAAGCCTCCAGTCCCGCATTGGTTCGCCTTGGGCGAGGAGCGTCCGCTGTTCGCCTTTGCCGGGCTATGGCGGCCCTGGACGGGCACCCGCGCCAAGACCGAAGGCGAGCACGAGCTGTTCGCCTTCCTGACCACGGAGCCGAACGCGGTGGTGGCGCCGATCCACCCCAAGGCGATGCCTGTGCTGCTGACGACGGCGGAGGAATACGACACCTGGCTGACAGCACCGGTGCAGGAGGCGCTCATGCTGCAGCGCCCCTTGCCGGATAGCGCTCTGATGGTCGTTGCGCAAGGGACGAAACATGACGGCTGATGCCGTCCGCCTACGACGGCCGAGCGAAGGCGCTCACCCGGACGGCGGACTCTATCTTCAGGTGTTCAAGACGGGGACGCGTCGATGACGAGGCGGGGCCGCTCCGTGCCATCCGCGCCTGATCGTACCAGCCGGGGCAGGAGCCGCCTACTCCTCGGATGCCTCCACAGCCATCCCGGCCAGCATCTCCCTGATGGCGGACAGGTCCAGCGCTGCGAGCGCGCGCGGCGTGCCGGCCAGCACCTCCCGCCGGGGCGTTTGCGAGCTGTCGAGGGTGCGGATGCGTGGGAAGGCCACCCGCGCCAGCACGCCGTCGCTTGGCGCCCACACCCAGCCCTCGCCGCGCGCAAGCCGGGGCAGGGCACCCAGGATGCGCTTGCCCTCGGCTCGATCCGTCTGGCCTTCAATCCAGCGGCCGATGGCCTCCCTATCCTGGCTCGATGTGAGCTTCATAGACACCAGGACGTCGGCTTGGTTCAGCACGTCCTTGTGCAGCACGGCCGGGCGCTGGGTGATCAGCCACGGCACGAAGCCCCGTATGCGCCCGCGGCGCACGATCTCCTCGACCCGGCCCAGTAGGTCATGCCCGCCGGGTGGCACGCGTTGCGGCGCCCAGAGATCGGCCTCGTCCAGCACCAAGTGCAGCGGCTCTGTGTTGGCCATATAGAGCGCCTTCGTGAACACCGTCATGAACAAGCGCTGGTCGGCGGCGCTGCCGAAGTCGGACACGTCGACCACGCAGGCGATCGGCTGCGTGCCAACCAGTTGGCCGAGGGCTGAGGCCATGCCGAGGGTCAGTGAAACATCGGCGTGCAGGCCTCCGAACACCGTCACGGGAAAGGGCGGGGCCGCGCCGTCCGGGGCCGCCCGTAGGCCCCACCATACCCCGAGCGGGTCCACGACGCACACGCGGCCGCCGCTCGCCATCACCCGCTCAAGCAGGCCCTTGGCGGCGTAGGTCTTGCCCGACCCGGATGTGCCCACGATGGCCAGGCGCTCGTCCAGCGCGGAGACGGGCAGCACGCCTGCGATCCGGTCCGCAGAAGCCGCGCCCTTTCCCGACCGCCCACTCGCCGCAGGCACCAGAGTGCCCGCCCGAGCGGCAGCCAGCAGGCGGCTGATCGTGGCCTCGCTGACGTTATGGCGCCGGGCCATGTCGGCGGCGGTGCGTCGGCCGGACTGGACCTCCTCGGCGATCGCCACTCGGCGCTCAAACGACAATTTTGGCGGGCGACCGCCTGCTCGTCGCCGGATGTCCGATGTCACAGGGCGTCCAGCACCGGGCCGCGGCGGAACAGCCTGACTGTTGTGCGCTGCTAGGCTGCCCAGGGTCGCCACTTCCGCGTTGCCTGGCAATGCAGCGGTATCAAGCGCCTCGGTCAAGCTGCGCAAACCTACCCCAGCGACAGCAAGACGCTGCACCCACTGCACCACGTCAGGCAGGGACCGGCTCAGGCTGTCCAACCGCGTGACGACGACGACGTCGCCCGTATGCACGCGGGCGAGCAGGCCATGCAGTTCGGGCTGCTGGCCACTGCCGTCCACATCAGGCTGTTCCTCCACGACCCGCTCGCATCCTGCCTGGGCCAACGCCAAGTGCAGCGCAGTGCGGTCGGCGCCGTCGCTGGGACCGGCGCGGACATAGCCGATCAGCACGGCGCAGCGGCGCTCGACGCCGCCATATTCGGCCTGAGAGCACAGCGACAGGCGGCAGGGCAGGGGAGGGCGCTACAGCGGTCCGGGCCATCTGCGGCACCGGCCTCAATGCTCCGAATAATCTTGGACGGCATGCGTCACGCCTTGCATAACTGGTTTGTGCAAGGTCAGACGGAAAATGTGTAAAGTCAATGAGCTCTTGCTTGCATAGCACAATACAAAAAGCTAGTTTTTCAAGGAAAGTGTGCCGCCCAGCTTGGTTTTGCAAGCTTTGAAGGACCGAAGCCCGTTGTTTGTGGGGCGGCTCGGGCTGTCCCGGCTGTACTTATTTCTCAGGAAAGTAGAACGAGCTCAGCCGTCAGGAGGCCAAACGGAGGTTTGGCCTCTTGCCACATGGGCTGAAACGGCTCAAAAATGGTCCCACAATGCAGCCGTCGTCGCCTACTACCGCGTGTCCACCGAACGGCAGGGACGGTCCGGGTTAGGACTGGATGCCCAACGGGAACGCTGCGCCGCGTTTGCTGCCGGAAACGGCCTAGAGCTGGCCGAGACCTATACCGAGGTCGAGACGGGGAAGGGGTCCGATGCCCTGGACCGCCGGCCTCAACTCGCAGCCGCCTTGGCCGCAGCCCGTCGCCTACGCTGCCCCGTGCTGGTGGCCAAGCTCGACCGCCTGTCGCGCGACGTGCACTTCATCGCGGGGCTCATTGTGCAGCGCGTGCCGTTCCTGGTGGCCGAGCTCGGCGCCGACGTGGACCCGTTCATGCTGCACATCTATGCCGCGCTGGCCGAGAAGGAGCGGCGCATGATCTCCGAGCGCACGCGCGCCGCGCTCGCCGCACGCAAACGGCAGGGCGCCCAGCTCGGCAACCCGACCAACTTGGCCGAGGCGGGCGTGGCAGGGGCGGCACGCACTGCTGAAGGCGCGCGCCGCTTCGCCGAGAACGTTGGCCCCGTCATCCGCGAGATCAGGGCCACCGGCGTCGCAAGTCTGCGCGGTATCGCCGCCGTGCTGAACGCCCGCGGCGTGCGCACCGCCCGTGGCGGCCGGTGGGCCGCCACCCAGGTCGGAGCGGTGCTTGCGCGGGCCGCACAGGCAAGCCATGGCGCACGAGGGACGGGAATCAGGCACCCGAGGCGCTGATTTCCAATGTTTACCCGTTGGCTGCCGCCAGGCGCGTCCTCCAGCACGATGTCGCGCCACTTGGGACGGATGACGTCCTCGATGGTCACCTCGTCCGCCTTGAAGAACTGCCGTCCCTCACCCTCCGCCCGCCGGATCGCGTCCAGGGCGTCGAGCAGGGGGCGGTGCGTGCCGTTGTTGGAGCGGAACTCCAGCGCCGCCAGCAGCTTCGGCATCATCCGTCGGTAGTAGGACCCGTACGAGGCGCGCACCGCGGTGTGGACGCGCCTGCTCTGCGGCATGCCGAGCGCGCGGGCCTCACGGACCAGCGCGTCGAACGTCTGCTCGCCAATAACGGGAAAGATCACCTCGCGCACGACCCCCTCGGGGCTACCCGACGCCGCCTCGACCACGCGGAACAGGATGCCGGCCTTGCCACGCACCTCGCGCGCCTCTTCGACCAGCTCATCGACGACGCGGCGCTCGGCCTTGACGGTGATGCGGTGCGTCACCTGGATCAGCAACTCGACCAGGCCGTCCACCACCTCGGCCTCGCGCGGCGCGCACCAGAAGGCCAGCAAGGGCAGACGGATGCGCTCGGGATGCCGGCGCAGTTCCCAGGCGGTCTCGACGGCCGCGCGCCGGCGGAACCGCTTGGCCTGGTCCAGGTGCAGGCCGCGCAGCAGGTCCGGCGACAGCGCCAGCGCACGAAGCCGCTCAAGCTTGGCGATCTCGGCCAGGAGGCTTTCCAAGCCGACCCGGCCGGGATCGGCGACCAGGCGGGCGTAGGCGGTGCCGTCGCCGTCGTCGGCCAGCAACGCGCCGAGCCGATCGCGCATCCCGGCGTCCAGGCGTTCGGCCACACGCTGCAGGGCCGCGTCGTCGTGCGCGGCCTGGGCGGAGCGCAGGATGCGGCCAAGGCGGTAGGCACCCGGGCGCGTGACGCGGCTGCACGCGAACCAGGCGCTCAGCTCCTCATCCAGAGCCGCTGCCGCGAACTCCCGCGGCAGCGCGTCATCGGCCAGCCAGCGGCGGAACCGGGCCTCAGCCGCCTCGTCGAACGTGGCAACCGCAAGGTGGTCGATGATGGCCACCCGGTGCCGGCGCCCGCTGCGGCCCGCCCAGGCGTAGCCGTCCAGCGCCCCCACGCCCACCCCGATCTGGGCGGCAAGGTGGGCGACCACCGCCGGCGCCACGTCCGCCTCCTCGTCGGGAAAGCGGCCGTGCTGGCGCCAGAACGCGAGCTGGACCGCGAAACCGAGCTTGCCGGCGTCAACACGCCCGGCCAGCAGCGCCAGGTCCTCCGGCAGCAGCGACCAGCGCTCGCCCAACTCGTCCGCCGACCATAGCCGCTGCATGACCATCCGCCCCTGTCTCCACCCAAGCGGGCGACCTTACGGGCCAGAACCGGAACACGTCACCTCAGATGGCCAAAACGCACAGCTTCTCGGTCACTGGGCCTTAGAAGCGATCGACCCTGTACGGCGTGGCATCGATGGAGCTTCTGCCCCTCACGACCAGGTCTGCGACCAGTCGCCCGCTCGGCGGGCCGCCGGTCATGCCGAAATGGCCGTGGCCGAAGGCGAAGAACAGGCCAGGGCGACCCGGCACGGGGCCGAGGACCGGCAGGCTGTCGGGGGTGGAGGGCCGAAAACCCAGCCAGTAGCGCGGCTCGCCGTGCCGCAGGCCGGGGAACAGCTGTCGCGCCCGCTCGACCAGGATCTTCGCCCGCTCCTCGTTCGGGGGCGCCTGCAGGCCGGCGATCTCGACGGTGCCGGCCGCCCGCAATCCTTCGGCCATCGGCGTGACCCCGAACCCGCGCGACTTGTAGCTGACGGTGTAGCGGACTTCGATGCTCGGGTCAGGCAGCATGGCGTGGTAGCCGCGCTCGGTCTCGAGCGGGACCTTGATCCCGAGCGGCCCGAGGAGGTCCTTCGACCAGGCGCCGATCGCGACGACCACCGACCCCGCCTTGCGGTTCGCGATGTTGGTCATGACCATGTAGCCGCCGCCCTCCTCGCGGGGGATGATCTTGAGCGCCCGCTCCGCAACGATCTCGCCACCTTCGTGGCGGAAGGCCTCCGCGATCGCGCCGACGAGCCGCGCCGGGCTAACCGTATAACCGTTGCCTGGGACGAGTAGCCCGCGCTTCACGTCGCGCGAGATGCCCGGCAGCATCTGCCGCAGATCGTCGGCTGTGAGCATTTGCGCCTCGAGGCCGTGCCGCACCCGGATCTGCCGCTCGATCGCGGCACCCGGCGTTTCCGAATCGTTGTCCCAGATCTGGACCTGGCCGGAGCGACGGATCAACTCGGCGACGACGCGAGGGCCGACGAGGGCCTCCCAGTGCTGGAAGGAGTCGCGGTGCAGCGCCCTAAGCGCGTCCGAGATCGCCAGCACGCGATCGAGCCGCCCTTCCTTCACCCAGCGCAGCAGCCACGGCAACGCCGTCGGCAAATACGCCGGATCGATGACCAGCGGCCCCTTCTTGTCGCGCAGCCAGCCCGGCACTCTCGCGAGCATGCCGGGCATCGCAATGGGTGCCGCGGTATCGGCCGAGATCATGCCGGCATTGCCGAACGAGGCCCCGCCCGCCGGCGGCAGCGGATCGATCACCGTGACAGGGCGGCCCTCCCGTCGCAGGAAGAGTGCGGTCGACAGCCCGACGACGCCGGCGCCGAGCAGGATCACGTGGTCGGTGTCGTCGCTCATGTCCCCTCTCCGGTGAGGAGGTAGCGGGGGGCTCGGGTCAGCCAGCCCGCGCGGTCTGCCCTACCCGGGTGGAAGCCCATCAACGTGTGACCTTGCCGGGCTGGCGGATCACCGCGTCCAGGGTGAGCACCAGTCCAGTCACCCCGATCAGGAACGCGCTCACCGCAGCGATGGTCGGCTCAACCTCAAGGTGGAGGCTGTTCCAGATGCGCACGGGGAGGGTCTGCGATCCGGCATCGGTCAGGAACAGGGACAGCACGAGTTCGTCGAAGGAGGCGAGGAAGGCGAACAGCGTGGCCGAGATGATGCCGGGCAGGCTCAGCGGGATGACGACCGTGCGCATCATCCGGGCGCGGCTGCAGCCCAAGCTAAGGGCCGCGCGTTCGAGCTGGATGTCGACCGATTGCAAGGTGGAGAGCAGGATCAGGAGCACGACCGGAAACGCGATCACAGCGTGGCAGATGCCGACCCAGACGACGTTCCCGATCAGGCCGAGGTGGGCCGAGACGTAGTACATGGCGATCGAGGTGATGATCGTGGGCGCGATGATCGGCAGGAGCGACACGGAGAGGATCGCCCGCTTAGCGCCGAAGCGGCCTCGCGAGAGGGCATAGGCGCCCGTGAACCCGGTCGCGGTCGCGACCAGACAGGCGACGACGCCGATCTCGACACTCGAGACGAGCGCGGCACGCCAGCGCGAGTCACCCAGGAAGGCCACGAACCAGCGCAGCGAGTAGCTATCCGGCGGGAACTTGAGAAAGGTGCCGCCGCTAAAGGCGAGCACCAGAACGATCGCGATCGGCAGGATCAGGACGAGGCAGACGAGAATCACAAAGGCCGGCAGCGCGTGGCGCATCCCTTAGGCTCCGAGCATCCGCTGGATATCCGCGACGCGGCTGTAGATCGCATAGAGCACCAAGGTCACGACGAACAAAACCAGCGACATCACAGCCGCCGTCTGCCAGTCGATCATGATCTCGATCGAGCGCTCGATCAGCATCGCGATCGTTACGTCGCCCGGGCCTCCCATCAGGGCCGGCGTGATGAAGAACCCGATCGCCAGGATGGCGACAATCAGCGCGCCGGAGACGACGCCATCGAGGCTGAGCGGGAAATAGACGCGGCGGAACACGTAGAGCGGGCTCGCGCCGAGCGCCCGGGCTGCGCGGATCAGGCTCGGGTCAATTCCCTTCATGGTCGCATAGAGCGTCAGCACCATATAGGGCAGCAGCACGTAAACCATCCCCACCACGATGCCGAACGGGTTGTAGAGGAGGGGGAGCGGGTCATCGATCAGGCCCGAGCCCATGAGGAGTTGGTTGACGATACCGTTGCGCCCAAGGATCACCATCCACGAATAGGTGCGCACGATCACGCTCGTGAAATATGGGACGACCACACAGAAGATGACGAGCGAGAACCGCCAGCCGGCACGGTTGGCGAGGTAGAACGCGATCGGGTAGCCGATCACCAGCGTGGTGGCGGTGACGACGACCGAGATCCACAGCGTCGTCACCATCGCGAACCGCATCGGGCGGGATACGAGAACCTGGAGGAAGACGCCGGGGAGCGCGGCGGGAGCGCTGTCGATCAGCAGCGTCTTAATAAAGAACCACACGAGCGGAACGAAGAAGACGAGCGCCAGCATCAGCAGCGATGGCACGATCAGCCAACCTGACCGATCGGGGAGGCTCCGGCTCATGCGTCTGGCGCGAGCACGGACGTATCCTCCGCCGACCAGCGCATGCCGACGGGCTCGCCGACCGTGGGACGAAATCCGTGCGAGAGGTTCGGGGCATCGATCATCATCGTCCCACCGCCCTCGATCCTGGCCAGATAGCGCACGATGTTGCCGAGGAACGAAACACGATGGATATGCCCGGCGAGCTGGTTCGCCTCGCCATCACCGCCCGGTGGAGACAGAGCGATCTTTTCCGGCCGCACAAACAGGCGAGCCGGGGCGCCCGGCGCAAGCACCGCGCCGCGCCCGGCCTGCAGGACCTGCCCGTTCGCCAGCCGCACGGACAGCAATCCGCTGTCGTGCCCGGCCAGGACGCCGTCGAGGAGGTTCGCCTCGCCCAGGAACCTGGCCGTGAACGAGTTGACGGGATGCTCGTACACCTCGCCGGGGGCGCCGATCTGCTCGACGCGGCCGCGATTCATGATCGCCATCCGGTCGGAGAGATTCATCGCCTCCTCCTGGTCGTGCGTCACATAGACGACCGTCATCCCGAGGCGCTGCTGAATCTCCTTGATCTCTACCTGCATGTCGTAGCGCAGGTTTTTGTCGAGCGCGCCGAGCGGCTCGTCCATCAAGACAACGCCTGGATGGAAGACGATCGCCCGCGCGATGGCGACGCGCTGCTGTTGCCCGCCGGAGAGCTGCCGGGCGAAGCGGTCCGACAGGGTGCGGAGCTGCACGAGATCGAGCGCCCAGGCGACGCGCTCGGCCACGACGTCTTTCGCGACTCCGCGCGCCTTGAGCGGGAAGGCGACGTTCTCAAACACGTTCAGATGCGGGAAGATGGCATAGTTCTGGAAAACCATACCGAAGCCGCGCTTCTCCGGCGGGATGGCCGACAGGTCCCGCCCGTCGACCAGCAGGCGCCCAGCGTCGATCGACGCGAAGCCCGCGATCATCATCAGGGTCGTAGTCTTACCCGAGCCGGACGGGCCCAGGAGCGAGAAGAACTCGCCCGCCGCGATCATGGCATCGAACCGGTCCACGACCGTCTCGCCGCCGTAGGTCTTGGTTAAGCTCTCCAGCGCCAGAGACCCTCCGCGCGGCGCATCGACCTCCGGCGAGGTCGCGCCGGCACTCACATCAGGCATGCATGGGCCTGCACCTCGATGCGAGCCTTGCCGCCGATCAGCTCCTTCACCACGACGGTCGCGCGAGTGGGATAGGGCTCAGGCACATACTCCCGATAGACCGCATTCATGGCCTCGAACTCCGAGGAGTCGGTCAGAAAGATCAGCACCGAGACGAGGTCTCGCATCGAGCCGCCCGCCGCATCGAGCGACATCTTCATGTTTTCGAACAGCCGGCGCGCCTGGGTGGTCATATCCCCCTCGACCATCTCGCCGGTCTTCGGGTCCCTCGGCACATGCGTGACGAAGACCCGCTCATCCGACCGGACGGTGCCGTTCACCGGCGCCTTAGACCGGGCGATCCCCGTATCGACAACCTCGATCATTCTAGCTTCTGCTCCTTTGAGACGGGCGGGTTCAGAGCACCCAGTTGGACCACATCGCATTGACCTTGGCGCGGTTCTTCGACCACCAATCGATGTCGTTCATGAAGCCCTTGGAGATCGTCCAGGGCGTCCCCGTCGCTTGGTCAATCAGCAGTTTCGAGGTACTCGGATACGCCTTCCGGTTCACGGGAATGGCCTGGTAGGCGGAGAACCAGCGCGACTGCACCTCAGCGCTGAGGCTGTAGTCGATGAACTTCAGGGCAGCGTCGGCACTCTTCGTCCCCTTCGGGATGCCGTAGGACTGCACCAGCACCTGGTTCTGGTTCCACTGGATCCCGAGCGGCGCGCCGCCATCGATCGCCGCCTGGGCGCGTGTGTTCCACAGGACGCCCAGGACGGCCTCCTTGTCGGCCATCATCTGGGCTGAGAGCGCGCCCGTGTTCCAGAACTTCGATACCGACGACTTGATCCGCGACAGCGACTTGAAGGCGCGATCGAGGTCGATGGGATAGACCTTGCCCATCGGCACGCCATCCGCAATCAGCGCGATCTCGAGATTGGGTGCGCCGGATTCCATTCCGGCGAGGGTGCGGGGACCCGGGAAGGTTTTCGTGTCCCAGAACTCTGCCCAAGACTTCGGCTCCTTCCCCTTCGAAAAGACGCCCGTATTGTAGCAGAGCACGAAAGCATAGACGAACGAACCGACCTGGTAAGGCAGCCTGACACTCGCTTCGACATCGTCGACGTTCGTGAATTTGAAGGCCTTGTAGTCGAGCGGCATGAGCGCGCCGGCCTCCTCGAGCTGGAGCAGCGCGTCATTGCCCGTGTCGATGCAGTCGAGTTCGGCTTGGCCGGCCTTGAACATCGCCAGCATTTTGCCCGCCGTCGCCGGCACCGGGACGATCTCGATCCCGGTCTCTTTCTGGAAGGGATCGTAAACCGTCTTACGCTTCACGTCGTCGAAGGCGCCTCCGGGGGTGCGGACCCTGAGCTGGGTCGCGGCGACGGCCCGCCGAGACAGGATCATGGGCGAGGCGACGAGGGCCGCCGATCCGGTCAGGAGGGCTCGGCGGCTGGGAACGTGAAGCGGTCCGATCATGGCAGGTGATCCATCATTCGCCTCGGGAAAGGGAACGCTAGCAGAGGACGCCGGTCGTTGCTACCGCATTCACCCCCGCAGGTGGTCCACGAGCCGTGGGCGTGTAAGGTCAGGGTGGTGAGGTCGCGCAAGCAGATGTGCAGATCTCGCACGGCCCATTTGGGGGCCAGAGGCACAACCTTGATCGCGAGTGTCCGGCCTGAAGCCCGTGCCGTCGTTTTAGGCACGATACCGCTCGGCGATCTATTTACATCGACAGCAGGACGCTTTTCTCGCGTTCCAGCGCCCGGCGGGCGGCAGGACGTTCGATCAGGCGGTCCTTCATGGCGGCAAGGTTGGTCAGGTCGCCGATCGGCAGGGCCAACTCGCGTCCCCAAGGGTAGAAAATCAACGCGTAAGGGTCGGCGACGGTGAACTGATCGCCCATGATCCATGGCCGATCCGCCAGCATCGCATCGATCTCCTGGAGGTAGCTCCAGTAGCTCTCCTTGGCATGAGCCTTCAGCGCACTGTGGCCGTTCACCTCCGCAGTGACACGCTCGGGATGCACGAACTGCGAGAAGGTGGGGTGGACGGTGTTGGAGAGCCATGCACACGTCGCGATCGTCTGCGCATGCTCCAGCGCATCCACCCCGAGCAGGTTGCGGTCGGGATAGGCGGCTCCCACCCAGCCGAGGATCGCGGTGCTTTCCAGCAGCACTTGCCCGTCGTCGAAGCGCAGCGCGGGCACCTTGCCGCCCGGGTTGATCGCGAGGTACTCGGGCTTGAGGTGCTCGCCGGTGAAGATGTTGACCTTCTTCGTCTCGAACGACGCACCTGCCTCCTCCAGCGCGACATGGGATGCCATCGAGCAGGCGAGCGGGCAATAGTACAGGGTCAGCATGGGGTATGGTCCTCGCGACAGTGCGGTTTCGGGTGATGGTGGCCGGACGGGAATATCCGCTCGGCCAGGTCCGCCTAGTAAGCGACCGTGAAGCGCTCGCGGTGGTGCTGCGGGCGCTCGGCCTCATCGAGCATCGCCACCGCATAGTCTTCGAGCGAGATGCGGCTTTCGCCGGCATCGTCTGTCAACAGATCGTCCTTGCCAGTACGGTAACGACCGGTACGCTCCCCAGGGACCAGCATGGTGGGCGGGCTCAGGAACGCCCAATCCAGCTCCGTCTCGGCGCGGAGCTGGTCGAGGAACGCGGAGGTGCGGAGCGACCCCTCCTTCCACTCGGCCGGGAAGTCAGGCTGGTCGAAGACGCGTTCGCCGGACGGCAACTTGAGCGAGCCTGCGCCGCCGACGACAAGGAAGCGGGTTACCCCGGCGCGTTTCACGCCGTCCGTGATCGCCTTCGTTCCTGTGCCGGTCATGTCGCGGCCCGGATTGTAGGAGCTGATAACCAGATCGTGGTCGGCGACGAGTTTCGCCAGCGCGTCAACGTCGGTCGCATCGGCTGACACGCCGGTCAGTGCGGCATGGTCGGGCAGCTTGGCGACATCGCTGACGACGGCGGTCACCTGGTGGCCGCGATCGAGCGCTTCGGCGAGGAGCTTGGCACCGACATAGCCGGTGGCGCCGATGAGAGCGATCTTCATGAGTTGTCCTTTCTTAAAAAGTGGAATTGTCGGGTGACGGGCGGGGAAAGTTCAGGCAGCGGGCGGAACCGCCGCGATGGCATTGACGGTGTGCAGGAAGGCGTCCGGTCGGCCGTAAAAGGGCTCATGCTGGACTCGGACCAACTCACCGTCATGTTCAAGAACGAAGCTGGGGAAGCCGGCCAGCCCAAGCTGCTGCATCCAGCGGCGGGTTCGCGCGATATGCTCGTCCGCCGGCGCGCTCTGGAGGGCATGGAGGAAAGCGTCCTTCGCCAAACCGACCGACTCGGCCACTTCCGTGAGAACCGGCGTCTCGACCACGCGCCGGCCGTCGACATAGTGCGCGTACTGGATGGCGTGCATCATCCGGAGGTCTGCACCTGTCTCCATCGTGCCTGCCGCGAGAACGGCCGCGATGGTAGGGGACGACCAGAACACCGTTGTCGCGTCGGTGAGCAGACCATCCAGGTAAGCGGGGCCGAAAGCCATGCCCGTCAGCGCTGCGATCCGGGTGTCGTTCTGCCGGATGTAGGCGCGCTTCTCGGGCATAGGACTGGTCGCGGGCTCCCACAGCCCACCCCCGTGCAGCACAATCTCGATGCCCGTCTGCGCGACGGCTTCGATCATCGGCGTAACGGCGTAGCACCAGCCGCACAACGGATCATAAACATAGTGGAGCGTCGGAGTGGTCATGCTTTGCCTCGTTTGCCCGCTCTCCCGCAACACGCGAGGAAGAATATGGCGAATCGTCGAGGTTGTTATAAACGCTTCATCAATTTCCGATTAGAGGCTGGTTTATGCAAGTTCCTTCAAGCACGGCTAACAGATGCCAGATCTAAAAGCCTATGCCGTCTTCGCCGAGACCGTCGTGGCGGGCTCGATGAGCGCTGCTGCGCGCCACCTTGGTATGACGCCTTCGGCCGTCAGCCAGACCATCGGGGGGCTGGAACGTCAGACCGGAGTGACGCTGCTGCATCGCTCGACGCGCCGACTTACACTGACCGAGGCGGGGGAGCGTTGCTACCCGCATTGCCTGCGGTTGCTGGAAGCAGGACGAGCGGCGACCGAGTCGTTGGAGCAGGCGCGCGACGCGCCTACCGGCGAGTTGCGGATCGCGGCGCCGGTCGGTTTTGGGGCACATGTTGCCCCGGCCCTCGCGCCGGTGCTGGCCGAGTGGCCACAGCTGCGGCTACGGCTAATTGTGGATGATGCCCTGA
>JAABUK010009662.1_pt1 | contig 13117 bp, 15 predicted proteins | sample 5559141 | NCBI WGS metagenome assembly JAABUK01 (sample SAMN10711869, study PRJNA513367) | rock metagenome | isolation source: Antarctica rocks | place: Antarctica: Victoria Land, Pudding Butte nord | collected 2016-01-03
GAGCTATATTGGTGGAGGACTGAGGGTTTGAAGATAGAGGATGGTTGGATGGGTCGGAGAAAAAACTGTCCCGTTTTGTGGGGTGTCCCGCTTTGTGGTGTTGGCCGTTAACGCGGAAGGCTGAGGGAGAAGTACCTCTTAGGATTACTGAAGATGGCGAGACCAAGATCGTTTCAGTACCTCAGACAATTGGAAATAGCTTCTCCCCTTTCACATTCCCTTGCCAAGCGGAGCCGTACATGAGACATCTCATACATCAATGTAAGGACAGGGAACCCACTCCCACACCTATGTAGCTTTGCTGACTTCATTCAGTCTTATCTATCAATATCCAGGCAATGTACCCCGTGGAGTTCTGTCTGCCGGCAGATGTTGGGATATCGATATGGTTTGAATACCTCCTGAGTGACGAAGCTCGTGAGTCATCAAGACCCAGAGATGGTCTCTTGCTGATGATGAACAGTATTCCATACCGTGCTTGCAATGTCCGCGGTGTGTGTGGATTCCCTGTTGGGCAGACAAGAGACCTCACTAAAAACACTTCAACATCTATCGAAGGCTTATCGGTGTATTAATCAAAATCTGCAGAAGTTTGAAACACCATCTGATCTAACAATAGCCGCTGTTATGTCTATGGCGATCCACGAAGATCTCAGAGGCCAACCTGGTCGGAGCAAGGTACATGTAGATGCCCTTCAGCGAATGGTCGAGCTTCGTGGTGGGATCGCTCAGTTTGGAGCCAATCGTGTCCTCTTACAGAAGATATGCCGGTAGGAGTCTGAGTCTAATCTATTCATCTTGGAGACAGCTGATGAAGTGAACGCAGGGCTGACATTGAATACGCACTTCATACCGGTTCCTATCCACGCTTCAATCGAGACGAGTTCCCGCACAACATGGTTCAGTCTATGTTGGCCCAATCAATTCCTCAAGCGCAACACTTCAGTATAGCAGATGGTCCACAGGTCTATAACCCTGAATTACGATGCGTCGTCGTGGACTTGATGAGCATCTCACGCCTCCTCAACGGCAGCCGTATGTGCTTTAGATTGGAACCTTACGCATTTCAGGACATTCTAGTATCAGTGTGTTACCGGCTGCTACATCACCATCCGGCGGCTGGTGACAGGCCTGAGAACGACAATGAGAACGCATGTCACCTCGGCCTACTGGCATTCATGACTACATTACTTTTCCAACATGGTCGCTCTCAGCGGCTCTCGTACAAGTTACTGGCAGAAAAGCTTCGCAATGGCATCAGGGACACGTCTAGCAACGTGACGATGGAAGAGACGATCTTTCTTTGGCTCCCCTTCATTGGCGGAATATCTGTGTTTCGTGCCGTTGACAGGCCGTGGCTCCTTCCTCTGATCAAGACACGTCTCTTTGCACTCAACATAGACAGCTGGCGAATTGCGCGCGACAAAATCAGAAAATTGCCCTGGATAGATGCAGTTCATGATCGGCCAGGGCGAGAGTTGTGGCAAGCTATGGTTTATGCATGACCTCACTCTGCAGCTGGTAGCGGCGTGGCAGAGGTAAAAGTAATTCTCAGTGGTTTTGTTCTGCATGGATACCTTGGTGTCAAGACGCTGACGGTAAAGACGCTGGCTTTGATCTTGAGCGTTGTATTCAGCCTCAGCCTTGGGAAAGAAGACCCTTACGTCCACATAGCGACATTTGTTGAAAACGCGGGTTGTCATGTCTTTCTATCGGGATATCAAACTTTGGGGAACCAAAACTTCCTTCTCTTCTCCCATCCGCTGCAGCATACTCAACCGTCCACCGCCGAGAGTCGTCTTGCCTCTTTATCCACATCATAGCTCGACCGCCTCTTCTCAACACGTCAGGGAATCAAACTTCCTCATCTCCTCCTCATCCGTCGCAATATACTCCACGGTCCACGACCACAGATCATCCTGCTTCTCCACATCGTGGCTCGCTTCACTACTCTTCGCGACCATCTTCTGCTCAAGATAACGGCCAGCAATCTGCTCGCTCCGCCCCTCCATCGCCACCCAAGCCAACGACGTCCCTGACTCCTTGGGTGAATGCGTGTTCCGGTAGATGGCCCTCACGACCGGAAGGATGTGCGGCAGGACGTGATACCACATGAAACGGATTGGCGCGGGCTGGTCCCTAGCCAGACCGGTGCCAGGCATGAGGCCAGGGTCAAACGCTATCACGGTCCAGTCATCGCCTAGCTTACCACCTCCGGTGGTGAGGCGGCGGTGCGTCGCATAGGTCCACATGATGTTGGTGAGCTTGCTGGTGCCGTAGCGCCACATTCCTTTGTTCTCGCTCGTTTTGGTTGTCGGGTGCGCCATCTCCTCCGCGGTGAAGTACTCTGGGCTGCCGACACCTGTTCTCTGAGCGGGATCGTGCGTGCCACTGGCTGTGACGATGATGCGCGCGCCTCTGGCGAGGTAGGGCGTCAGCAGGTGGAAGAGCAGAGTGTGGGCAACATGATTGACCCCGAAGGTCTTCTCGAGACCATCACCGGTGTACTCGAGGTTACCAGGAAGCTGCACGCCCGCGTTCAGGAGCAACGCGACGAGCGGTGGGTAGTTCTTCGAGGCCCAGACTCGTGCGAAAGCACGGGTGGAGGCAAGTGTGGAGAGATCGAGTGCGAGGAATTCGACGTTGGATTGGCCATTGGCCTTGTTGATGTCTTCGACCACATGCTTGGCGTCTTTGCGAGCGGAGAGGATGATGCGGTGCTGGGGATACTTCTTCGCGATGGCGAGGGCGCAGTAGTGGCCTAGGTCACCCGTGCCGCCCGTGATGAGGACGGAGCGTGAGGAACCCGACATTCTCTGACTTGGGAGAGTGTCACGGCGATGTGGAGATGCTCGTCACGAGAAGACAGGTGAAGGTGAGAGGTTGTACGGAGTGGCGGAGGAACGGACATGTGTGATGGAAGAGAGAGCTGTCCGATGCTTTATAGACGTCGGGCTCGGGTTGGTGGAAGATGGGGCCGGCGGAGATAGCGGCGTGAAGGCATCGGGAACGGGAAGACAACGGTGACTCTCTGATCTGATTGATCCATGCACCCTGCAGCCATGCGTCTTTGGACCCACTGCGATTGGTTTCCTCATTGGGTCTAGCTTCGTCCTGATATAGGTAGTACACTCGATGTCCAGCTGCAGGTCCTCTCTGAACCACAGGACACCACCGCCTGGCCCACCTGATCGAGCTATACCGGGTCACCTTCTGGACTCTGTCGCCGCTTTTCCCCCAACACGCCTTTGACGCCAACCACGTTTCTCCTGTCTTGGACCTTGTACCCACCTCCGTTGGCGCCATGGATGGAGGGAACCAATGCAAGCCAATATGGCGTATTGATGCATGAAGCTTTGCGAGAACATCTCTGCAGACCCGTCCACGGCTCGGCAGCGTCGAGCTCAAGCTCAATGTCACTTGCCCATGCCAGGTCGCTCATTCAAGTAGCTGCGCTGTACCTCGGACAGGAGCGAGCGTGCTCTCACGCTCAACACGTCTCCAGAGAATAGTAACCGGCTCGCACGATGGCCTCTCGCAGAGTCAAGAAAACGCTCAGCATTCGGAATCCTGCGCGCTGACGTGTATCTCATCTGTTGCTCCTTGCGGACTTTTCATGCAAACACACCACAAATAAGGGTTTGGAGACGATCGAGACATTGCGTCCCATTCTTGTCTTCTGGCCAACGATAACGGGACAAACCTCGACGGTCGACCACGGTCTTGATGTTGTAACTCTACTCGCAATCGAAAGGTGTTTTGATCGCGGTCGCTGGCCCACGAGCGCCGACTGTCTTTTCATTAGGAGCCACGCCAGGGCTTAGTACTCACCCCCGGCTCAAACTTGGCTCACCCAGCATTGACACCAACTGGCGACGGAGTAATACCTGCTACGGAGATTACGGAGCTAGCCTTACGTAGAGCCGTACGTAGAGCCTTACGTAGCTAGCCTTACGTAACAGGCCTTACGTAACTAGCGCGGGTCCTCTTGTATTGGTTTCTCCTCCATCGCTCCTCCCTCCGGAGACAGCGAGCATCTCCACAGTACGTCTCGTATCGCACTGAATGGGAAGGATTGATCCTCTCCCGGCTCCTGTCATGGGACCCTCAACATGCATCGCGGCTGCGTCGGTTGGCAGGGCCAATCACGCTGGAGGCTTCCTGAGGCGCAGTCACATGTCCAATATCTGCTGTGTGACCTCTGGGCAATTTAGAACCCTTGGCCCACGACTGAGACCGCACTCCTCCAACTTCAAGAACCAGAAGCCGCATCGCCGATCCAGCGCCGTCCGACCACACTGTCAATCACGATGGCGGCAGCAGACTGTGAGAAGTCCTGACTGGTGATTGACCATGGCACTGACCATCCAATCCTAGATAACCCATTTGCCAAACGGGAGAACTTCAACAGAAAATCTCTCATCGCCTACAAGCTTTTAACCATCATCTCATGGCTTCTGGTGGTGATCACAGCGATTTACTTCACCTTCAACGCTCCCGCAGACTGCAAACATCACCATCGATGCCACACAATATGGGGTCAGAACAGGCACATGAGAACCCCATTCTCCCTCAATGCCGTCGTCACCAGCATTTATTGGATCATCGTGCTTGTCATGCAAGGTGGCTACATTTGGCACCTCTACTCCTCCAACGACGTATTCGTCAGAAGTGCTGCCAACGTCGGCAGTCATTTCATCTTCGTATGTCGTGATTCGGTAGCGGCGACCTCTGCGTACTAACTAATGATTATCAGAACAATCTTCTCGTCTTCGGCTTTATCATGCTCTGGGTCCGAGGTCGATTCTGGTTTGCTGAGCTGCTGCTCATCATCAACTTCTTCAACCTCACCGCGCTCTACTTCCGCCATTCGACGACCCCTCGCTTTGTGCACATACCGGTCGTCTCGGCACCCTACGCATGGAATTACGTTGCCATCCTCTGGACTGGCGCGGCCATGGTCAATGCCCACAGTCTTCCTGCCAGGATCCTTGCCAATGTCGCCATTTGGGGCATTCTTGTGTTTGGAGCATTCTTTGTATTCGCTTTCAAGGACTACACCATGGGGTTCGAGTTGGCCATCCTCTCGCTTGGTAGGCCATGCCCCAAGCCAGCCTCGAGCATCTTATTGACAACTCGCAGCTTTAGCGCTTGCACAACTGGGTACACATGTCCTTGCTTTCCAGTGGATATTCGCATTTGTCATTATGGGATGTCTAGCGCTTCTGTCAGTACTGATTGGCGTCCCCGGCATGTTTGGCGAGAAGGATAGCATTCGGCGTGAGGGAGATGTTGTCGATTCAGATAGGGAGCGACAACCCTTGTTGAACGACGAGTAAGTGACATCATGGAGTGGAAGACAGAATGTAGTTGAAGGCTATGAGGGATTGGGCACTGAAGACATCCGCCTTGGCTTTCCAATCTTTGCCGAGTGGATGGAGTGTGGTTTGACCTCTCCTCGAGTCTTTCACAATGCAGTCGGAAAATGCGTTTTCATTCGGATTTGAGAAACATTGTTAGGACTCCATAGCTGCGTTAGGTATTCGAGATCACCAGCTGTATCTCAACATCCCTCACACAGGTTTCCTTTGACGAACAATTGACCATTTGTTGAAAAGCTGCGAGTGGCCATCAGAATACTTAAGAATCATGCCAAGAAAACCGCCTTGACGCGACGCGACTGCAAGGGTGCGTTCTGACAGTGGAGCCGCATGACGCTGGCCTATTCTTCACAAGTCACCAACGTGAAGTCCACTCTTCTTGTGCGTTTGATTGCTTTGTGTTCGCGCGGATGATGGCTATTGATCTTGACGACCCAATGCCTTCGATGGGGCACGAAACACTGCCAGAGCTACCACCGCACGAAGCATCAACAAACAGTGAACTTCCAGTTCAATCGAGGCCAGAAAATGCTTCTTTGAACAGCGCCTCTGCTACACCACTACCTCCTTCGTCACCAGCCAATGCGTCACAACTGACACCTCGATTGCGCATGGATGTGTCTACACCACAAGCGCAGTCCCCGGTCCCGAGGCCTCCGACTTCTCGTCCCTTGAACCCTTACAGACGCTCGTCAACACCTCTGCAATCAATCAGAAGAGCACCCAGCACCCCGTACATCGACGGCCCGAATACGCCATCCCGGCCCGCAATCAGTCGTCGTACCTCCTCGAACCACCTCACTCCCTCTTCAGCCTCCACAACACATAGTCGAGCTTCTTCCGGAGCAACGATCAAAGACGTGGAGCGCAAGCCGGCGATCACAGCCGCCAGTGTCGCGCAAGAACATTTCAGAAAGGAGCTGGTTGCCCATGATAGCGCGGAGACATCTTCAAAGACTGTTGTCATCATACCCGATTCTTGCTATGGCCATCGTTACTCAAGACCTCGCACTTCAAAAGCTGCGCTAAACACCATTGTTGAAAGGCCAGAGAGGCTCCATGCGTGTATTCTTGGGGCATCGACAGCCTATGTTCGCATTGGGGGCAGGCATGCTGGTGGCAGTCATCCTCCACACCCCGATCAGGATGTCCCTCCTCCACCCTTCAAAATAAGGAAGACTACCAGATCAACACCCTTGAACTTCTCTGCAGTGACACAAGTTCACGGGCAAAAATGGATGGAGGAGCTGCAAATAATGTGTGATTCAGCGGAGGGTAAGCTGGCCATGAATGGGAGAGAGCTGGTCAGGCCAATCGGATATGGCAAAGACGAAGGAGGAAATCCACTGCCGAAGCTACATGAAGGAGATCTCTACCTCTGTTCAGAATCTCTCGATGCATTGCAGGGCTGCCTCGGAGGGGTCTGCGAAGCCGTCGACACCGTCTTTGCCTCTGGGAACACCAGTAGAGCCTTCGTATGCATACGACCTCCTGGTCACCATTGCTCGTCAAACTTTCCCTCAGGCTTCTGCTGGCTCAACAATGTCCATGTTGGTATCGCTCACGCTGCCATGACCCAAGGGCTGACACATGCTGCTATTATCGACTTTGACCTTCATCACGGCGATGGCTCTCAAGCGATAGCATGGGATCACAATCGCAAAGCTGCTGGCAATTTGCCAAAGACTGCTTCATCGTACAGCAAAACACCGATTGGATACTTTAGCTTACATGATATCAATTCATACCCCTGTGAATGGGGGGACGAGGAGAAGATCAAGAACGCCAGCTTGTGTCTTGAAAATGCGCACGGACAATCCATCTGGAATGTTCATCTTGAGTCGTGGAAGAACCATGCCGATTTCTGGAAGCTTTACGAGTCGAGATATAGCGTGTTGCTAGAGAAAACGAGAATATTCTTACGGCATCATACGACAAGACTCCAAAGCGCAAATAACGGTGCAAAGGCAAAAGCAGCGATCTTCCTTTCGGCAGGCTTTGACGCCAGTGAATGGGAAGGAGCTGGCATGCAGAGACATGAGGTCAATGTACCAACAGATTTCTATGCGCGTTTTACTTCAGATGTGGCAACATTGGCGGACGAAGTAGGCCTCGGGGTTGATGGAAGAATCATCAGCGTGCTTGAAGGGGGCTACAGCGACCGGGCCTTGACAAGTGGAGTGCTCAGTCACCTCTGTGGACTAACGGCTGATTCTGGCCATGCCAATGCCAATTCAGAAACTGTCGACCAGAGTCTGGCATCTGCAATGGCCAAGCAGCTGGGCATGCTCAATCCGAACTGTCATACTAATCACATCAATGGGGAGAAATCTGCTGTCGGAGGAGATCCAGCGACTGAAATCAATTACAACCCGGAATGGTGGACTACACTTCACCTCGAAGCTCTCGAAACGCTGACTAACCCAGCTCCTGCCCCTTCTCTACAGGCGAAATTAAAAGACAAACCGAGTGGCAATTACTCTTCTCCCACACAAGCTTCTACAGCAAAAATGGCGGACCCTGCCCGGGAACGAAGGTCTGTGTCTGGTCAGGCAGATGGAAGAGCATCAATGGAGCCTGAACCTGTGCAGCCACTGCCTGATGTTGATTGGGATGTCGCGTCATATGAGTTGTCTCGACTTCTCATTCCTCGTGATCGGCAAACACTGAGCTGTAAGCACGATGAGCTGAATGCCGAAGCAACGAAAGTCCGGCGAGAGAGGCAATCAGGTATAGGTTTACCATCGAACGATCTATCAGCAACGGACCAAAAAATGCAGCTTCGAGATCGAAAAGTAAAAGCCCCTGTTCCTGAAGAGCTGACGAAGGGCGTTTCTAAGTCGGATAGACGAAGAACGATTGCGGCCGTGGGTGATTTGCCTGATCCAGGTGCTTTGCGACATGGCGGCAACAGACCTGCTGTAGGCATTGCCAATACCCGTCCAAGAAGAAGATCCAGTGCCGGCTCAAGCATCTTGTCGGCATTTGAAAGCATGAATTTGACTGACAGTGGCAGTCAGCCATCGGAAACCGGCATGGTCCCAGGTCGAGGCGAGCTTGTTCCTAATCATGAACAGGCCAGGATATCAACTGCGAAGGCAGACAAAGCTCCTGTTCACAGGAAGGTTAGGCAACCTACTGCTGCCAAAGCGCAGCCTATTAAAGCCAAGACAAGTCCCCGAAAGGCAGGACCGGCACTACCTGTCGCAAAAGGTCCGTCCGCGTTTCGGAGATCTTCCAGCTATGCATCAATCCAAGAGCGAGAAGTGACGATTGATCAAGCACAGTCTGCCCCCAAAACGACCGTGTCGGCAAACTCGGTGACGATTGATGATCTCGACACGCTTTCATCGGGTATGAAAAAGATGAAGATCCATCTAAAAGTGCCATCACCTGAGGAAATTGCGGCACGACAAAGAAAGACAACCGAGGAGAGTGACAAGCAGAAGAGAGCTCGAGCTCCAAGAAAGCCGGCCGTGCCAAAGACAGGCAAGGTGGCTCTTACAAAGGACCAGAACCGATCAAACATGGCGGGTGCCATACCTTCGAGCACATCAGAGATATCAACCACCGATCAGAATGCTCCGCCTCTTGATATCATTCCTCCAATTGTTCAACTCGAAAAGCTGCCAGAATCCGTGCAGAAAGAAGAGCTATCAGCTTCCGTAACCGACTACGTCCCGACCGCAGATACTGCTCATGCCGAGCCACCATTGCAAGCAACCTTTCCAGCTCCCGTCCCTGCTCCGATGGAGATGGAAAGTATACCTTCAGTTGACCGCGCTGTCGAACACTTACCTCGAACATCAGAGAGACAGCCGTCGAACGAGATGCAACCATCAACCGACAACACAGAGGCCATCCCCCCATCCGTCCCTTCCTCATTGCCGCACCCCGAGCAAACCGATCCATCTCACCCATCAGTCTCGAGGGAAGCTCCAGCCTCAGTATCCGCCCCTGTGACAGCCAAGAAAACGAGAGCCTGCCTCCCTCAATTCACCGCGTCATCACCAATACCCTTTGCGAAGATAGATGCCAATCTTTCTCCGCAGTCAGCGAAGGAGGAAAAGGAAGACAGCGGTCCGAATGCCACCAGCTCAGGAAGACGAAGTCGCGATGTAGCGACCCCGGAAATTCACCAGAGAACAACCCCGCGAGAGAACAAACCTCCAACCGAGCCCCTTAGGAGCAAGCCAGTCCACCTCGATCAAGCTTCGATCTGGGATGTACCCGAGACACCACAGCAATGAGCATACCGCACGCCACTACCTAATCAGCGGTGCTTTCCTTCTCTTTCCTCTTTCCTTTGCATCTTGGACACTCTCCCGCCTTGATTGAGCCGAGCGTTTCCCGGTTATTGTATCGTATCGCATCGTATCGTATTGTACTGGATAGAATAGGATAGGATAGGATAGGATAGGACAATACCTCTACGAGTTCCATCTCTTCTACCCCACACGGGATAAGTTTTGGGGGCGTGGGGGACCGTTCATTGGATAGTCAACTAGTTAGGGGGTTTATTGGCAGCTTGCGCTATCGACCTGTTTTGATACGAAGGAAAAAGGCTGTGTCACTAGTTTATTCCTTGATTCACAGAACGGAAGTGCTTCATTCGAATAATCTGAGATCGAGATCGAGATCGAGATCTAATGCCTTCATCCCTTGTTGTGGAACGATCTTACCCAGTCAGATGAGACCTCTCGACAGCGGGTGAATGCCATCGTCCACATACATTTACTTATCCATCCATCCAGCTTCTCAAAATACCACACGGTCAGTTGAGTAGGTCGGACTAATCAAGTACTCCCAGACGCTTTTTGCGTTCGAATCCATGCTGCCGCCACTCCGCTGGTTACTCATCCAGATGATCCTATCTATGTGGATCCCATCCCATCCATCCATCCATCCATCCACCTATCTCATCCCGTCAATGCCTGCTACTAACCCAACTAAATGCACCGGTAATCTTCGTCCCGACCGCACTGAACCCGCTGGAGATCCCACTACCCACCGCACTCATGGTCAAGCCGGCCTCACTTCCCGTCCCGCCACTCCCACTCCCAATCGCCGCACTCCCCCCACCCCCACCCCCTCCTCCACCACCACCACCACCATCCTTCTCCCCTCCCCCAAGCACTCTCCCCAGTTTCTCCCTCAACCTCCCCTCCACCACCACGCCCACAACCCCCATCACCGCGAAGACACTACTCCCAATCGCGCGGAAAATCGCCACCGCCGCCACACTCCAGAGCAAGAATTTCAGGTACGTGTTATCGGCGATTCCCTTCTCGAGCGCGTACGCCTCCGACACCGACATGGCCAGCACAGCATTCGCCACCATCCAGACGGCAACCATGTAGGTGCGGACTGCTCGGTAATAATCCTCTTGGGCTTGGTTCTCCGAGATGGTCGCCTTGGGGACCTCGAGTCTGTCTCTCAGATTGCGGAGAGCGGTATCGTAACCGGAATCGATGTCCAGCTGCTCGCTTGGCATTTCGACCTCGACGACGTTTCCAGACCCCTTGGCTGCGTTGGCGGCGCCGAGATCGGTGTGGATGACGTTGTCGCCTTTGGTGCCCCAGGTGACGTCGTGGGTGTTGCAGAATGCGTACACCTGTAACGTGCAGATATAGCTCGGCAGCAGGGCGAAGTATTGAGCCGAGCTGGTGAACATGTGCCAGGGATCCAGATACATGAAAGACATGAGGAAGTAGAGGCCGATGGTGGAGACGGTGCTGACGATCAGGTTGGTGAAGATGTTGTTTCCGAGGGTGTAGGCTGAGGAGTCCGAGGCGACGGGTTGGAGGGTGTGGTTTTTGAGTTGGAGGATGACGATGTAGAGGGCGGCGAAGGTGGTGTATGCCATGATGATGGAGTAGGTGATCATGGTGGAGAGGAACATGCGTTTGGCGCCTTGGGGGCGGTTGCCCATGCTCAGGATGAATTGGAGGCAGATGAGCAGCACGCAGGCGTAGCGGAGGATGGTGAAGACGTATTTTCCGATGTGGTGGCCGAAGGGGTCGATTTTGGGGTCGGCGAGACTGCCGGCGATGAAGTAGAAGGTCAGGTAGAAGTTGGCGAGGGAAAAGAAGGTGAAGAGGAGGGAGATGAATTGGTAGATGAATTCGACGTGCAGGAGGATCTTGCGGGTGATGGTGTGGTCGGTGCGCCAGATTTGCCGGAAGTGGGTGAGAGAGTAGACGGCGGCGAAGAAGGCGCCGTTGAGCCAGCGGCGTCGCTGAGAGATGAATTCGGGCACATCGCCTAAAAAAGAAGTTTAGTCACAATCCGGGGTAAACTGGGCCAGTAGCTTACCAGGTACGTCGGTTTCACCGACTGCGCTCTTCACGAATTTCAGCACCCATTGCTCGTTTCTTTTGGCTACCAATTCCCAACATAGTATGCGATCTTCTGCAAGATACATATTTGCAGTAAAAACATCTGCATCATGACCGTGCAGAGTTTCGCCTTTGAAATACTGGCTCAGCGGTCCGTGGCCTGATGGGTCATTCTGCAGAGCAAAATATCGATATGCTGACAACGCTCCGGGCAGCACAGTGATGTATCCAAAGACTGACTCCAAGGGCTTATCCAGAATGTTCGACATCTTGTATTCGAAATTTTGAGACGCGACGAGCGGGTTGAGCAGCCCCAGCCATGCCTTTCCAGTCCCAGCCTTGATCTCACCAGCCGCTCCCGCTACGTTCGAGTCTTGGTCAAACGCCTTCCAGAGATGATACAAAGCTTTCGACTCCGGCTTCGTACCCACATCGAGCAAGATGCAGACGTTTGGCGTCAGCGCCCTCCCAAAAGCGTTGAAAAACCATCGATGCGAATTCAGCTTTTTCTTATTCTTCTCTTTCAAGCAGAATATCATCTGACATGGGACGATACCCTTCTCCGCACCTTTGAACTTCAATCCTTCGTCCAGCGAGACTTGCGTTGTATATTCGTAAACATGGGCAGTGACCTCCTTCTGATTGACAATATTCTTGGCAATTCCTTCTTGATACACACCCATGGCGGCCAGCGCGTTCAGGGTCCTTGGATGGACCTTCTGTCTTCCATCCGCCATCACGCATACAACAATCTTCTGCCAACCATCTTTACCCCATGTCCGTGATTTGGATCGCGAGCAGAAATGTGCAATATTCCGCATGATGCCATGCATGGTTCGTGTAAAGTCGATTTCGCTCTCATTGTACATCGTGACGCAGATGAAGAGCTCTGTATCGCGCATTGTGCTGCCAATGTTCTGTCGAAGTTTGTACCCTTTGAGAACGAAATCATCGGGGTCACAGGTCACGGCGGTGTATCGCATGTGGGTGAATTCCCGCTCATCTCTTCGTGGTAAGAAGCTGTGAAGAATAGTCGGTATTTTGCATTCGAGGATGAGTTCTCCATTGATCAGTCTGACTTCTTTTTTGATCATTTGTGCTTCTCGCAAGCCACGACGATCTTGTCTTCCTTCAGGCGCCGGTCCATAATGATCAAACTTTTCGTTGTTCTCCGATTCGTACTCGTCTGTGAAGGTTGACTCGGAAAGATAGGAATCGTGGGACTTTAACGAAGCACGGGGGTCCACGGTGGTCTTGCTATGCACATCTCCACTAACAAAGACATCGTCTCCGGATCCTGGAATTGGAATGGCCGTCTCGTCTATCGATGTTCTTGGTGCTCCAGTGCCTGCAAATAACGGCGCAGGAGGAAGTGGCCTTCTTGGGCTTCCACCATAT
>JAABUK010009663.1_pt1 | contig 13117 bp, 1 predicted proteins | sample 5559141 | NCBI WGS metagenome assembly JAABUK01 (sample SAMN10711869, study PRJNA513367) | rock metagenome | isolation source: Antarctica rocks | place: Antarctica: Victoria Land, Pudding Butte nord | collected 2016-01-03
GAGATATTAAAGCGTTATATTATTAATAGAGTTGCATCTCTAATTAAAGAGATGACGATGTATTCTTAATTAAAGAAACGGCGATACATCTCTAATCAAAGAGACGGCGGTGCATCTTTAATTAAAGAAACGACGGTGCATTTCTAGTTAAAGAAACGACGGTGCATTTCTAGTTAAAGGAACGGCGGTGCATTTTTAGTTAAAGAGACGACAATGCATTTTTAATTAAAGAGATAACAATATATCTTTAATTAAAAGAATGACGATGCATCTTTAATTAAAGAGACGGCGGTGCATCTTTAATTAAAGAGACGGCAGTGCATTTCTAATTAAAGAGATGATGATATATCTTTAATTAAAGAGATGATGATATATTCTTAATTAAAGAGACGGCGGTGCATCTTTAATTAAAGAGATGACAATATATCTTTAATTAAAGAGATGATGATATATTTTTAATTAAAGAGACGGCGGTGCATCTTTAATTAAAGAGATAATGATACATCTTTAATTAAAGAAATGACTTAATTCTAATCATTTTTAACTTAAATAATCGGGCGATAATATTTAAAGATCTTTAAATAAGTTCGAAAATAAGATATTAGAAGTTTCAAAACATTATTATAATAATTATTAAGTATTATAGAAATATTAAGTTTTAATTAAATAATGAGAGTGATAAAGAGATAAATTAATTATAAAGAATAATTATAGAATTTATAAGTCTTTTTAGCTTTCTTAGAATTAATCTCTTATTTTATATACTTATTAACTTAGATTTAACTCTATTTTTATAAGAAAATATTGCGCGTTAAATTTATATTATTAAGTCACTCTTTTTTTAATACTTATCTAAAAAATAATCATTTTATTTAAAATATAAATTTTGAATATTTTTGATTTAAGAAGTTTATTTATTGAGATAATATAATAAAAATATGATTTATTAATAAGTAGAGAACTCTATTAATTAGAATAAAGAGTCTTTTAATTATAGCGAGAAGCTTTATTAATTAGAATAAAGCTCTTCTAATTAAAGTAAGAAACTTTATTAATTAGAATAAGAGCTTTATTAATTAGAATAAAGACTCTTTTAATTAAAATAAGAAGCTTTATTAATTAGAATAAGACTTTACTAATTAGAATGAGACTTTATCAACTAAAATAATAACTCTATTAATCAGAATGAAGCTTTATTGATTAGAAGCTTTACTAATTAGAATAAGACTTTATCAACTAAAATCGAGCTCTATTAATTAGAACAAGACTTTATTAATTAGAATTAAGCTTTATTAATTAAAATAAGACTTTATCGATTAGAATTAAGCTCTATTAATTAGAATAAGACTTTATTAACTAAAATCGAGCTTTATTAATTAGAACGAGACTCTATTAATTAGAATTAAGCTTTATTAATTAGAATAAGACTTTATTAATTAGAATTAAGCTCTATTAATTAGAATAAGACTTTATTAATTAGAATCGAGCTTTATTAATTAGAATAAGACTTTATCGATTAGAATCGAGATTCTATTAATTAAGATCGAGCTCTATTAATTGAAACGAAACTCTATTAACTGAAATAGAGACTCTTTTAGTTAAAGCGAGACTTTATTAATTAGAATAAAGATTTTATTAATTAAGAGAAGCTTTATTAATTAGAATGAAGCTCTATCAACTGAAATAAAGATTCTTCAGTTAAAAATGAGAATCTTTATTAATTAGAATGAAACTCTTTAATTAAGGTGAAGAATATATTAAAGCTCTCTTCTTTCTACTCTACTTTATTAATTAAATACAAACTTATAATTCTCTTCTTTTCCAATCTTTTTTATTTTCTTTTATTCTTCTTAATTATCATCCTCTTTAATTCCGAATATTAAGCGCCGAAATTTTAATCGCACATCTTTTCAGATATAAATTAAACTAATAAGAAGAGTATATATTACTTAATAAATCTAGATTAAAATAAGTTAATACTTAGAAGCTCATAATAATTAGACTACTTAATTATTTATATCTCCTGTGTCACTGAACTGATTGCATTTCCTTATTGAGCATAGTAGCTTGGCGAAATTTTGCTGCAGTCTTGATAGAAGGAACACCAAAAATCAGATTTTTTGATGTTCCTTCTGCCAAGACTGCAGCAAAATTTCGCCAAGCTATTATGCTCAATAAGGAAATGCAATCAGTCCAATGACACAGGAGATAACTCGTTAATATAACTCAATCATTTATAGAAAATTCATTTTCGCGCGTAAAAAAATGATAATTTATTAGTGAGATAAAGCAATTTCTCAACTTCATTTATTATTAATCTATTCAGATATAGAGTTCAGAAGTCTATTTATATTTAATTATAATGTGTGAGATAATATTATCGCGTTTCAGTATGAATTCTGACTTAGAGATATTCAGTCATAATTCGATAGATAATAATTTCGCGGTATTATCTTATCAGATAGTCGTAAAAATCAATTATCTAAATTAATAATTTCTCTTATATTAAATTGAATTATTATTATAATAATAATTATTAATAGAGTAAAACTAATCTATCTTATAATAATCTAAATTCAGCTTATATTCTCTATTTATAAATATAAGAAGTATTATTTATCTCTTAATAATATATACTTTAAACGAACTTATTTAGAATAACTTTATTAATATCTTAACGCACTTTATATAAATTAAATAGATATTATTAAAGATTATTATAATTATCTAAAACTTAATTATATATTTTCTGAATTAAATATCTGATTAAGCTTATTATTACAGCTACAGATCAGCAGCTGATAGACTCGACTCTAACTACCGAAGTCTAATAATCAGTCAAGATAATAGATCCCGCAGGCGAACATCTTCTAAAATTACGGAGATCTGATTCAGAGAGATATGTCTAATCAGAATAATCAGAAATAAATATTAAGATAAGTACTCGAAAGTACTTAAAAAGAGTATTTAGAAGTAAATGCTTAAGAGTGCTTAAGAAGAGCATTCAGAAGTACTGTGCACGACTTATTAATAACGATTATATAAACAATCGTTTATTCTATAGTTCTATAATCTTATTCTTCTTTTATAGTCAACTCATATTATTAATTATAATCTGTTTTTGATTCTTCTTTATAAGAATAATGATTTCTATTCACAATTCTTTAATATCTGAATCTTATTATAACTAATCTTGATAGTTCTTAATACTTTAACTATTTATCATTAAATATTAATTACTCTATTATAATAAGTCTTATTAAAGTAAATATATCACACTCTGAATAAGAATAAATTTAAGAAGAGATTGCTGATATAGATTATATCTTCTTAAAAGTTAATATTTCTAACACATTTTATAAAGATAAAAAGAAACTTCAAATCTTCTTAACTTAAATCGATATATATATTCGATTTAACACTTAGAAGCTGAGAACAATCGAAGTTAAGATAATATTTACAGTCATATATCTTCGGAATGAAGTCTTCGGTTAATTTGAATCATATTTAATAGATTACTTAAAGAAGATGATCGAAGATAAGAAAATGAAAATAAAGAGAATCTTTGTTAATTACTTTTACTTTAAGAAGTGTATTAAACAAATATATAAAGAAGTAAACAAAGAATAAATCACTAAATAAGAAGTTCAAAAACTTCGATAGATAGACTTAATAATAGAGTATATGTTCAAGTTTTAATAGATTATATTAAGAATTAAATGAGATGACGCAGCACTTATAATAAAGTACTATTTAAAGCTGAAGAATTTAGTTAAAGACAAACTAACTTGAATTAAGAGATTAAATAAATTAGAAAGTCTAATCGATATGTTTATTAAGATAGATAATTATTTATATGAAAGATAGATAGAAAAAGAGTAAGAACATTCTCAGATCTTTATTCTTAATAAATATCGGAAAGATGAATATCAAGCGAAATAAGTTTGTTATTCTCAAGAAATGAATTTAAACATTATGAATCACAAAAGATTTGGAAAGAAATTTAATTAAGATAAACTCTCTTCGATTTAATAAGAAGAGAGGATAAAAAAGAATTTATACTTTTATTACGAAAAACCCGAATATTGAGTTAATAATTACTCAAATAAGTAATAATTACACGCTATCTCAAGCAAATCAGAAGAATTAAATAGTATATAAGATGTTAATTACGCGAACATCAAAACATCGATATTAGAAACAATTATCAAATCATTTAAATAGATTCGCGATTAAAAACTTATAGAATTATTTCACATCTATATATCTTGAACTATTTATTATGACGATTAATGCGCCATTTACAGATTAAATAAAGATAACTCGAAATAATATTTCAAGAAATTTAGATAGAAGAAAGTATAATAGTTATTAAGCGCCATCTTTAAGATACTTCAGAAATGAGTATTAAACAATCTTAAGTATAACGATAATTATATAAAAATAATTATTAAGTTCTGAGAATTAATATTATATATAAATATGAATTATAAGTTAGAGTTCCAATATCAATATAAAGTATATGCGCCCGAGAAAATATTATAAAGAATTAAATCAAAATTATAATTAAGAATATATTATATAGAGAGCTGTTTAAATCAGAATTAAGAATAAATTCATTATTATTAGAATAGTAATCTTCGAGAAGCGATTAATTTATATAAGATTAATATTCTCGCTTATCTTAAAAAGAAATAAAGCGCAAGTATAATATAGATTTAAGAATCCAAGAAATCAGAAGTAATAAGAGTGATCTGCGATAAAAGATATCGCACCCCTTATAAGTTATATACACACTTTTTATGCGACAAATCAGAATGTTACTTTGCGAAGAAAGAACATACTCATTTCAGAAACTTCAAATTAAAAAAGTTAAAAAACGAGAAGATTCTTTAAATTTGAGATACAATAAAGAATCTACTTTCAGATCTTATAAAATATTAATAATTAACATTAATTACGCATAATATTTAGTTATATAGACTCGAGCAGAATAATATCAGATTAAAATTATAATTGATTTCAGAATTATTAAGAATTACATCTCTCTAATATATATAATCCAATCCCGTCTGTTTATATAAGAAAAAGACAAATTCTATCGATTAATATTAATAGATAAGAGTTTTATTGAACAAAATCAAGAGTGAATAAAAGTGAAAACTTATTCATTAAAACTTAATATTCAGAAACACACGAAATAAGTAGTATTAAATATTATGAAAATTAAATACGATATTATTTTAAGCATTTTATAACTGAAAGCTTATAACTCAGTAGTTAATTAGAAATAACGGACTATTAACTTTCTTAACTGCGCCTGTAAATTAAACACGATTGTGATATTATTTATAAAAGTAGTATGAGTAAAATCCGATAATAAATATCTAGTAAAGATAATAAAGAGTTTTCTCGAGTATCTATTTAAATATAACAAATTTAAACATTTATTTATTAAGAATAAAAGCGCATTAGCGCTATTTAAGCATTAATTCTGAAATCACGAAATTTCTTTAAAATCTAATAAGAAATTTATCTACAAATCTATCTATTCTCTTTCTAAGAAAGAATTTAAGATTTTACAAAAGTATTTTAATAAGAATTAGAAGAAGGAATTTATTTAATCTTCAACTTTATTTACAGAATATTCAGTTTTATTTATTCTAAAATCTAATAATAAAATGCGTCTATATATTGATTATCAGCAACTAAATAATATCACGATAAAAAATTGATATATATTATTATTAATCTCAGAGCTATATAATCATATTGTGAGGCAAAGTGATTCATTACGCTCGATTTATAAGAAGTGTATAATCTGATGAGAATAAAGAAGAGAGAGAAATAGAAAACCGCGTTTTAAACTTATTATAATCATTATAAGTATTTGATTATATCTTTTAAATTAATAAACGCATCAATCTTCTTTTAATCTCTAATAAATAATATTCTGAAAGAATATTTAGATTAGTTCTATATCGTCTATTTAGACGACATTCTTATATACTTGAAAATCAAGAAATAATATATTGAACACATTCGAAAGATACTTCATACTCTTTAGACGAAAAATCTACTAATGAAGATTGAAAAGTGCGAGTTTCATAAATAAAGTATTAAGTTTCTTAAGTTTATCTTGATAATTATAAGAATTTAAATAAACAAATCCAAGATAATAATCATACTCAAATAATCATAATCTATATTAATAAAGAAATTATAATTATTTCTTGAATTCATCAACTTTTATCGAAGATTCATTACGAATTACTTAAAGATGATCGTTTTATTAACACAAATAACTTAAAAGAAAGTATTCTTTATCTGAAAAATAGAAGTAAAGTCTTTATTTTAGAAGCTAAAACAGAAATTTATAATAGTCTTTATTCTCGCAATATTTAATTTTAAGAGGCAAATCGTGCTTAAGATAAATGTATTAGATTATATTATTAATATGTATATAAGTCAATCTGATAATGAAGAATAATTAAGACTCATCGCCTTCTATTTTAGAAAGATGATTTCAGCGGAACTTAATTACGAGATTCATAATAAGAAACTTCTAATTATAATTACCGCATTCGATAAATAATGAGTATATTTAAAAGAATTTAAATACTCTATAAAAGTATATATAAATTATAAAAATCTATTATACTTCATCACTATTAAGATGTTAAATAGATATTAGATATAATAATCTGAGCTGTTATCAATTTATAACTTTAAAATTTTCTATTAAAAGAGAAATAATAATATTAAAGCTAACGCTTTAAGTTATCAAGCGGATCATATTTAAGATGTTAAATCTACTTCACAATTAGTTTTACGTGAGAACAAGAACGGATTTATAATATATAATCACACTGTAATCGCTTCAACACTTCAGATCTCTAATTAAGATTAGAAAGGCCGAATTATTAAATCATATTTAAATGATTATTTATCTCGCGAGATTCGAAAAAATCTTAAAAAATATTCAGTCTTTCAAAAATAAGATAGCGGGCTGATCTTATATAAAGAACTAATATATATTATAAATTAAGTAAAGAAAACAATTATTCGATAATATTATAAGAAAATATCTTATAAACATCAAGAAATAAAAAAAACTCTGAAACATATTTTCAGATTCTATTATTTTTCAGGAATGAACAAAGCGATTTAATAATGAATTATTAACTGTGATACTTATTAGAAAATCAAGCACTTCCAACACAAATTATACGGGAAGATGTAATCTTCAAAACAATCTGAAAGAGCATGAAGATTCATTATATTAAACTTTATTATTAAGCTATTATTATCAAAGAACTCAATAATTAATATCAGCTACAATAACATTCTAATTATTATTAATAGATTAATAAAGTATGTCTACTTCATTAACTATATAAAAGCATTGAACATTGAAGACTTAATTTACACATTTTTATAAACAATATTCGCAAATCACAATATATTAATAAAGATTATCTCTAATTGAAACAAACTATTTACTTTTAAGTTTTAGAAGTTATTAATAAATCAACTTAAAATAAAATATAAGCTGTTCACAATCTATTACTTATAAATAAATAAATAAATTAAAAGAATCAATCAAATATTAAAACAGTATTTACGATATTATATAAATTATCGTCAGAATAATTAAGTAGTACTTCTATTATTGACACAGTTTACGTATAATAGTGTCTCAGCAGTAACTGAAGTATCACCTTTCTATATTAATTATAGATAAGAATTAATCTCATATAAATAATTAAGAGAAATGAAATAACTTGTATAGAAATCAATCATTAATGTATAACTATTAATCAATTTATATTAAGAATTAATAAAAGATCTTGAATTCATTAGTTAAAGATCTGATATATATTATAACTCTAAGAGAATTGACGAATCAAATCTTAAAAAGAAGAACTTAGTATATTTACTTCGCCGAAATATCAAAATTAAAAGACTTAATATAAAACTGAATCACACAAAACTTGATCTTTATTCAATTCAGAAAGTTTTAAATAAATCAATTTATAAATTTAAACTCTCAAATATTATAAGAATTCACTCTATATTTAATATTTTTCTTCTGAAATCTGTATTAAAGAATGTTAAATAGATCTCAATTCAGCTAAATAATTAAGATTAGAAGTATGAGATGAAAGAAGTACTCGATAATTAAAAGATTAAGAATAAAACTCATTATCTAATAAAATAATCAGATTATAATATATCAGAAAATATATAGAAGTTAGAAACGAATCTCAGTTCTGCGATTTTTAAGAATTATCATCACCGGAATTCTTGATATAAGAAGAATCAAAGAAAGTAGTTAACTACTCTTTGATAAAAGTGACATTTAATCTCATATTAACTGATAATTCTTTCTTCTTTAAATATCTCTCTTTCTCATTAAGCTCTTTTAAAGACTTAATCATCTAAGCAATTATCTTACTTTAAGTCACTTAAAGAGACTTAATATAAGCGTTCAGACTCGCTATCTTCACAGCATTTTATTAAAGATAAAGAAGAGTTATCTTTTATATAGTTTTTAAACATAACTCTTTCTATTATAATCTCTGAAAATTAATCTTTGAAAAGTTATCATTATAATAAATATTATAATAAATATATTTCAAACACTTTAAGACATCTTTAAAAAATATATAAAGATAATTCCGCTTAACACAGATAGAATATATAATTATAATCAGCATCTTCAATAAAGTTATCTTTTTCGTCTGAACCCGATATTATTTATAAGAGAAAGATTTATTAATATGATACTGAGATATGATAAAGAAAGAAGAAAGTAAGAATTATCGAAATCACAGAAACAGATTTAAATAACTTAAGAGATCAAGCTAATCTAGAAGAGTATAATATTACAGCTATAAATCAGCAGCTGATAGACTCGACTTTAACTGCCGAAGTCTGATAATTAGTTAAGACAGTAGATCCCGCAGGCGAATATCTTCTAAAACTACTGAGATCTGACTTAAAGAGATATATTTAATTAAAATAATTAGAAATGAATGTTAAGATAAGTGCTTAAGAGTGCTCGAAAAGAGTACTTAGAAGTAAATACTTAAGAGTGCTTAAGAAGAGCATTTAGAAGTACTGTGCACAGCTTATTAATAATGATTACATAAATAATTGTTTATTCTATAGTTTTATAGTCTTATTCTTCTTCCGTAATTAACTTATATTATTAATTGCAATCTGTCTTTAATTCTTCTTTGTGAGAATAATGATTTCTATTCATAATCTTCTAATATCTGAATCTTGTTATAGCTAGTCTTGACAGTTCTTAACACTTATAAGTCTGACTAGATTATTAAGTTTATTAATAAAATCTACTTATTAATAAATATGTTTAGTAAATAAATAATTTAATACTTACTAAATTCTACTTTAATATAATAGAAAGAGTCGATATTAAAAAATCAAAAAGCAATATTATTATAAATACTTAACTATTATAAGTCAGTTCTTAAGATCTTTATTTAGTCGAAAGAGAATAGTTTATATCTTAAGTCTTAATTTAATTATAAATCTATATTCATTTAAGTATTTAAATATTCAGAAATAAGTTATCTCTAAATTATTAGATTAATCTTTTTAAAGTCAAACGCAATATTAATCTTTACTAATAAGAAATCACTTAGTGATAATCTTTAAAAGAAATAACTGAATGAAAAGATTTATCTTTATAATAACTTTTCTAATATCTTTAATCTTAAATTTTAAGAGATTAAAGAATTGATAAATTATACTTTTATGTTTTATATTCATACTGAAAATCAAAATCAAAAAAACTTTTATTCTTTTATTTTACTGGAGATTTCTGTTCTTTATAAGTTTCTCTTAAAACATCTGCGTTATAATTTAATAAATGTATCGCTTTAGTTAAACTTCTTATTTAATAATATCTTTAATTTAAATTAATTTATAAGAGATCTTAACGTTAAAAGTCAAATAATAAAACTCAGTTCCGCTTTATTAAATAAGTAAAGAAATAATAAAGATAATAATATTTCATTAATATTGAAGCTTTCATCTATTCTACACTCTCTATATCTCTTTATAATATTAAATTAGAGTTAAGCTTTTACACATTTTAAAATTAATTAGAAATAGCTCATATCTTAATCAAATAAATATTCTCAATATCGAAGAATTCGATAATATCTTAATGAGCGTTATAACAAAAGCAATAAATACTTTCGTTACAAAACCAATCATTCATATCTTTTCTGTATTAGATTATCTTGCGGAAAGAATCTTACTAAATAGTTCTTAAACTAATCTATCTATTAAGCTTAATTAAGAGTGTAATCTTTAATAGAGTCTTCTTTCCCCGCTAATTCTATTAAGTTCGTTCTCTTAATTATGATTTCGTTAAATAGTAAATAGAAATAATAAGAATCTCGTTAATTTATTTATGCGCGTTATTAATTAGATGATGAGATATTTAATTATCTTAAGAACTCTAATTTACTTGAAATTCTTTTTAGAGAAAAGATTATATCTTTATTAAGTTATCTAAACTTAATCTCTATAATTTAGTTGTTAAATTAGAAAACTTAATAATTTTAACTGTGAATCAGATTTAGTTAAAATCGTCTTTACACTTTTCATAATATTATAGATAATTCAGATCTACTTTATATTTTATAACTCTTTTAAGTTATAATTACTTTCGTCATTTATTTATATTTAATTGAATTTCTTCACTTTAATTTATAGAAATAATTCTAATTAGGAATCAACTCAATGAATAATATAGTCTACTCAGTAAGCGAATCAGCTTAAGGAAATTGTTACTATTATCTGTAACATCTTGAAGTCAGTCGCAAGAACGAATAAAGAAGAGAAGAAAGTCGTGAAGATAGAAAAAACATAATTAGTGAAATTAGCGAAACATCTTAAAAGTGTTAAGACCGAATTATAAATATTAATAATCTCTTATATTCTCTCGCAAATTCTCGTAAATACTAAAGAGATAAAGAAAGAGCTGAGGAAATCATAGAAGATTAAGATAAAGATATGAAGTTAAATTACTACTGAAAATCATAAAGAGGCGGTCGGGATTTTAATCGCAGATATTTAATAATAATAAATAATAATAAATCGGAAGAATAAAGAACTGATTATAATCATTATAGATTAAATATAGAGAGATGAAATAAGTATAAAGTTAATTGTAATAATATTAGATGTAATCAGAGTCGTAAAATCACGGAAAGCTATAAATAAGATAGTCACATTCTGATAACTTATAAGAGAAGATTATTAAGTCATTACGATCTTATAAGTAAGTAAAGAAGTTCTTGAGATAATAGTAGACTGATTATGAATAATTATTCTGAGCGTAAGAATCAAGAAATTCATCTATACAGTCAGAGTCTATAGTATTCATATTAAAGCGGTAAATAATTAGAATCAGTCGCAAGTAATTATAGAGATTCTGAAAATTAATTAGAGACTTCATTCGCAGATGAAGTTAATAAGAGTGATCTGAATAAAGCGTATAATCAGATAAGAAAAGATATATAAATCACTGATTATCGTAATTAAGAGTATTAATATAATAAATCAATTAATCATCCGCGATCTAATTTATAAAGAAGAAATAAAGATCTGTGAACAGTTCATCTTAGAAGTAAGAATTACTGAGTATATATATTATCAGTAGTATAAATATATTGTAAAATTCTGTAAATCTAAATTAGTCTATATAAATTATATAGGAAGTCATCTTATAAGTAATTTTAAGAAAGATTAGAAAGATGTAATCTCTTGTAAATACGAATTATATAAGAATAACTATCGAGCTTAAAAGAAGAGATGTCGATTTAAATAACGTGAAATAAAATGAGCTAATAAAGTAGTTCAGACAACTTTAATATTATATAAGAAGAGTTGTGAAGATATAATTAAAATAGCGCAACTCATATCTATAATATCACGATTTAAATTTCAAATAAGAGATGATAATGAGTGATAATAAGTTATAAGAGAGCGCAAGAAAAGATTTAATAATCTAATTAAAGTAGTCAGAGTAATTAGATAGACGTAACTCTCTTAAAAGAGAGCTTGTTCTGATTTAGATATTAAAGAGATAAAGATAATTATAATAATCGGCGAATCATTATAATCTTCCGGAATTAAAGATATGAAAATGGAGATAACTGTAATAATTAAGAAAGAGTTGTATTTAATAGAAATATTAGAAATAATCTTAGAATGAGAATTATATCGTAAGAATTAAGAATACTATAATATAATGTTAATTATGATAAAGAAGTAATATTAATCTTACTTTTACGCGATTCTATAATTAAAGCATTTAATATCCTCGCTATTTAAGAACTTTAAAGAAATCTCTTTACTATAATAGATTATAATTCTTTATAAGTAGAATTCTATTTAGTCTACTTATTTTGAGAGCTTATAAGAGTCTACTTCTACATTAATAAAAGATTATATTTATAAAGCTGAAGTGCGATAAATTATAATAAAGATGCACAAACACTTATAATTTATATTAAAGGAAGTAGCTCAGATATAACTCATCAGATTCAGATATATAATATCTATAATTTCAGCTTAGACTTATATTTTAGCAGAGATGCAGAAACACTTAATATATTATATAAAATCTTAGAAGTAATAGATATGAAAGCGGAATATATTGTAATTAATAATCTTAATCTTTATCACTTATATTAAAGCGGCTTGAAGAGACTGATTTAATACGCAGTAACAGATATTCTAATTAATATCGCTAATAATTATTTACTTAAGCTCGCAATTCTCTTCGGAATAATAATATAATAGACACGTGAGTTATAGAGTATAATAGATCTGATATTTCTTTTATAAACACTTATAAATAAGATAATAAAGTGTATAATTAGATTAGATCTGATCTAATTATCTGATTATATTCTAATCAAGCTTACTCTTCAGATATAATCGCAGTTACTTATAATTAAATATAGAAGATATTAAAAGAGAACGAATATTAAAAAGATAATAATAGCGTTAGAAGATAAGATATTTAATATTCCGCTATATATTAATGAATAGATAGATACAAGAATTCACG
>JAABUK010009664.1_pt1 | contig 13115 bp, 10 predicted proteins | sample 5559141 | NCBI WGS metagenome assembly JAABUK01 (sample SAMN10711869, study PRJNA513367) | rock metagenome | isolation source: Antarctica rocks | place: Antarctica: Victoria Land, Pudding Butte nord | collected 2016-01-03
GGCAGTGGTCAGTGCGTCGACCATTGCTTTGCGAGAAATTGAGGCTGAGCAGGCAGAAGCCCAGGAAGCAGCCATCAACTCTATCACCATCCTGTCTGGCTGCAACAGAACTGTTGACATGCAGTATGCTTTTGTGGTAAGCATCCTACTGCCTTGTCACGGATGCCCACTGTAGATCATGTTCACAACAGTGTCAAGCAGAATTCGTGTTGTTATGTCATTTGTAACATTTGTGTTCATGTTAAGTGCTTCAGCCATGTACCAGTAGCACCCTTGCCATCTGTTTGCTTGCTGCATGTAACAGTATAGTCATGTAGTACTGTTTTGTACCATGTTGCTTGTGTAGATGCGTTAGTGCATGCCAGCTAATCATGGCACAACATCGCCACCATGATGCGCCAGGTAATTCAATGATGCGCGCACACATGACTTGTCTCTGCCACTCAGGGTTGGAACTTTTTTGTTTTGAAAATGTAGGTCAGCAACGACACGGCTGCAGAGTCAACAAGCACCAGGCGCAAACTGCTGCAAACCACGGTGGGCTCAAACTTCTGCAACACGTGACTTGCTTGACTGAGCAAGACATGCAGACAAGCCATTGTTATGTGCTGATTGCTCATTCCAAGCATTGTTCACTGTCTGCAGCTTTTCTGACCGTTGCTCTACGCACCACATCTCTCTATCAATGGGTTGAATGGCAGCAGTTGCCACAAGCACAGTCACCATACTTCATAGAGCTGGTTTATTGTGCTCAGGATCATTGACTGCTGATTTTCACTGTATGATGTCCCGCACGTACCTAGCTCAACATGAGCTGGAAAACGCTATTATTATTGTCCTTATCGTTACCATTGTCGTTGTCGTTATTGTTACTGTCATCGCTATCGCTATCATTACTATTATCATTATCATTATCATTATCATTATCATTATCATTATCATTATCATTATCGTTATCGTTATCGTTATCGTTATCGTTATCATTATCATTATCATTATCATTATCACTATCATTATCAATATCCATTATCATTATCATTATCACTATCATTATCAATATCCATTATCATCATTATTATGCGCTTAACCCGCCACCAATGGGGTCAGAACCACAGAGTGCAGATGACTGTTCCTTCAACATGAATCCCCTGCAGCTGTTGTGACACGGCAATGTGGCCACAGGCTTTGGACACTTGGGAAGGCTACCTAGTGGCTGCTGCAGCAGGCAGCACTGTACAGGGCGCTGGCACGTTAGCCCAGCAGCTGCTGCGCAAGAGGTATGTGGGCATCACAGGCAGCAACAAGGTGGTTGGAGCCTTGGAGGTCCAGCAGGTCAGCTTGTACTTGCCTGTCACACATTCAGCATGTGCGTTTGTCTGTCCCTTCTCATTTGTATCTGTCTGAGTGTCTGTCCATCTTTGCTGAGTCAATGATCCTACCCTGGAGGTCCAGCAGGTAAGCTGTGCTGTTCACACATCATCACACAGTCTCAATAGGATTCACACAACTGTCACTTTACAGCCTCAATAGGATTCACACAAGTGTCATCCCGTTGGCTGACAGATGACATAGCAAGCAAATCATAGAGGGTGCAGTACAAGGCGGTATATGCCAGTTGCAATCATAATCAGCACCAGTGCTTCACAATGCTTATGTGATACTGCTGATACGCCAAGAGGCTGTGGCTTGTCAGACTTGTGATACACCTTCTCCTCTAAAGCCCTACAGTGGCAGCAGCGTGCCAATGAAGAGTAACAATTGTACCTGCAGATAGTGGAGTCCCAGGTGTGCCAGTCAACACGGTTCAACAAGCTGGCCCCAGTATGTGGGACTGTACAAGGTGAGCCATTCTGTATACCTCAGTTCACACACATGTACACGCATCATGAGTGCTATGCGTCGCCATCTGTTCCGTGAGATTGTGCAAATGCATCTTTGTGACTGGACTCTCATTCTGACTGATGCTCAGGAATGGTTGCCCAGCTGAACTGTTCCAACAATGGCTAAACATTGCAGTTGTTGGGATCCCCAATGCCTCAGCCCTTGCCACTGGGGATGTGGAGGCGGCCACTGTGAGCGGCGGCATTGGTCTTGATCCAGTCTTTCAGACCTGGTCTCATTTGTGGAGCTTGGATGTGATAGGAGAGCAGGACCAGTACTATAACATGACCCAGGTGCCCATCTGACATAGCTAAAAGACACTGTCAAGCGTGTTGTCAGCCGGTCACTTAATCGTGCATGAGTGCATGTCAGATGCTGCTGTGCCAGGTGTAGCATCATTGCCCGTCGTGCTGACACATCAGGAACAAGTTCAGTAGCCTATCAGCAGTATGTTTTGTGCAGTAACATTTTGCCTTCCATAGTCCTTGCAGGCCTGAGTCAAAGCAGCAGTTGAGCTTCTCAATGCAGTTTTGAGCTTCTGACAGAGGTATTGGGTCCGTAGGGGTCAGGGGATGTGGATTCTGTGGGTGACCCTTACGGCTTCACTCAGACCCCCCTAGCCCAGCACACCCCCTCCTACCCCCTGCTGGTCACCACACAGATGTCACGCGACAGATCTGTGGATCAGCTCATCCTCATGTCAGATGGGCGGTACCTGAGCAGCACCACCAGCAGCATGACGCTGCGCCTGGTGTCCTACAATGCTGATGCCCAGTCACTGGCCTTTGTCCGGTTCCCCTTTGAGTGGCAGGATGCAGGGGTCATTGTGGGTGGCCCACCTTACATCCTGGCCCTGCCTGTGCTGGCATACTCATCTTATGCATACAGTAGGTAGGCCTCAGCACACCAGCAAGTTTCTGCACTCTCTCTGTATAGTATAATCAGACCCTGTGCTGTCCTGGCTGAACACCCTTCTCATTCCTTGCAAGCTCAAAAAGCCTGCAGCAATGATCTGGTCATTAGCGCAGCATGGTTGTGCAGCTGGCAACATGCATGGCTGAGACAGTCAATGCCTGTCATGAGACATGTGCATGATGGCATTTGCTAGCTGGCTATAGTGCACCTCTGTTGCAGTGTTGCATCACAATCTAGCAAGGCAGTCTATGACACAGTCACATGATACAGTCACATGATACAGTCACACAATACAGTCAAAGGATACAGTCACATGATACAGTCACAGTGATTGATTACCTCAACGGGCATATCAACGTCCAATACGACCTTTGGCAAAGCTCAACATATGACCATGGCTGCTATCATCAGGTGACCTAACCCAACAGGCCTACTGTCCTGTCAAGTGACTTCTGTGCTGACATGACCCAGGTGGAGGGCCATCATTCCAGATGTGCTAGTCATGCTAGTGATGGCAGTGTTTGGGGTGAATGTGGTGCAACGAATACGGCAGGTCACTCACAAAGACCACAGGCATCTCTGGCAGATACTATATGAGAGGACTGGCTTACTGCTGGATGTAGCTATATTTGTCCTACAAGTATCTAGTAAGTACAAAGTTTCCTTTTTCCTTTTCCCCCCCTTTTTTTCCCTTGCACTTTACTTGTGTTGTCTACATGTACGCCTGCACTTGTAAGAAATTCACATACCAAAACCATCATGTCTTCTGTAGGTTGCACGATGGCAAGGAATTGCCTATGTTTCATTTGAGGGTGTTTGTGCACTGTTGTGTTTTGCCATACTGCACAGCTGCCCAACAAGGTCAAGCATGCATGTAGGTGTGCAAGAAAATGTGTATGTCTCAGCTGAGGTGGTTTGTGCACTGTTGTGTTTTGCCATACTGCACAGCTGCCCAACAAGGTCAAACATGCATGTAGGTGTGCAAGAAAATGCCTATATTTCATTTGAGGGTGCTTGTGCACTGCTGTGTTTTGCCATACTGCATGTGTGCCCAACAAGGGCAAACATGCATGTAGGTGTGCTGGTGTTTGTCGCGTATGCTCTGGTGCAAGCAAACCAGCTGGGCGGCAGTACTCCCACCTATGATGTGTATGACTCTGACAACTACCCCCTGGTAAGTTCCACAACCCAAGAGCTGCCTTGCGAGTGTCACCATGGTCCTCTTGCCATCACGCAACGCACAGAGCATGTATTGCCCAAGGCTCAACCACTTGCCATCACGCAATGCACCGAGCATGTATTGCCCAAGGCTCAACTACTTGCCTTGTCATGGAGCATCATTTTCTCTGGCAAGTTAAATGCAAAAGGCTATCAGTTGCAGTTGAGAGGGTTTGGGTCTAGCCCTTACAGCTGACTCATGCCAAGTAGTGTCACAATAACGGCAAATTTTGCACAGGCTCATTATCCATTGATCCAGAGAGTGGAGTCAGCAGAAGTGGCCAATGGAACAGCTACCCAGGCTGGAGGCCCCAACAGATATCTCCTGCAAGCCAACTACACAGGTGCTCAATGGCCCATATGTTGCAGATACATTTGCTGCATAAGAGATTCCATGGCATTCCTTGTCAATGAACCAGCAAGGCATTAGTATACTGACGAGGTCACACGCTTTCAGCATGTGCACTGATTGACTAGATTGTAGCAAGATGTGGTTGGCATCAAGGCATCATAATAGCATACTAGCATTCAGTGATCCAGGCATGACGTTCTCATCTCGGATATGGTCCCTCGTGCTTGACCTACGCTAAACTTGCAATGCTTGCAGGCATGGAGGGGTTTGAGACGTTCCTGTTCAACACGAGTGTGCTGTACAACCTGCTGGTGGTGTACGCCTTTGTGCAAGCCCTTGTCCTCATCCTCATGCTCTGCTCCTTCATCCAGCGTTGGTATATCCCTGCAGCTTCAGCAAACTGATCTTTTGCAGGTCTAGTTGAGCAAAGTTGGGTTTCATGCACTCGTGCTCTGCGACAGATCAAAAGAATACACACGCAGTATGTCCAGCAGCCGTCCTATGGCTGTTGTGGTTGTTGTTGCAAAGCTGCAGCATTGCTCTCTCCTGGCAGCTTCCAAACAGCTACCAAGTGCTGCATGCAACATTTGTTGAATATACTTCAGTCCAATACATTGTCACAGCCCTCAGACGGATGCTGCAGGTCATTTGATCCCAAGATGGGTCCTATAGCACGAGTGTTGTGGCAGAGCTTCCCAGAGCTGTGCCATGTGGGTGCAGTGCTTGCCATAGTTGCTCTCATGGTTGCCATCATGGGCAGTGCCCTCTTTGGCGACAGAGCCCAATCCTTCTCAACCCTTGCAGGCATGCTCTGCTAGCTTGTGCACTGAAATTCTGGCAATTTGAACGGTGACCATTGCAGCAGAGACATGAAGCACTGCAGTCGGTACTGTTTGTGACCTGCCAGGCGCCATTGATCCTCCCAAGTCTGCTGTTGTGCTCCAGTCCATTCACTGCACAGCTGTTCATGTTGCAGTGTAGTTGCATGCTTTTCCAGGAGCAGCATTTTAAAGAGTATAAAGCTTTCCAGGTCGTGATAAGCTAGGTATGTGCAGGACAAGTCTTGTCTCTACATCGTAGCGTATCTTGTGCATCCCTGTAAGGCCTACTAATACGACAGTTTTTGCCATGCTCTGCCTGTAAGTGCACAGCATGTATGGACAAGGTCTAGCTCATTGTTGCTGTTGCTGAAGTGGCTTGTGCTGAGACTGCGTTGCTAGCTGCAGACAGCATGAAGGTGATGGCTGTTTTAATGGTGGTGGGCGTCATGGATGATGCTCGGTCTGACATTCTGGGTGATGGCAATGTTCTTCTGAGCCCTGTAGAAAGTGTCAGTCAGGTGAGCTGATCCACTCCTGGGCAGCCCGGTATAATACTTGGATTCTCATTAAACTGACGCCAGAAGGCGTAGTCTTTTCTTTTTCTTTCTTTCTGAGTTGATCCACACCCACTTGGAACCCTTTTCTTGAGTGTTTGCATGACATTGATCTGCCTGCCTGGCATGACCCACATGCATGGTTGCACTTTGTTGATTTGCAACAGACATGCGGCTATTTGCTGTAGGAGATATATGTGTTCATTCTACCCTTCATTTTGAAGTGGGTGGTGGCAGCTCTGGTGGTGAGAGTGCTGGTGAACCTGTTCAGCAGCCTCAGGAAGCAGGGCGACCATTCCCACAGCAGCGTCGTGGCTCAGATCCAGGCCCTTGTCATTGAATGGTGGCAGCGCCTGTTTGAACATGCTCCTAGTAACCTGAACATTCTGGGGACCTTCGCCCGCTTGAATTTCAGAGGCAGGAGGTTCAGGGCTCTGGCAACATCTGTCAGGTCAGCTTCTAATGGACTTGCAATGCATGCCGCAAGGTGTTGTCTTGGCTGCATGTTAATCATGACACAGCCTTGTGACGTCTTTCGTGCCCTTGATGCTTTGTGAAAGTCTTGTGTGCATGTCTGTTTGATGTGGAGGCAATTGACGGCCTGACACGGGAAAAGACAGGTTCAACCAGTCATAGCATATGTTATGATTTTGCTGACTCTGGAACTAGCGTGCATTGTGCAAGCAGGTTCAGGACAACTCTTACATGAAATTGAGACCACATGCCCACCCACATACATTTTTTGCCAATGCATTCCATTGCATCGCTGTTGCTGCTCAGGTCATTTATGAGGCGAGCAGTGAGCTGGACCTCCACGCTGTCGCCATCTGGCAGAAGAGCACCTCAGCGCCACTCTGTCAGACTGCACGGAGTCCTGCACACAGCTTTGGACATCCAGGTGAGGCATCTGTTAGCCCGGTGTCACCAATTGCCACTCAGATAGCCTGTGCCAAGAATGTCATATCCATTCATGGACCCACACTGCCAGCTGAGCGCATGCTTCTTGCCGATTGCACTCTGTGTTGACCTGACTTGTGTGGTAGAGCTGGCCATGTGAGATTCCCTTTGCTTTGGCAGGAAGCTGTGGAAAAGCTTCAGATATGGAGTCCGTTAGGGATTCCAGAAATTGTGAGCCGGCCTATGCCAAAGGTCCGTAGCCTGTTTGGGTGGTTCAGCCGGCTGTTCTCAAGGCCCCTCAACAAGGTCCATCCCATGCCAGACATAGTCTGGCGCTACACTGGCACCAGCTCTGAAGATTCAGACGAAGATGAGAAACGGTGTTCAGCAGGTTTGGTCGAGGCTGCAATGGCCCTGCTGGAAGAAACCACTCTAGCAGGAGCCACAAAGCCGGCAGAGCAACAGCCGCAGGAGCAGAGTATCGGTGCTTTGGCTGCAAAAGACTGGGATGCTTTTGTGGGGAAGTGCACAGCAGTCAAGCCCAGAGCTGTTGCCTCATCTAGGCTGTTGGCCATGCGAAAGGCTGTGCCCAGCCCATCCGCCAGAATGGTGTTTCACTCTCAGGTCTGTCCAAGCCTATGCAAACTTGGTGAATTTCCTGCATTGCATGGCAGCCTTTGCAAAGTGATTTTACTCAATGAAGCTGCGGAGCCAAGACTTTTGCATGTTCTCTAGTTGCTCTTCCTGATCAAAAGTGTCTGAACTACATGCGAGGTCCTACTTGTAAATTAGCTGCGTGCAGGCCATTTTACCTTGCGTTGACAGGCTGTTTCTTTGCAGGCGTTGTCAGCAGAAGGCTCTGCACCTTTTGCAAATGATGTGGGCCAAGAAGGGTCTGCAAAAGACCCTGATGAGGGATCAGCCAGGATGCAAGCAACAGAGGCAGCTGTTGCAATCCCTCCAAGTTCAGGGTCAAGCCAGCAAGCTGTGGAAGCTTGGCTAGCAAGCAGTGAGCCAGTTGCACATATACCAACAGACTCTGTTGCACCTCCATCTGTTGCTGCCATAACAGCAGAGCAGCAAGGCCCAGTGGCAGCCCTGGTGCAACAGTTTGAGGACTTAGGCTTCCCTAGCCATTCCTCCAAGAAGCATGGTCATGGCCTAGCCAGCCTGATGGACACCTCCTTGTTTGGTCAGACTCACCAGCGCCACCCTCAGCAACCAATAGACAGAACACGCTTGACACCCCTAGAGATACCTGGTGTCTCAGCACCTGATGAAGTGAGGCATGGTGGCATAACCACTGTTCAGCCTGACAAACCGGTGGCCCAAGGTGCTGCTGCCAGGAACGACGCAGCCATGGCTGCTCACAGGGCTAGGCTGCATCAGAAGGGGCATCAGAAAGATCAATGGGCAATTGCAAGCAAGCAGACTGCAGCGCGTCAAGTCAGCACTCAACCTCGTCAGACTGTGAACGTGTCAGCGGAACCCTCACAGCTCAGCCTGGATGCTGCCACTGACGAGGAGGTTGATTTGGCTGTGGAAAGATCATCGATCTCGGCTGCCTGGGCGAAGATCAGAGGTAATGACCCCTCGAGTGACCTCCCCAGCCTGGCTTCAGGCACGTCCAGCAGCCTTGCGTCACCCAGGCGGCCATTAGTCGGTCGGTTTGACTCTGTCAGCACTGCCGACAGCCAGACTTCGTCACCAGTGTCTCGCTCTAGGCCTGCTGCGGTAACAATCGCTGACATCATGCGGCAAGCTTCAGGCCCAACTGAAGTCGGCGATTCTCCGCATTGGGCCTCGACGCCTGGACGACTGCCACCTGCACTGACAATAGCTCAGATCATGAGACAAAACACACGGCTGCCCCCGCTGGACATTGCTCCGCCGTCCCCATCTGGCTGGGCGCAAGCTTCACTCACTCCAAGCAGCGTAGGGTTTCCGGAGGCTGAAGGCCTCAGCCTCATCAACTCTGGCGGGCACAGCAATGCTGAGTCCTCTGGCGTACTCACAAGAGGCAAATCAAATGCTGCTCCTATCCTGCAGAGTGGCAGTCCAGAGTATTGGTCAGACCCAGGAGCAAGCAGTCCATCAATGCCCAGGCACAAAGTGCCGTTGCCGCTGCTCAGCCCAACACGCTCTGGCATGCTGTTGAGTCCTGACTCAGTTTCACAGACCCCTCAAGCAGCAAACAAGTAAGCACGCTTGATTACAAATTTACTTGTGTATAAGATTTTTTGGATGCATGTGAAGCACATCACAACCCAGCTCTTATAGCACAGAGTGCGTGTGCAAGTCAGAACTGAGTGCAGTATTGCTGGCCTCAGGAGCATCAGCACTGCTGCTTTTGCAGTCATATTCAATGCTAAATCAGTATTCTGCCTGAGAAAGGGTCACATCAGCTTGCTTGGGCAACACCTTTTGCATGAACAAAGCCACTAATGTGATAAGTTGCTCAAACATTCAAGGCTGGTGGTTACATTCAGAGCAACACATTATGCCAGCACATGATTTGTGCATCAGCAAGGCGCAAGCTTAAGTTCTGCTCAGAACTTGAACTGTTGTACAAGGCAGCGCCAACCATCTGTGTAATCAGACTGTGTTGATTGTTGCAGGCTGCTGCGCTGGGGTACACAAACTGCGGCTGAGTTAGAAGCTGCTGACCATGCCAATGCTGCTGCTGCACTTGGTGTTGCAGACCTTGCTGACCGGCCCAGGTTACTACGCTGGGGCATCAGCACAACACTTGACCTGGCAGCTGCTGACGATGCCAACGCTAGAGCTCAGCTTAATCCTCTTGGCATTGCCAGCTTGTCCATTGGCGGCGTAATTTCAGACAAAAGCATTGGGCGACCGGCAGCAAAGCTTGCCTCTAGGTGGGGTTTCAAGCTAACAATGTGCATAAACCAGGTTGGTACAAAATGTCTAATGCACTTGGTGTCACACAAAGCTATTTACATGATGCAAGAGGCTCTTCGGCCTGTGCAACAAAACACCAGCTGGAAGCAACAACTTGATGTGGCATGACATCCTGCCACATTGTGGTGCTTCACATTGGCCAATGATGTGAGCAATGCAACTGCAGCGCCTTGGACAACATACCCAACACCTCATCTGCCGGTAACATGTTCAAGGTGGCGTTCTTGTGCTGATGTCACCATCAACTTTGTCTGTGCGCCCTGCTTGCAGGCTGTTGCGCTGGGGAGCAAGCACTGCTGCTGACGCTGCAAGGCTGGAGCAGGGCCGGCTTGAGCACCGTCAGGACATGCAGACTCAGATGGGCAGTGCACCCACTCCTGCAGAGCTTGCACAACCACCTCCTGGTCTAGGAGCAGCTCATCAAGAGCATCACACGCAGCAGTGGCAGCAACAGCAGGGCAGGACTGCTGATGCTGTGAAGCACTGGACTCTGCTAGAGTCTGGTGAACTGCCAGGTGCTTCAGCAGAGAAACTCCCTATAGCACAGGCTCAGCTGCGTCAGGCAGGTCATGGGTATATGGCTACAGATGGAAGCAACTCTGACATCCTTAACCTGCTTGAGGACACAGCTGTAGCAACATCTGAGACTGAGACTTTGAATGCAAAGATGTCTTTGAAGATGTCTTCAGATATGCAAACACAGCCAAGTCAGCTCAGGCATGGTCAGGAGCTGGATGCAACAGAGCTGCATCCAATGCCAGGTGCTCACTCCCGGCACCATAGATTGCAAGGGGGCATAGCGGCATTGCCCCCAAGACTCACCCAAGCTGCAGATACTGCAGTTGCTCAAGGTTACGCAAAAGCTGCAGGGCACATGATAGGGCATGTCAATCAGCAGACCTTGCGGCACAGGCAGCGAGCTGGTACAGCACAGGGCAAAGGCAGGAAACACAAGGGTATTCTATCATTTGCTCAGCTTCACACCAGCAGAGTGGCTCCTGAAATTGCCCAACAAGATGCTGCAGCTCCCAACAGCCAGACCTGTGGTCATGTGCTGCTGACCGGTCCTAGTCACACTGAAGACACTACTACCTTGCCAGCCAGGGCATCTGACCATATTCATGCTAGACAACAAAGTGTGAGTTCCAATCGGGACAGGGCCTGTGCGGCAAGGGCCATGTATAGAAAACCTGGGCGGCCCATGATGCATGTTGCCCTGCAGCAAAGCATGCAACAAGTCAAGGCGTGTACACTACAGCTTGTAGAGCAGGGCATCCAGCAGCGAGCAATGCAGCAGGCACTTGAAGACATGATAACTATGTGTGACAAGAAGTTTGGGCCCGAACTCCCGATGCAGCAACAATAGTTGGACACATGGTATACAAAAACGGTCTGTATTACTTTGTTGCTATGTGTACATGCAGCTGTCCACATTTTCTTTGGAGACTTGCAAAGTGATTTTGTTGATCACTGTGGGCAGAGTTATGCTGCACAATGGGTGAGACCAAACTTTGTAGCGTTTCACATCAAAGCCACATTGGTTTCATTTTTTGCAGTATCTTATGACATCTGTATATAGACATAGGCTATATAGGCTAAAATGTTTGCCTTTAGGAGCAATGGTTTTATCTTCAAGATCTGCATATTACTTATGTGATGTAGTGTTGATCACTATGCAGCTGTTTGCAGCTTATGCAGGTCTACTTTGCTTCATTCCAGTATCTTGAACATCATTCAATAAGTTGTTACTGGAATCATGCCTTTTTCTGGAAAGTTCAGCTGTTTGAGTTTTAGTTCCGAAGTGATGGCTTGGGTGCCAGGGCTTGTTACCTCAATGCCTCTATAATGTTTGATAGTACTGACATCAATGAGAGGGTCTTATTGAAGAGCAGAAGGGAAGCTGCAGCACCTCTGCCAAACAACAGCTGTTTGCATCACAAAGTCTGTACACATTACGTAAACACTGTTGAGATGGTTACCCTGTCACAGGTCATACAGTCAGTGAAGACACCTGACAGGTGGACTTTCACACCTTCTTTGCAATGCCTATCCATGCTGTACTTTCTCCAAAGCCCTTTCAATTGAGGCCTAGGCAAAAGCCCAAAGTTTGAGAAGCTTGTCTTTGTCTTCACATGTAAGGAAAAAGCTCAAAGCATGTTCAGAATTTCAGCTCTAAATTGACGTTTCTTCTTCCCCGTTCAAGACAGTCTGCAAGACAGCTGAAACGGCACCGGTTGCTTGGCGAAAAGACCAGGCGTTGCCAGGCGCGGCAGCTTTTTCTTTTTTCGCGTCGTCCTCCGCTATCAGGCAGTCTATTGTTGAATGGAAGACATATTGATGACGTTGCGCAGTTTTAGTCTCACAATCACGTTAAAATCGCACACCATCTGCAAGCAATCCACCCGTTTAAGGGCGGGCGGGAGACATGCTGTTTCAGCTTCGCTACAGAGCTCTGAACGTCCAGGATGTATCCTGTTGACCACCAGATGCAGCTAGAAGTCTCAAGAGATCATGATCCGTCAGCTGTGAGACTGCAGATAACAATATATGCGGCTGACCTGGCTTCTGATCACAGTCCCTTTTACGCTGTGGGGTATTGCGCCAGCTGCAGGCACAACAGGTTCTGCAGAAGGTAGGCTGTGCTCACGGTGTTCTTATAGGCTTCTGTTGTACGTGGTTTTCTGCCTAGCTGGTACAGATAGACGGTTCTTGCAGCGACTTGCCTAGCAACGTTCGGTGCAAACTTAGTGGGAGCAGCAATCAGTACATGGACGTCAGGCGATCCCTGTGATGGCTCTTACACAGGCGTCACCTGCAGTGAACAATCAGGGAAGAGTTATGTGACCACAATGTGAGTCCTGGAAGCTTTCAGCAGCTTGGTACAACAACTAACGCCTACACAACATTTGGTATCAAGAGGTTCATGTGATTTGCAGTTCTCTCTCGGGACAAAGTCTAGTTGGTAGCCTGCCCTCCAGCTTGGCATCATGCTCACAATACTTGACATCAATGTAAGCATCAAAAGTTACCGAGCATATACAGTTGTCTCATCTTTTGAGAGAACAACTGTGCCGGCTTCCGGATTGCAACGCTCTGACTGCTGCCAACTCTGTTTGCAGAGATGTTTCACTCAATTCCCTGACATCTGTCTTGCCAGCAACTATCTCTGCAGGCTTCTCTTCCAGCTCCGCAGGCTCGTTGTAAGTCAAAGCTCAATCCACCTGTGGTGTTGCCCTTTGCTGTACACTGCTTATACATGCTTTGTTTGCCTGTACTTGTAATGTCTTGTATCAAGGCGTGTCCAGCGTCTGTGTTTGCTTGCTGCAACCTGGTACGTTGTCCAATTTGGGCCCAACCTTTTGTATGGCTTGCAGCAATGTGGACTACAATGCTGCCATGTGTGGTGTTCAACCCACCTGGTGTACGTACTCCACTTGCACATTGTACTTGCTCACTACGTGTGTAGCCACTACTTCTACATCAGTCTGCGCTGTCAGTGGGACCAACATTGGCAGTTCATGCCCTTCCCCCCCACCCCCACCTCCTCATCCACCT
>JAABUK010009665.1_pt1 | contig 13114 bp, 11 predicted proteins | sample 5559141 | NCBI WGS metagenome assembly JAABUK01 (sample SAMN10711869, study PRJNA513367) | rock metagenome | isolation source: Antarctica rocks | place: Antarctica: Victoria Land, Pudding Butte nord | collected 2016-01-03
GAGGTGCCCGTTGGCGGCACAAAAATGCCCGCTCGATGGCCGCGCTGATCTGCTGCCGCCAGACCGACCAGTGGGACCTGTTCTGGAGCAAGGCGGCCTGAACCCCAAGAATCGGCGGGCACACCCAGTGAAGAGGACTCACCAAATTCCATAGGAAGCACCTTGTTTTGAAGTCGATACGATGTAACAATAGAGAATCCTTGGTGGCCGCGAGCCAAATCCCCGGCTCCGTCCGCCTGGTCTCTCCCGCCTCCCGAGTGCTCCCGCACTCAGACGGTCGCACGCTTGCGTAGCGTATCTCTCCTCATTGCTTCGCAGGCCCAGGTGAAGCGTGCGACGCTTCAAACTCGGCGTTCCTGGGTACGTCCGTCACTTCTCGCGAGGGTTAAGCGTCATGGAGAGTCGTCAAACGTCCCGCCGCGGCTTCACGCTCATCGAGCTGCTGGTGGTGATCGCCATCATTGCCGTCCTCATCGCCTTGCTGCTCCCCGCCGTGCAGGCCGCTCGCGAGGCCGCCCGCCGCGCCCACTGCACCAACAACCTCAAGCAGCTCGGCCTCGGCATCGCCAATTATGAGAGCACCAACGGGTCGTACCCGATGGGCGCCCTCTATTACTCCGAGACCGATAATTCCTCCACCTCCGACTGCGCGAATAACGGAAACCGCACCTATTCCATGTTCGCCTCGCTGTTGCCGTTCGTCGAGATGGGGAACATCTACAACGCGATCAACTATTCTTGGAGAGCCACCGGACTGACCAACCGGACCGCGATGGTCACGCAGGTCAACTCGTTCATCTGCCCGTCCGACTTCCCGCAGACCCCGTTCCAGATCGGCACCTCGAACAACGGCTACGGCCAGACCTCGTACGCCGGCAACATGGGGACCAAGGATATCTTCCGCTGGTACAACGGCTGCACATCCAGCCCGCACACCGCCCCCGGCAACGGCCCGTTCGTCCCCGACGCGGCCTACAAGGTTTCGGACATCACCGACGGCACCAGCAACACGATCTTCATGGGCGAGACCAACCGCTTCAAGAACGACCCCGACCAGATCTTCCAGTCGTGGAGCCGCCAGGCGTGGTTCGGCAGCAAGAACGGCGGCGACCGCCTGAATGCCCTGGCCAACGCCGTCCCCAAGATCAACGCCCCGTTCACCTTGGGCTCCCCGGCCAACCCGTCCGACACCACGTATTACATTGACTGGGACTTCAACCCGACCCAGGCCTACTACACGCTCGGGCAGTACGGCTTCCGCAGCCAGCACCCGGGCGGGGCCAACTTCCTCTTCGGCGACGGCTCGGTCCACTACCTGAAAGAGTCGATCCAGATGTACGGCCCGGTCATGGCCAACGGCAATCTCTCGCTGGGCGTCTACCGTCAGCTCGCCACCCGCGGCGGCGGCGAGGTCATCTCCTCCGACGCCTTCTGATCGAACGCTCGCCGACGGACGACCTGACCGAAATCGACGCCGATCCTCCACCCGGGAGCCTTTCTTGATGTTTCCATGGTCCTTCCGCTTGCCCCTCGTGGCGGTCATGCTCGTCTCGTTCGCGGGCTGCGACAGCAACCCGGCCGGCCCGACCGCCCCCGGCGGACCCCCTCAGGCTCCCGGCTCGTCCTCCAAGGTGGGTGCGACGGTCAAGTTGCCGGGTCAGGGGAAAAAGAGCATCACGGGCAACGCTCCCATCCCCCCCGACTGAGTGAGGCTCACCGAAGCTCGCGCTGATGAGCCCAAGGGGCGGGCCGACGCGAGTCGTCCCGCCCCGGCTATTTGACCGGACGCTCGCCCGACGTCTCCCCGAATCCGCTCGACGGCTTGCCCTGGTCTCCCTCCCGGGAGATTCCCGATCGAGGGGCGATCGGCTTACAATGGATGGCATGAGGATCGCGACCCGGTGGCCCGCGTCGGTCGCCCTTCGATTATCATCGACCAGGATTTCCACCCGTCATGGATTACAGCGAGCGTGGGTCGGGCCGTGACCGAGTGGTGATCATTGGCGCAGGCCTGACGGGCCTGGCCGCCGCCCATCGGCTGATCGGCCGATCCGCCGATGTCCGCCGGCCGCTCGACGTGGTCGTCCTCGAGGCCAAGGACCGGGTCGGCGGCGCGGTCTGGACCGACCGGGTCGACGGCTTCACCATCGAAGGCGGCGCCGACTCGTTCATCACCAACAAGCCCTGGGCCCTGAACCTCTGCAGGGAGTTGGGCCTCGGCGACCAGCTCATCTCCACCGACGACCGGAATCGCCGGTCGTTCGTGGTCCGTCGCGGGAAGCTCCAGCCGGTCCCCGAGGGGTTCGTGCTGATGGCCCCCTCGCGGCTGCTCCCCCTGCTCTCCTCGCCGATCCTCTCGGCCCGGGGCAAGCTCCGCATGTTGATGGACCTCGTCCTGCCGAGGAAGTCCGACGACGCCGACGAGAGCCTCGCCGCCTTCGTCCGCCGTCGGCTCGGCCGCGAGGCGCTCGATCGCCTGGTCCAGCCCCTCGTCGGCGGGATCTACACGGCCGACCCGGCCGAGCTGAGCCTCCAGGCAACCTTGCCCCAATTCCCGGCCATGGAGCGGGAGCATGGCAGCCTGATCCTCGGCGCGATCCGCCAGGCCAAAAAATCGCGGACGGCCGAGCGGGGGAACTCCGGGGCCCGCTACGGACTCTTCGCCAGCCTGGCCGACGGGATGGACGCCCTGCCCAACGCCCTGCTCGGGGCCCTCCCCCCGCGCACGGTGCGGACCGGCACGGCCGTCCGCCGGATCAGCCGGGCCGACCCGAGCAAGCCCTGGAAGGTCGAGCTGCTCGACGGCCCGCCGATCGAGGCCGGCGGGGTGATCCTCACGACCGAGGCCCACGCCTCGGCCCGCCTGCTCGACGGGGTCGACCCCGAGCTGGCCCTCCAGCTCCGCGCGATCCCCTACGCCTCCTCGTCGATCGTGACGGTCGCCTATCGCAAGGACCGGATCGCCCACCCGCTCGACGGCTTCGGCGTGGTCGTCCCCTCGGCCGAAGGGCGGTCGATCCTCGCCGCGTCGTTCCTGAGCGTCAAGTTCCCCACCCGGGCGCCGGCGGGCACGGCCCTGATCCGCGCCTTCGTCGGCGGGGCCACGCAGCCCGGCCTCTTCGACCTCGACGACGAGGAGTTGAAGGCCCTCGTCCGGTCCGAGCTCGGCTCGCTCCTGGGGGCCTCCGGCGAACCGATCCTGATGGGAGTCGCCCGCCACGCCCGGGCGATGCCGCAATACACCCTGGGCCACCTCGATCGGGTCGAGGCGATCCGGGCCCGCGCGGCCCGACACTCTCGCCTGCACCTCGCCGGCAATGCCTTCCACGGCGTGGGGATCCCGGACTGCATCCGATCCGGCCAGGAGGCCGCCTCGGACCTGATCGCGGCGCTGGCCGACCCGGCGGCCCCCGTCGCCGCGTGATCGCCACGCCCTTCGAGCCCCGTCCCATCCCCCTCCAGGCCCCGGCGCGAGCCGCATCATGCCCACCCGCACCCCGCCCGACGCCCGCGAAGTCGTCCGGATCGAGGCGATCGTCACCGCCGACGACGCCGACCTCGCCGACGCCGTCCTGGCCCGATGCATCCCCGGATCGACCTGGACCGCCCGGATCCGCACGGCCGAGGTCGAGGCGACGGTCGTGGCACGCTGCCCGCTCGGCACCTTCGACGAGCGGGTCTGCACCTGCCTGAGCTTGCGGCTCGCCCTGCCCGTGCCGGTCGAGCCGGGCCTCCGCTTCCACCTCGCCGCCAACGACGGGACCGACCTCGGCGCCTCCGGCGTCGTCCGGCCCTGGGGGGGCTGAAAGTCAGCCCCAGGAGCCGGTCCGCCCCTCGGCGTGGGCCATGATCGGGACCAGCCGCCAGACGCCGTCGCCCCGATTCGACCAGCGGAATCCGGCCGGGGGCGGCGGGGCCCCGGGCAGGCCGTCGGGACTCCCGGCGGGTCGACCCTCGGCGCGGACCTGGCGGAGTTCCGTCGAACCGGCCAGGAAGACGAAGCCGACGAGGATGAGCGTCGAGAACTGGCCGGTCGCCGCGAAGTAGAGCCCGCCGGCGACCGCCAGGACCTTGCCGAGCGTCGCCGCGATCTCGGTCGCCCTGAGCCGGCCGAACGGGCCACTGAGCAAGGCCCGGAGGACCCGGCCGCCGTCCATCGGGAAGATCGGCAGGAGGTTGAACAGACCCAGGAACAGGTTCAGTCCGAGCACCACCACGAGGAATCCCGGCCAGGGCAGGCCGAGGGCCCGGAGGAGCGTCAGGGCCCCGCCCAGGGCCAGCACGAGGGCGAAGTTCACCGCCGGCCCGGCCAGGGCGATCAGCAGTTCCGGGCCGCTCGACCGGGGCATGCGCTCCAGCCTGGCGACGCCGCCGAAGACGTAGAGCGAGATGTCGGCCGTGCCGATCCCGTAGCGGCGGGCCATCAGGGCATGCCCCAGCTCGTGCAGGACGATCGAGACGAGCAGCGCGACGACGCAGGCGGCCGAGCCCAGGGGGGTCGGCATCATCCCCGAACCGAGGAAGAACAGCAGGAGGGCCGAGGGGTGGAGGAACAGGTCGATCCCCGAGACCCGGCCCAGCTTCCACGACAAACGCATGGCAATCGGCATCCTTTCGAGGGAGGGCGGACGGACTCCCTCCACCCCATCTTATTCGTCGCGGGCCCCTCGGATGTTCGAAACGGACGCGGGCCGCCGCGATCTCGCCCGGCTCAGGTTCACCGTTCGAGGATGCCGGGGCGGAAGATCGGGTAATCCTTGACGGCGACCTCGACCTTGGGCCAGTCCTGGGCCTCGGTGACGACCTCGAACCCCCGGGCGTCGACGACCACCGTGTCCTCGGACCGGGCCGAACCGACGCTGGGGCTCCAGCGGAGGGCCGACCCGTCCTGGAGCGGGCTCGGGTCGTCGGGCCGCAAGGGGCCCTCGCGAGGGGCGTAGCCGATCAGGTCGCCCTGGTAGTCGAGGGTCCACTCGTGGGGGTGGTCGAACTTCTCGTAGATCCGCCGGGCGCGGCGGAAGATCTCGGAGATCGGCTCGCCGGGCCTGGAGAAGTAGATGCAGGTGGCGTCGACCATCGAGGCGATCGCGTGGGCATGGCGGGTCGCCTCGTCGAGCTTGCCGAAGCAGACGGTCCGGCTGACCGCGGCGCAGAGCCCCTGGCGTCGGCCGGTCGCGGTGATGGTGGCCTTCCGGCGGATCTCGGCGGACTTGAAGGTCGGCCGCCGGTAGCGGGCCCCCCGGTCGTCGCCGACGACCCGGAGCTCGACCGGGACGACCCCCTCGCGCATCAAGCGGTGGGCGAGGTGCCCGGCGACGTCGGCCTCGGTCTCGCCCGGCCTGAAGTTCCGGCAGGTCGCCTCCACGGCCAGGGTCAGGGTCCGGCCCAGCGACCTCAGCCTGGCCCGCTCGCCCGGGGTCATCGGCCGGCGGATCGCCCGGAGCTTCTCCGGCTCGTATTCGAGGCCGGGGATCGGGGCGTCGGCCAGGGCCTTCTTGTGGTGGGTCAGCTCGGCGATGATCCGGCCGGGGTCCTGGTGCCAGGGGCGTTCCTTGAGATGGAAGCCGAGCCCGGCCAGCTCCTCCTCGAAGACCCGGGCGCTCTGCACGTTGTCGGCCAGGATCGAACGCGTCGAGCCGTTGACGAAGAGGGCGACCGAGCCCCCCTCGGAGGTCAGGTCGAGCGTCACGTCGGCCCCGGCGCTGAACCAGGCGATCGAGTCGGCGCGGGTCAGCACCAGGGCGTCACGCCCCAGGGCCTGGAGGAAGCCGACGACGCGCCGGTGCGACTCGTCGACCTCGTCTCGCCTCCTCGAAAGCTCGGGGTCGAAGTGGTCGGCCGCCGGGTCGACCAGGGCCTGCGGCGTGTCCCCGGCCGTCGGGTCGCCGGCGGTCCGCATCACCCGATCGAAGCCCGGCGGCTCGGCCTCGCCGCCGATCGCGGGCGGGTCGGCGAATCCGGTCGAGGCTCCCTGGGTCCGGAGATCCGATGACACGAGGCCACCTCCTCGGCCGTCGACGACCCGGCCTCGGGGCGAGGGACCATCGACCGGCTTCCTCGGGCTCCGGTCGGGCGGCCTCGTCCCCGCGAAATGCAGGCTCCATCGTTCCATCCGGCCGCCCGGAATGCAAGACGCCACCACCACAGCCGGGGCATCCGGGGAATCGAGGCCCGGGAAGATTCTCGATCGAGGCGCGGGATTTGCAAGGGATGATCTGGGTGTCATCTCCAACCCTTCGGATGGAGACCCTTTCATGTGCCCATCCCGCGAAACGACTTCAGCCTTCGGTGGCGATCACCCTGGGGCCTTCGCGTACCGACCCCCTAATCCCGCGTGCGAACCTCCCATGGAACGGACCCTACGCGTCTTGCTGGTCGAGGACGCCCCCTTCTTGCGGTATGCGTTCGGTCGCCTGCTCCGCCTGGAGGGGTTCGACGTCAAGGAGGTGAACGACGGCCAGGAGGCCCTCGAGTGCCTCGGCCCTTATCGGCCCGACCTGATCCTCACCGACCTGATGATGCCGGTGATGGGCGGCGTCGAGCTGATCGGCCGGATCAAGGCCGACCCCGACTATGCCGAGGTCCCGGTCGTCGCGATCACCGCCGACGTCACCGACCGGGCCGCCAGGCTCGCCCGCCAGGCCGGGGCGGTCGACGTCATTACCAAGCCAATCGACCTGGCGATGCTCCTCGACCGCCTCAGGTTGATCGTCCACTGACGCGAAAACGGGGCGGGTGGGGGATCCTTCCCCCTCCCGGGCTCAAAAGAAATAGCCCTGGATGAGCCGGAAGATATCCTTGCCATTGACCAGCACGATCAGCCCGAGCACGAACGCGAGCCCGGCGAAGGTCAAGGCGTTGAGGGCCGGCTCGGGCAGGGGCTTCCCCCGGACCTTCTCGGCGGTCAGGATCATGAACTGGCCGCCGTCCAGCGGCGGGATCGGCAGGAAGTTCAGCACGGCCAGGTTGATGCTCAAAACGCCGAGGAAGTGGATGAACGGGGTCCACCCCATGCTGGAAGCCGTGTAAGCGATCTGGCCGATCGAGAGCACGCCGCCGAAGGCGTCGCCGCCGACCCGGCCCTGGTAGAGCCCCCGGAAGATCTGGAAGATCCCGGTGACGTTCTCGACGGTCTCCTCGAAGCCCCGGTTGAACGCGTCGGCCAGCTTCAGCGGAGGCAGCTCGCGGATCAGGTGCTGGAAGCCCAGGCCCCGCAGCGCGTGGTAACGGCGCGAGCCGGCGTCGACCTCCGGGGTGATCGGGAAAGGCTTCTCGGCCCGGTCGGTCGTCAGCTCGACCGACTCCATCGCGATCTCCTGGATTGCGACGAAAGCCATCGGCCAGCCGGAGATTGGGCCGTCGAGCTTCACCGTGATCGACTTCGACCGCGACTTCTCGCCCTCCTTCTTGCGGGCGGTCAGGATGATTGACCGGATCGTCTCGCCCGGCTTGACCCCGGCCTTCGCGGCGGGCGAGCCGTCGGCGACGGACCGGACCTTTGGCTCGATCGTCAGGGCCAGGCCCAGGCCCGGCACGTCGAGCGGGACGAGCCGGCCGTAGGGATCGAACGACTCGACCCAGGCGGGCGAAGCGTCCGGCGTGACGGTCAAGTCGAGCCGGGTCGCGGCTTTGCCCGGTTCGGCCCGCTCGACCACGATCGTCAGGGGCTGGTCGGCCGACGCCCGGGCGAGGTCGGGCAGCCGCATCGGGTCGAAGTCGGCGTCGCCCCCGACGGCGACGATCCGGTCGCCCTCTTTGATCCCGGCCTTCTCGGCGGGCGAGCCCGGACGGATCGCGAGGACCGGGCCGGGCGTCAAACGGAGCCCGAAGTCGAGCATCTGGTGCGGCGGGACGACGACGCTGGCGCGGGCCGCGGCCTTGGCCCCCTCGGCCTTCTTACGCTCGACCTGGACGACGACCGGCCGGTCGCGAAGCTTCTCGAGCTTGCGGACGTAGTCGAGATGATCGGCGACCGGCTCCAGCGGGCCGCCCACGGGGCCGACGGCGACGACCTTGTCGTCTCCCTCGAAGCCGGGGTTGGTCACGCCACTGGGCATCTCCTGGCCCGGCAGCGCCTTGAACGGCTGGCCGGGTTGCAGATCGAGGCCCTGGGCCGACATCATCCCGATCGTCGGCGTCAGGCCCGAGGGGTCGCGGAGCGGCTCGATGTCGTAAGGCTGCTCGGCCTCCGAGCCGGGGTGGCGGATGAGGAACCGGACCTTCTGCCCGGCCCCGCTGAGGCTGACCCGGCTGAGGAGGTCCTTGTACCCCACGTCGCGCCGGCCGTCGATGGCGATGATCTCGTCGCCGGCGCGGAGCCCGGCCTTGTAGGCGGGCGAGCCCGGCATCACCGCGCCGATCAGCGCCGGCCGGTCGAGCAGGCCTCGCGAGTAGACGAAGGTGAAGCAGGCCAGGCCGAGGATCAGGTTCATGATCACCCCGGCGGTGATGATCTGCATCCGGGCGAAGACCGACTTGTTGTTATAAGCCCTCGGGTCGCTCGACCGCTCCTCGCCCTCGGCGGGCTCCTCGACGCTCTCGCCGAGCATCTTGACGTAGCCGCCCAGCGGCAAGGCGGCCAGGACGTACTCGGTCTCGCCCCACGAGAGCGGGTCTTTCGGCCCCGGGGCACGCGAGCCGGTGCCGACACGCAGGCCGACCCCCTTGCGGAACGAGGCCAGGGTCGGGCCGAAGCCGATCGAGAACCGCTCCACCTTCACGCCGTTCCACTTGGCCAGGAGGAAGTGGCCGAGCTCGTGCAGGAAGATCACGAAGCCGAGGCCGAGGACGGCCTTGAGGATGTTCCAGGCGAAGATCACGTTTTCCAACGGCCTACCTCCAGCCTGGCCCAGGCGTCGACCCGCCAGAGCGCGTCGAGGGTGGGCCGGGGGTCGAACGGATGATGATCGAGCACCGAGCGGCAGGCCCGGGGGATGTCGAGGAAGCCGATCTCGCCGCCGAGGAAGCGGGCCACCGCCGCCTCGTTGGCCGCATTCAACGCCGCGCCCGCCGTCCCGGCCCGCCTCATCACCTCGAAGCCGAGGTCCAGGGCGGGGAACGTCTCGCGGTCGGGCGGCTCGAACGTCAGGGCCATCGATTGGGTCAGGTCGAGCAACGGGCAAGGCCCCGGCACGCGGTCGGGGTGGGTCAAGGCATACTGGATCGGCAGCCGCATGTCCGGCGGCGAGAGCTGGGCGAGCACGCTGCCGTCGACGAACTCGACCATCGAGTGGACCACGCTCTCGGGGTGGACCACCACCTCGATCTGGTCCGGCTCCAGCCCGAACAGCCAGCGGGCCTCGATGACTTCGAGCGCCTTGTTCATCAGCGTCGCCGAGTCGATCGAGATCTTCGGCCCCATCTTCCAGGTCGGGTGCCGGAGCGCCTCCTCGGGCGTGACCTCCGCCAGCTCGCGGGCCGACTTCCCCCGGAACGGCCCGCCGGAGGACGTCAGGATCACCCGCCGGACCTCCTTCGGCCGGCCCGAGGCCATCGCCTGGAAGATCGCCGAGTGCTCGGAGTCGACCGGGAGGATCGTCGCCTTCCGCCGCCGGGCGAGGTCCATCACCAGCGGCCCGGCGACGACCAGGGTCTCCTTGTTCGCCAGGGCGACCGTCTTGCCCGCCTCCAGGGCCGCCCAGGTCCCTTCCAGCCCCGCCGCGCCGACGATCGCCGTCAGGACGCGGTCGGTCGCCGGGTCGGAGACCATCCGGGCGACCCCCTCGCGGCCGGCGAGGACCTCGACGCCCGACCCCCGGAGCCGCCCTTCGACCTCGGCGAACGCCCCCGGCTCGGTCATGGCGACGAACCGGGGCCGGAAGGCTTCGGCCTGCTCGACGAGGAGCTTGGCGCTGGAATGCGCGGCGAGGCCGAAGGCCCGGAGCCTGGCCCCGCCGTCATGCTCGATCACGCTCAGGGCGCTGCGGCCCACCGAGCCGGTCGAGCCCAGGATCACGACGTTCTGTGGGTCGCCGGGCGGCATCCGAGCGTCCGTCTCCTCAACCTCGATGGGCTCTCCGCAACGTCAAGTGACTCTAAACGATCCTCCACGACGCGGCAAGCCGCACCGGCCCGACGCGTCGCCGGGGCGGCCCTTCACCCCAGGGTGATCCGCCCCGTCTTGAAGTTGAGGTTCAATTCGAGACCCCTGAGGAAATCGAGACCGAGCAGGCCGTAGACCCGCGCACTTTCGGGCGGCGTATGGGCCAGGACCGGGAATCCGAACCGGTGCTGGCCGAGTGCCGAGAGCCGGGTCAAGGGAATCCTCGGGACCAGCTCGATCGCGCTCCCGGTCGTCATCTTCGCGAGATCCGAGCAGGCGTCCAGGTCGAACCCCAGGGCCAGGAGGACCGACCTGTCGACCAAGGTCGTCGTCGCGCCGGTGTCGAGGAGCAACTGGAGCGGCATGGTCCGGGCCGGCTTGGTGATCTCGGCCGAGACCAGGATCGGCCCTCGCCCGGCATCGAAGGGATGAATCAAAGGACCAGGGCACGTCATCGGGATAGCTGCCCAGGCACCAGAGGGCGTAGCGGCCGGGAGGATGCTCCATCGCCCGACGGCAGACCTCGCCCCGGTCCTTGCCGTGGAAGAGGACTTTCCCGCCCCGGACTGCCAGCGACTCGTCGGTCGACGGGTCCCCAATCAGGACCCAGTCCGGCGCGTAGAGCCTGGCCATCTCCTCGATCGTCAAGACCTCGTCCATTGATTTCTCCCCGAGCCTCGCGACCACGCCATCGATCATCGCGACCTCGGGCCGGTCGGTCAATCCCGGCGATGGACCCGGCCGACCCAGGCCAGGCCGAAAGCCTCGCGAGCGTCCGTAACCCCGTGGGGGGGCGTTCGACGCGGCCGAGCCCGAAGGCCCGAGCCGACCCCATGCCGATCGGCCGAGTCGACCCGGTCGGGAGACGCCGAAATCGCCAGGTCCTCGGAAAAACCCGGTTAGCGGCCCCCCCGAATCAACGATCTTAACTACAGACGGCGCATCAAAAGGACCGCGACACCCAACCGGCGGGGCACCCCGACATGGCCACCGAGAAGCAAATCGAGGCGAACCGGCGCAACGCCGCCCGCTCCACCGGCCCGAAGACCGATGCCGGCAAGGCCCGGAGCCGGGCCAACGCCACCACCCACGGCCTCGCCGCCGAACTCCCGGGGGCCGATGCCGAGCGCTCCCCGGACTTCGCCGATCGCCGGGCGAAATGGGCCGCCGAGGTCCGGCCCGAGGGCGAACTCGCCGGCTGGGCCCTCGACCGCGCCGTGGCCGCCTCGCTGCGGATCGACTCGTGCGAGCGGGCGATGGATGAACTCGTCGCGAAAACCCGCCAGCGGGCCCGGCTCGCCTGGAACGAAGACCGCGGCGTCGAGGCCGCCGAGGCGTTCACCCGCCTGCCCCGCAACCCCGTCCTGGCCGCCCGACAACTGCGCACCACCCTCGCCGGGGCCTGCCTGGTGATCGACGCCTGGGTCGCGCTGGGCGAGGCCCTCCGCCACCGCGACTGGACCGAGGCCGAGGCCGATCGCGCGCTGGACCTGCTGGGGGTCGATCGCGACCTGCGCGAGGGCCGGACCGAGGTCGACCCGCCCGACGGCGACGACGCCCCGACCTTCCGCCGGAAGCTGGTGGCCCGCGAGGTCGCCGGGCTGGAGACGCTGGTCGAAGGGGCCCTGATTCCGCTGGAGGAGGGCGAGTGCCTCCGGGCGACCTCGGGCGACCTCGCCCTGATCTCGAAGCCCGGCCGATTGCTGGCCCGATACGAGCGCGACGCCTGGAGGCGCTACCGCGAGTCGGTCGCCCTGGCCCAGACGCCCGCCCCGGCGGTCGCCTCGCCGCCGCCGCCCCGGCCATCGCCCCTGCCGCCTCGGCCGGTCGAGGGTCGAGAATTCGAGGCGGAGCGGCGGACCTTGCGGGCCGAGGTGGCCCCGCTCCTGGCCGGGTCGGGCCTGGCCGGATTCGAGGCGATGGAGGGCCTGGACGATCAGGACTGGATGGCGGAGATGGAGCGCCGGCTCGATGAGATGGATGGGCTGGAGGTTTCGGGCGTCGGAACGAAGCCAATTGGCCCGGCCTGAGTGTGGGGATCGTCCTCTTTCGTAAGGCAGGATTCGTCCTGCCGATCCGAGCGTGACCGGCAGGACGGGTCCTTCCCTGCGGGAGACCGGGGGCCCTGGGTAGATTAGCTGGACGATGGGCACCCGGCCCGGCATCGCCACCGACCGGCCGAGGGGACCGAATCGCCCTGGCCTTCGGGATTTGGGTTTGAAACCCGGCGGTCGATCGGTTCCATTGGGGGGATCGTTCGACGCGACCGGATCTCCTCGGAGCCCGCACCATGTTGCCTCGCCTGTTCGGATTCCTCGCCCTCGCCGGCCTGACGGTTGGCCTCGCCTCGGCGCAGGACAAGCCCGCCGACGCCCCCAAGGGCGCGGCGTCGACCAAGGCCAAGGTCGCCGAGGCGCTCCAGGCCGCCAACGAGGACATGCCCAAGGCGATCGAGATCCTCCAGGGGGCCTTGAAGGACACGCCCGACGATCGGAACGCGCTGTTCCTGCTCGGGGCGATGTCGGTGGTCCAGGGCGACAAGGCCGACTCCAAGGCCGACCGGATCGCCGCCTTCCGGCGGTCGACCAAGTCCTTCGCCAGGCTCCAGGAGTTGTTCAAGGAACTGTCGCCGAACGAGAAGCGGTTCCTCGGGATGAGCCGGATCGGCGAGGCCCGCGTCCTGGCGGGCGAGGGCAAGCCCGACGAGGCCCTGGCCCTGATCAAGAAGGGGCTGGCCGCCGGGTCGATCGACCTGGAGACCCTCGACTCGATCAAGGACCTCGACGCCGTCCGCAAGCTCCCGGCCTACAAGGTCGCCGTCGAGGAGGCCGTCCGCTCCGTGATCGTCGAGGAGATGGCGAGCTTCGACTCGTTCCCCTTCGACTTCAAGCTCAACAATCTCGAAGACAAGCCGGTCGCCCTGGCCGACTTCAAGGGCAAGGTGACGATCGTCGACATCTGGGGGACGTGGTGCCCCCCCTGCCGCGAGGAGGTCCCGCACTTCGTCGACCTCGACAAGCGGTACAAGGACCAGGGCCTGGCGATCGTCGGGATCAACTGCAACGAGCAAGG
>JAABUK010009666.1_pt1 | contig 13112 bp, 21 predicted proteins | sample 5559141 | NCBI WGS metagenome assembly JAABUK01 (sample SAMN10711869, study PRJNA513367) | rock metagenome | isolation source: Antarctica rocks | place: Antarctica: Victoria Land, Pudding Butte nord | collected 2016-01-03
CCCTGCGATCGTGGTCTCACATGCAGCCCCCATGGCCATCTCTGCACGTCAGCTGTGGCATGTGTTTGACGAAAATCTGTCTGGTTATGCAGTGTTGAGCCTGGGTGCATCCTCCGCATCAAGGACCAGAGGCGGCAGCAGGTTGCTGCCCCTGAGTAATTACTCCAGACCTGACGAAGCCGCACTTCTCGATCCGTTTGAGAGGGTTGCTTGGACTAGCGACAATCTCCAGTGAGATTGACGGCTCTGCAAAGCATTCGCGAGCTCATACATTTGCAGACTGATGAAAGTCTGCAACGCAGGTGCTGGCCCTCGGGGAGCTGGTGCCCTGGCAGCTGACGCAAGGGCCAGATGGCGCACTGTATGTCGCGACAGACCGGCCATACCCTCTTGCCAAGTCCTACGGCAATCCCGCGGAGTTTAATGTCACGGGCAGCGTGCTGATAATTGAGATGGCTCCAGATGGTGAGGCGCCCTTCTGCATAACACGTGCGCGATGTGCAGGTTGCATTCCTGTGCAAACGACGTGTCCCTGTCTGCTTTTATGGCACCTCCACCGTGCATGTTTCGCTCAGGCGATTTTGCAGTCGATGAAAGGGCTGCTCGATGTGTGCGCAGGCACGGTGCTGATCCACGCACCATTGGTGCCAGCTGACGGCTGGCGGCTGAAGCGGCCCTCTGGACTGTGCTTCGATGACGCAGGCGATTTGTATGTAACCAGCCTCACAGACCAGGTGAACCTCCTTTCATGTCCAACATTCTCTGGATATTACGGAGGGACCGATCAAAGTTATTCTCAGTCGCAAGTCCTGTACTGGAAGATCCATATGTGTATTCCAACAAACCATTGCAGTGCCCAAGCTCGTGCAGTGCGTTGCCGCAGGTGCTGAAGTATGCGGAGCCGCTGCGCCCGAATGCCGGCGAGTTCATTGCCGAGTGCATCAATACGGCCCGGCTCCGCCTGTGCCGCCCCTTCGACGTCCGCTGGTGCAGCCATGGGCTGGTGGTGACCACCCACAACGCCCATGCGGAGGTCCCAATCAGACACTATGGCGCCGCTGTCAGGCTGTTTGACGCTGGGCGGCCGCCTCCTCCGCAGCCTCACGTCAGATCGGCTCCGGCACCCCAACGGCATTGTCTTCGGCCGAGCACCAAGCTGAACAAGAATTTCTCATCAGAACCGTGTTGGTCAGTGGTCGAACAGCTCCTCCATCACCTGTCGAACATTGATCAGAAGTTGAGCATATCGGACATCGGTTAGTGGCAATTCTGCTTGGCACCGCAACTGTGACTCAGATGACTCAGATGATCCAACCCAGGTCTCACCTTGTAATGCGACGTCATTCCCAGAGACGTGTACTGCAGACGGAAACACCAGTCAGTCTCACCCTGGCACAACTGCATGATGCAAAGCAAGCCGTGACACTGAAGAGGCACTTGCCGTTGCCTGGGCTGTCGCATTATCGGTGTCCACATACAGCCGCACGCCGGCTGCTCCCTCCTCCCTTGCGCGCTGCTTGACGTGCGCATACAGTTGCCTGATTCAATTAGCCACGTCAATCGTGGTCGATAAGAGCCCAGCATTGATTCTTCCAGATGCTGCTGCGAGGGAATATTGCTGCAAGAGCGATGGCGCACCTGAAGATGCCCTTTCGGCGATGCTCCGGCACGACGTAAAGCGACTGGATCCACCAGTATTGTGCATTTCGCCAATCGCTCCACTCGAATGTGACAAGCAGCTCCGCTGCCGGACTCCCTTCCATCTGGAAACAGAAAGAAACGCTTGCTTACTGCATTGAACACCATTCCTTTTCAACACTGAACACCTTTCAACCCCGGCATCTGCGGCGTCATGCATGCTGCAGCTTGCTGGCATCACTCTGCACGCGGTCCAAACAAATACTGATCCTGTACATTTCAGTTGCACCAAAAGTGTCGTGGCAGGTCTAGCAGACTCGCCTCAACGACGTAGTATTGTCCCTTCGAGGAATCCACCAGCACTGCATCGACGCCGCTGCGCACGGTCTCAGGGTCCAGTCGCAGGTCCTCTATCTCCTGCACCAGGTGATTTACAGAGCTCTCTTATAGCAAAACAGAGGCAATCCGTTGCAGACCTAGCAGTGCGGATTTGCTTGTGCCTCACCAGCGCATGGTCAAGGTTGGAGCTCGCCAGGAACTCCGCATCCGCTTGCGTTGCCAGCCTGATGGAGCCAGGCCCCGCCTCAGACGCTCCGTCCGCCATTATGGCTGGACAGCTTTGGGGCGGACAAATACAAGTCTGTTACGCATGGCTTCAGCTAGGCTTGTGTCGTGAAGTTCCGAAACTTGTGTCGTCATGTGGCTAGATGTGTCGGGATGATCGCGGAGAAGTCCCGCCAGAACGTGCTTTGAAGCGAAGAAACCTGTGTTTCTAGCTGTCCTGCATCCAGTTTCACAGTCGATGATGGCCGCCATGCACCCGTCCCAGCTGCACCGCCCCTCTGTGCAGCCGGCGGCTGTGCGCCGCATGCAGGGACCGCAGCCCCACCACAGCGCCGCATGGTCAGGTGTGGATGGTGACTCGCATAGTGTTGATCCAATAGAATACATACTGTGATTAGGAGCAATGGTTTTGGAGGTAGCACATGTTTGGATCATGGGCATTGACAGGCAATGGCAGGTCTGCCTGCAGGTCAGGGGGCCCGGCCGCATCGCGCAGCGTACAATCCTGTCAAGCAGTGCGATCATCTCTTGCGGAGCGCTTCGAGCACCCACATCTGTGCTGCAGCGGCAGCTGCACCTGGTGAGCAACTCGCATGCGGCAGTGGCGTGCACCTTGGCTTCAGACTGCATGTCTGGTGCGAAACGCATGCTGCAGCTATACAAAGGTAATGGACATCAACTACGAAGGTTTTCCAGATACATCTTTCAGTTGACATCAGCTATCTGTACCGTGCTCCTTGCGCAGACGGCAGCATGACGGCCGATGGAGGCGCTGCGCCGCTGGATGACAGCCGCTCAGAGGCCAACGGAGCAGCAGCACCGGCGTTCGAGTGGGTGGAGGTGGGCCTCATCCGGTCGGCACACGGGCTGCGCGGCGAGATGAAGGTGGAGCCGCTGACAGATTCGCCTGAGGAGCGGCTCGGCACTTCAGGCACAAGGTGAGCGTCTCTCTGTTTGCAAGGCTTCGTTTCTGCCCACACGGCAAATTCAAAGTTTACTGCCGAGCACGTAGGCAACTGGCGGTGCTCACGGACGAGTTTTCGATTCATACGCAGTCCCACTGCGACCATGTGCAGGGCTGGTGGCTGTGGCCGGGTCTCATGGCAGCGTTGCTGGGCACTCAAGACCCTGCCTGACTGGCAACACATGTAGACCCAACACAGCCACACATCAACACCTCATCCAATGGCTGCGACGTGGCGCAGGTGGCTGCAGCAGCCAGAAACTGCCGGCCGCCGGAGAAACCTGCCGCCGCCCACTGAGGTCGAGATTGAGAAGGGCAGGTCGACCATCAGCAAGGTGCTTTCTGCTTGCCTTGTGATATATGCTTGCCTTGTGAATCAGCACCTGCCAGGCTGGCTCGCACTTGCAATATATGGCCCTCGAAACAGTTGCATACGAGTAGGTGACATGAACTCGCAGAGTGAAGGAAATAGAATCTGATGCCGGCAGTCAACCATGACAGCAAGCGCTGCAGGGCAATGAGAAGTGGCTCGCGAATGTTCAACTGTGATGAAGCGCTGACGGCGCACCCTGCAGGGCAACAAGGTGTGGCTGGGCGAGCTGGTGGGCATGGACTCGCAGAGCAGGGGTTCGAACCTGATTAATACGAATGCTTAACACCCCTGCAGGGCAACGAGGTGTGGCTGGTGAAGCTGGCGGGCACGAATTCGCAACCAACGATGACCACACACCCTGCAGCAAGGGTTCGGTTTTGACGGAGCAATGGCGGCAAACCTTGCGCAGGGCAACGAGGTGTGGCTGGTGAAGTTGGCGGGCACGGACTCGCCGGAGGAGGCGGACCTGCTGCGCGGCTGCAAGCTGCTCATCCGGCCCACCGACCGGGCCCCGCTCGAGGACGAGGACGAGTTCTATGCTCAGGTGTTCATGTGGTTTTCGTTGTGGATAACACGCCTCGGGGCGCAATCAGGCACAATCTGAAATGGTTGCAACACCCAGCAAGCAATGAACATCCTTCCATGCATGAAGTTCGTAGCTCAGTGCATGTCACCTGCAGCGCTCTGCACAAATCTGCTCCGAATCAAAGTGGCTCTGTCATACGCCACAGGACCTGGTCGGCATGGCGGTCGTGCGGCAGGGCAGCGAGGAGACGCTCGGCAAGGTCGTGGACATCTACGATGGCACAGGTGCGGCATTTGGGCGTCTAGTGTGCACAGCGCGCATATTCTGATGCTGCCGACGTCCATGGCCCTAGAGAGCGACGCACTGCAACGCAAACAACCTTGCTGCAGCACCCGGGTCGATGATGCCACACTTTTAACAGTTTGTCTGATGAGCAGTGATGACACACAAAAAACCTGGCGCACATGTGTCTGACGACGTGCCAGCTCACACTGCTGTTCTGCGACCGTTCGACCTGCACCTGCCTTGGCGCCACACTCCGCCCCTGGACAACCTACGTGCATCAGCTGAGACCGGCTGCTCTTGATTACCTGTGTCCGGCGCAGGCTGCCATGACACGCTGCGAATCCTGCTGGCGGCAGAAGACCCCGCCGCCGCGCGCACAGTGCTGGTGCCCTTCGTCAAGGATATTGTGCCGGCCATCGACCTGGCGGCGCGGCGCATGACGATTGCGCCGCCGGAGGGCCTGTTCGACATCAGCGTGCCGGCGCGGCGGACGCGGAAGAACCCGCGCAACAAGCCGCCAAAGCTCTGAGTCACATGGTCAGATGTGGGGTGACTTGAACTGAAATCTGGATGAGATAGTTGACATGATCACGGCAGTTCTGTCAATGGTGGTTACCAATCATGTGCCGTGAAAGTCATGTGCCATGGACTACCACAAGCGACAGCAGCTAAGTTGTCATTCCTCAGTCTGCTCTTTTGGCCTTCTTCCGTTTGTGCGACTTGCCATCTTTTGCGGCCTTGAGCTTCTGCTTGGCCTTTTCCTTCTTCTCCTTTTTCCTCGCCTTCCGTGCCGCGGCCACCGCCGCCGCCGCCGCAACTAGCGCCACGCTGGACGGCCGCGGCCGCTGCACAGGCGCGGCCGCCCCGCTGTCCTGCCGCTGCCGTACCCACTCTGGCACGGCGGGTCCCTGCATGGGCCTTGCAGCCGCAGCCGGCTCCTCGTCATCGTCGCGGAAGCCTGCAACATGATGCGATGTTTGGTCGGCACCAACTGAAAACAGGCCTGACACCTACGCTTGCGGAAGCAGTGCTGCGCTGCGCATTCAGGGGCTGAAGAGCCAGACGCATGCAGACAGCATACACGCACCCTGCGAGTTGGGCAGGAAGGGGCCTGGCTCGTCGGCGCGCGAGCCGATCGCACCGCGCCCCTTCACGCGCTTGCGCGCCAGCAGGTCCAGCACCTCCAGCTCGCCCAAGCCCTCCTCCTGACAGCGTTTCAAAATGTGCCACGAGTATTGGCTAGCAATGTCCAGCATGCGATGTGCGGCTTGCGATGTCCGCCACTTGCCAGGCAATGACACCCTTGACGCTGCACGCCCTTGCAACGCCATGAAGGGGACTCGTGCCGGCCAGACCCTGCACACACCTGCCCAGCGTCCTGGCGCAGCCGCGCAGGCGGCGTCCTCTCCCGGTCAGCATCTGCTGCACATTCGTGTACCAGTCAGCGTGCCTTGGCAGACATGGAGTTGTCCAAAGTGCTTCACCAGACTACTCGAGAAGCCAAGAAGGTCACTATTTGGGACACGCGTGAAGGCAAGGCGATACACTCGTTCAGCGTGCCGCACCGTCTGATGATTCAGTAGACGGTGATGTCTGCCGTGAGTGCCGCCGCTGGTGCTTCCGGTGGGCCTGCCACAAATCCGACTCCTGCGCCCTGCGATTGGCTGTGGCCAGGACATCCGTGTCGTTAGTCACAACTGCAACAGCACCTCGTCGACCTTGTCACAGCTGGCAGTGGCAGGTTGCACAACTGCAAGAGCATTGATGCAGTAACGGTTCCGCTGACAGACTCACAGTTTTGCACGCCGCGTATCGTCGACTTCAGGAAGCGCTCGTTGAGGCGCTCGCGCTGCACGGGGCGCTGCCGGTACGCCGTCACGCCCTTGTCTGCGGCGTCCCAGCCAATTGCACGTCAGCCGAGTGCGCGCGTGCCGAGAGCCTGCCGGTGAAGCAGCGTCACCACATACGCCGACCACGCAGCATGCGCCAGCCTCACCTAAAGCAGCCTCGGTCAGCTGCTGCACATCCCGTTGTATGAGCTCAGCCAGCACAGCCTCGCTGACCGCATTGACACGCTTTGAAGCGCGCTCGTACGCCTTCGCCATGGTCAGCAGCTTCTCCGCTCATAGCCCGCTGCGCGTGTTGCACAATCGACAGATCAGAAATGACCTGAATCTCTCGGCTACTCAATCGTATCGTTTAGATTGCTGCCGCAGCTTCGTGCGATGGCAGAGACGGGATCCCAGCCTCAGTGGAAGGATTTCTGCCAGCAGCAATGTCTGGAACCGGATGTAGAGCGCACGGAACTCGCGAAGAGCCACCAGTTTTGAATTGTGAGCCGTGTGAGCGCTGCTGGCGCTCTTTGCAACGAACTCTGTCCAAAACCCTGACTTGACGTGCTTCGCCTGCTGGGCTTGGCCTCGTCAAGCGAGGTGCAATTGAGCATTTGTGCATTGTAGCCGCTGAGCATCATCGCCATGCCTCGCTGGGTCGTTGCAGAGGGCGACGCGGCTGAGAGCAGCAGCGAGGAGGAGGAAGAAGAGCAAGAAGATGTCGATGATGCAGAAGACGAGGAGCAGGAGCAGGACGGGGCTGCAGCAAAGTCTGCTGGCCGCTCGAAGATCAAAGTGTCCCTGAAGCAGAAGAATAGTGACGTCTGCCACGTGAGTTGCTGGCCCAAGAACGTTGTATGCATGCTTCTTGAAACTGACGACTGCGCCTCGGCGCACGGGCAACATGGTCAGTCGGATGCGCAGACCCATTCAAAGATGTTTTATGCAGTACTAAAGGAGCGTGCGCATGCTCATATTGCCGCTTGGTTGTCTGCCCTCACATTCAAGTCAGACCGCGTTTCCGCTGACAGGCTGCCTGCTCGCTGCAGGTCTGCGGCAAGAGTGGGCACTCAGCGGGCTTCATCGGTGGAGGTCTGTGTACCTGGACCACACCTGTACACACTGAACACATATAAGTTGCACATATACATTGACATTCACACATGCTGACGTCAATCGCAATGTCCGTGCAGGTTCGGTGTACCTGGACTGCCCGAACAAGCCCTGCTACCTGTGAGCCCTCACACATTGACGCGCTCATGTAGCTGTCCGACACATCGCACTTGAGATTTAGTGCGATGTGCATGCACGTGTATACACATTGACATTGAGTGCGGTGTCCATGCGGCATTGGCATTGCCCATCTAGCTTGGCAGCCCATATCACATGGGAGATGGTCTGCCTCAGGTGCAAGCAGCCCGGGCACACGACGGCGACATGCCCGCACCGCATCGCGCCGGAGCACGGCTGCGTGCAGGCCGCCTCGGCAGCAGAGCAGAGCATGCTGGGCTCGGTCATACAGCGAGAACGGGACGGCAGGTGCGTCAGTGACATGTCAAAGAGGTCGCTGCAACGGAATCTTGTTTGCTGTTTGGGAATGATCGGAATGGAGCCAGAGTTTCACACATTTCACACGACAGAAGCTGATGCAAGGCGGGTGGCCTTCCTGCCGCAGGAGACGAGAAACCGCCATACCTGAGCAGCACTGGCAGGTGGAGGCGGCCGTGCTGAAGCTGCACAGCCGGCGCTGCACCTGCCTGGAGTTTCACCCGACGAGGGTGCGCTGGCATGGCGGCATGGCGTGTTTGGTGACCATGCACCACTGCCTGCCAGTGGTGCCTCGGTTCCAGTTGGCGACGCGCTGATGGGAACATTGCAGGACGACATCGTGCTGAGCGGAGACAAAAAGGGACAGGTCGCCATCTGGAATTTTGAGAAGGTGCGCTTGCAAGGATGCTGCGGCATGTATGAGACGTTCCGAATGTTGCAGCCCTTGCTACAGCCCTGACGCTTGATCTTTAAAAGAATTTTCCGGCTGTGAAACCAGACAGCTCTTATGCATGTCTATTGTGGCGCAGGTGTGCGAGCGGACTGTGTACAAGATCCACCAGGCGCTGACCAACAACATCAGATTCCTGCCGGGCAATGACGACATGTGCTGCACCGCCTCCAGCGACGGCCTTGTGAAGGTGTTTGACCTGGAGCTGGGCGAGAGCTCCGCAAAGGTGGGGTCAAGGGCTTGTCTTCCGGCTGTGTCTGGTGGACGGTTGCTCGATGCAGTATGAGTAGCCACATCGTCTCACAAAAGCCCGTGGGTCCTCTGCACGAGGGCAGGGAATATTCACTCCTGTGCATGGCTGCGGCACAGGTGAAGCTGAACTTGAACCCAGGGGGCTATATTCCGAACGTCACGAAGGAGAAGGACTGGGGCATGCTGCACGGCATGGACGTCAACCGGCAGGCCAATTTCATCCTGGCGAGTCTGTGTGTCTTGTTGCCTATGTTGTCAAGCTCTATCGCTTATTGTTTGCAGGCCACGCTACGTGTCAAAGCATCACCCGATGAGCAACCATTCTTGCAATACAATTTTAACAAACCATACGACGATTCGTGTGGGGATTATGACCTCGCACTGCTCTACTGCAGGTCGGTGACACCCGCGGGCGGGTGAACTGCATCGACCCGCGTGCGTCCAAGCCCTTCGCGCAGCCGCAGCTGCACAAAAAGGACAAGGTCAGGACCGCCCCTGCGTTGCCTCTGCACGAACGGAATTGATCAAGCTTCCTTGCGACTGTCCGCATCTCGGATTGCATCTCTGTCACTTGCTCTGGCTGTCCTCATCACTTGCACCATGTGCAGTGCTCGCCATCTTGTCACTGCAATATTTGCTGCAAGAGGTGCGAGTGCGCGTGCCGTGCAGGTGGTCTCGGTGCAGGTCAACCCGGCAGACAGCAACCTGGTGCTGACGGCCAGCAACGACCACACGGCGCGCATCAGCGACATGCGGTGCCTGTCCAACAGCCTCGCTTCCAGCAGCGACGGCGGCTCATCAGGCGCGGCGGCCTCGCCCAATGGAGCGCATCTCTACTTGCCCTCTGCAATGCGCATGCCCAGGGGTCACACTGTGCATTACCGTCAAGCATGGCAGTGTTGCTGGATAATGCTGCTGACTTATTCCCCGAGAGCTCCCGAAGTTCCTGTGCGCGCCTTGGTGCAGCTCCACGTGCACTGCGGACTGTGCCAGACTTGTGGAAGACTTGTGGCAGACATTCCATCTGTACACGCAGCAGCAGACGACGACCCGGCGCAGCTGGCCTGCATGGATCACACAAAGAGACATGCGCAAGACACACAAATCTAGTTTACGTGCTTGTGTCTGCAGCGGCAGACGACGACCCAGCGCAGCTGGCCTGCATGGACCACCCCAAGGTGGTCAACAGCGCCTTCTTCAGCCCCCGCACCGGCACCAAGATACTGACCACCTGCATCGACAACCGGTGCGCCAGCCGCGTGCATACCCATGCTGTACATCGCACGCTTTCTCTTGCGTGTTCCCAGACAGCGCCAGTTGCAGCACCGACTGCGGCACCAACTGCGGCGCCTGTGCGGGCCAAGTGCCTTTCAATTCCCTTGTCATGTCTTACTTCCAACACTCAGACGTGCTTGCATGCGGTACAGGTTACGGGTGTGGGACAACCTGTACGGGGCGAACGGGCCGCCGGACCGCGAGATCGTGCACAGCCACGACTTCAACAGGTAGCCCTTCAGCGGGTTTTCTGGCCACTCTTGGACCTTCAACGCTCGGATGCACAGAATGATAAAAAGAATTTTGTTACATAGCAAGCAACACAGAACTCGCTTTGCAAGGGCAAGATCTGGCAAACGTGAACGTGTCCGTCGTCGTCGCAGGTACCTGACGCCCTTCCGGGCTGAGTGGGACTACAAGGACCCCTTTGAGCGCGTGACCGTGGTCGGCAGGTGCGCATTTGTCCCCCGCGCAATACTTCAGCGAGCCGTACGGGTGCCACGTGCAATTTAGTACACTGCCTGCATCTCGGGCTTCGCGATTCCTCCGTCAGGGCTCCTAGAGGCAGTCGTCATTCACAGGTACATCAAAATTTCAGTCATGCTGCACGGTGGCTCACGGTGCTGTGCCGCAGGTCACACTGAGGACTTTGAGGGCACCGCGCTGCAAGGAGGAACAGAGTACTCCGCCTCACCACCAACGATGACCGTGGAAGCACAAGGATGGAATACGTTGTCAATGTGAACAATTCTAAGATTGCAGGTACATCAGCGAGGACTTTGACGGCGTCGCGCTGCACCCCATCGACCTGTACGACGTGTCCAGCGGGCGCCTGCTGTGCCAGCTGACCGACGCCAACCTGACCACCATATGCCCGGTACGCGCCGCCGGCATGCGCCCAGCTGTTTTCGTTGCTGCTGGCGACGCGCTGTCAGAACTTCATGTGGCAGCAGCGCTAAATCGCGGCACAGGTGTTGAGCCTGTCAGACTAGCACTTGCAAACACACACGAACCGCATAAACTGCCAGATGATGGGCGGCCTTTCGACTGTAATGTAAACTCATTACGCATATGTTCATCACGTTGGCAGGTCAACAAGCCGCACCCGCGGCAGGAAATTATCATCAGCGGCTCATCCCGCTCACTGTACGCCTGGACGCCCCGGCCGGCTGGTGAGACAGAATTGCAACTACAACATGTATATCCTCCCCATGCGTACTGTGCAATATCCTGAGGACCAGAGCCTGAGCAGGCCTGAGACCGCGCCAGTGCTGTGTCTCGGGCGCCCACATCACATTCCACATTGCCAAGCGGCTGGCGGTTTGAGCGCCGAGCCGCTGTTACGTCTAATCCACAGACGAGGAGGTGGAGAGGGAAAAGGCAGCGGCGGCAGAAAAGCGGCGAGAGGGGACGGGGCCCTTCAGGCTGGACGGCGCCGGCGGCTACCTGTTCTTCGACGCTGACGATGCGGCGACGGAGAAGAAGAAGCGCAGGGCGAGCGGGGAGGCTGGACCCTCGAAGGGCAAAAAGAAGTGAATCAACCTGCCTACTGCACAGTGTTCTGCAAAGCACCGCTGTGTGGCGGGGAGGCTGGACCTTCGAAGGGCAAACAGACGTGACGCTGTCCCATGGCGGCTCAGTTTGCCTACCACACGGTGTCTGGCACAGCGCCCAGCGCTTACCGGCGGCGTCCGCAGGCGCCGCCTTCTTTTTGAGGCTCGACTGTTGCAGTTTTGCAGGGCTGGGCGACGTATTGGTTGCTGTGATGATTTTGCAGCGGTGTAAACTAGATGGGTATTGTGCAGTGTTGCTTCGAGAATTGAGTTAGATCATGGGCAGTGTTCGACGCTGAATTTGCCTAAAGATCTTGATTTCCCCCGTGTGAACCCACCCACCCACGTGTGCAGGCGAAGGAGCGCACAGAAGTCTGTGTGTTCAGCCTAGCTCCGTCACTTTTTTTGACGTCTGTGCAGTGACAGAACGATTCGGTGGCTGCCAGAACGTGTTGCGAAAGCAGTGCTGGTCAGCTTGAGTGGGTGTGGATTCCCTCAGATTGCTGTACGCGGTCCTCTAACGGCTTGCAAAAACAACTTGCAACACGTGTTTGAGATTTTCTGGCGAGTCAATGCTACATTGAAGGTTCAGGAAGCATCGACGCAATCGCTCGACCCCAAATTGATCTAGACCTAAACACGGATCGAAAGTGGTTCAGAACACAGCCTGCACAAGATTGCAGCTAGTTTGCCCGCATGACTGCACCAAGGGCAGGTGTGGCCCGTGCCGTGCCCCAGACAACCATTGTTGCCAAGAACATCCAGAAGCTGCTTACCCTCAGCGCCCACCTGGGCGAGCTGGACGACGCTGCCGTATTCGTGCAAGGCAATGTCATCCAGTGGGTAGGCAAGACCGCAGACCTACCTGCGGAATACCAGAAGGCGGACGAGGTGCTGGACCTGTCAGACCGGGTGGTCATGCCCGGCATGGTCAACAGCCACCACCACATGTGCGCCGCATGTTTGGATGTTTGTGATGGCTGTCATGCCGCCGTGTGTGGGATGTCCTGGCCTTGCGTGGTGATGGGGTGATGCTGTCAAGGATTATGTGTGCAAGTGCCTGCATTCTGCCATGCTTCCCGCTCACACGTTGTACGGTACGCATTCGGCAGGGTGCAGTGCCTCACGCGATGCGTTGCCCAGGTGCGCAGCTCTGCTTGCTGCTTCTGATCCCTGGAGGCCATGTCAGACTGCTCATCCCCCGTAATGCCCTGCACACGCTCCGCCAGTGGAATTTGACATCGTCGTTTCCATGCGGTGCACCACACTTATGACTGAAGTGAAGCCTGCCACGGCTGCGCTGCACAGGAGGACCTGCTGTTCGGCTGGCTGTCGACTCTGTACGAGGGCTGGGCTCACCTGACGGTGAGGCGCGATCATCCTGTTAGCACCATCTGCGGTACCTCGAGATAGCGCTAGACAGAACCAACTGAATCACGGCAGCATCCGTCTTATCACGATTGCCATTGCTCCGACTCCGCCCGCAGCAGCCCATCCGTGCGCCTGCTGGTGATGCAAGCCACTGCATGGCATGGCACAGCCTTTGCATGCAACATAAAGCTTTGAAGCTGATTCAATGGTGCATCCCGGCGGGCAGGGCGAGGATGTGCACACGTCGGCCAAACTGGCGATGGCGGAACTCATCATGTCGGGCTGCACGACCACTTCTGACCACCTGTACATCTACCCTAACGACGTCAAGTGAGATCAGTTTCCTGATCATTGTTAGCATGTCACCACTCACGCACGACAACGCACCTTGCAGCAACACGTAGCACGATCTTGCGTCGGACGCGCTGCCCGACAGCACATCCGCTCAGCAAGCTTTGCCAGAGTTAGCATGTCTGTAAT
>JAABUK010009667.1_pt1 | contig 13109 bp, 20 predicted proteins | sample 5559141 | NCBI WGS metagenome assembly JAABUK01 (sample SAMN10711869, study PRJNA513367) | rock metagenome | isolation source: Antarctica rocks | place: Antarctica: Victoria Land, Pudding Butte nord | collected 2016-01-03
TATCATTCTTCATTGTATCAAGCCTGCTGCCAAGAACCCATGGGCTGAGATGGCAAACGTGAGCTGCTCACATGAGCACACGCTATGCTGTTGCTTCTGGATTTATGTTTTTGTCTCCTTGTTCTTGTTGCCTGTTCTGTGCCCGCTGCATCTTTCGTCGCTTCCTCAGAAAATGCAAGCTTTCATGATATGGGCATGTTGCACGGGCTGACCAATTCAGGGATCATGCGGCAGCTGTTGCCAGCTGTGCGTGCCAGCAAGCACTTTAAGATTTTGTTTTGCTCTGATTGTGACCTCTGATGCTCTGCAGGTGGCTACTGAGGCTCATGCTTCAACAGACTTGGCTGGGGCCCTGACTCAACACCCAGGCAGGGCTTCTCCTAGCTCAGCCCTGGCCCCTGCTGCCCCCCTGACAGACCCCTCCTGCCTGAAGTCCAAGCTGCCTGCTCAGGCAGTCCTTAGGGTCAGTGCAAACTGCATGGGCTGCAAATGTATACATGGGCCTGGTGTTGCATCACATGTTGCCTGGCACAATGATGTTTACCATCAGTGTTAACCTCTAGGAATGTGTCAATATAAGGATACACTGGGTTTTTTCACACATTGCTTACAAGCTAGTTTTGAGTGCCAACATATACATCCAACATTGGACACCCCAACAGCCAATGATTATGTTCCTTGCAAAGTGGTTATGTGCCAAGCATGTCCTGGTACGACCTGAGCATGATTGGCATATGCCCACTCTGCAAAGAACAGGATCACTGGCTATTGAGGTGTTCAACATTGAATGACTTATGTCTGTTGTACTACTGGCTCACAGACTGTGTGAAATATACGTGAAGCACTTGGCAACTTGCAGCTGTCATTTTGGTGGAGGCTACCAGTGTTCTGCCAGCAGCCATGTGTGTGTTAGTAGTGTCAACCCCTGGTTGAACATGTGGTCTGCCCTGCTCGTCACAATGTAGACTGATATGCATCAGGTGTTGAACAAATTGAACACTGGCCATGTCGTACGTGCAGGTTGAGGACTACCCGCCAAGTCTTCCGTGGTGGAATGCTGCCACAGCAGGAGTCACTGTGTTTGTGCCAGACTGTGGAGCAGAGGACCAGCAGTCTGTCATGCCCTTGGAGCAGGAGACTGTGCCTGCATCCGCCGTTGCCTCAGGGCTGGCTGCAGCAGCCCTGAACCCTACTGCTGCTGCCTTGAACCTGGAATCTGAGCAAGGGCAGCAGGTACCCCTCTCCTGTCTGCATAATGCAAGGCAAACCCGTTTGCACTTGACAAATAGGGAGTGGATGTGCTAGTGCAGAGTTTTTGTGCCTGTCACAGTGAGGTTGACTGTCACTGATGACCTTTAGGACAATTCAAAAATAACAATACACTGACCATCGTCATGCTTATGAGTATTGTTTGTTTGTGGGTTAACGCATGATGGCCTAAAATCAACCTCTTTGTCTCTGCCACACATTGCACAAAACCTAGTTCTGAGTGCCAACATATACATCAACCCTGGACACTCTAAAAGCCAGTGATATTGTCGCTTGCAGGGGGAGTACGTGCCCAGCATGCCTTGGTATGACCCATTGTTGGCCCCAGCCTGTGCTGCAGCAGCATGTGGGGAGCCTGTGGACCACTCTACCCAGTCATCACTGAGCATGTTTGGACAGGGGGTGGACAATGCTGCGGCCAGTCCCTGTGCAGTAACGGTGTCTGATGTTGATGACGCTCAGCCACAGGTGAGCCCTGTCTGCAACATCTGCTTTGCCCATACATGCCTTGGTCGTGTTGGGTCAAGCTGATATGTCACTTGAGTGCACAGTGTTTTGCGGCAACTGTGTTCAAAAATGCAGTCCTCCTTGATCGCCTGAAAGTGCACAGCATGGTAGTGGTTGCGTCTTCTACTTTTGCTTTTCACTTGTATGCTGAATGGCAACCAGTCATGGCATTAGCCACTTCAGGAATCATGCAGCAGCTGTTGCCAGATGTGCATGCCAGCAGGCACTTTAAGATTTTGTTTTGCTCTGGTTCTGACTTTTGATGCTCTGCAGGTGGCTACTGAGGCTCTTGCTCTAACAGACTTGGCTGAGGGCCTGAGTCAAGAGTCAGACAGGGCTTCCCCTAGCTCAGCCATGGCCCCTACTGAACCCCTGACAGACCCCAACACCTGCTGCCCAGAGCCCAATCTGCCTGCTCAAGCAGTCATCAGGGTCAGTGCAAACTACATGGGCTGCAAATGTATACAATGCCTGCCATTGCATCACACGCTGCCTGCCACAATGATGTTCACCATCAATGATAAGTTTTAGGGATGTGTCAATAATATGATGCACTGGGCTTCTCCACACATTGCTCATAACCTACTTTTGAGTGCAACATTCACACCCGACATTGGACAATCCAACAGCCAATGATTGTGTTCCTTGCAGGCTGGGTATGTGCCAACCATGCCCTGGTACGACCCGGGCGTGATTGGCATATGCCCACTCTGCAAACAACATGATCACTGGCTATTGGGGTGTCCAACAATGAATCACTCATGTCTGATGTACTGGCTCACAGACTGTGTGACATACACGTAAAGCACTTGGCAACTTGCAGCTGCCGTTTTGGTGGAGGCTACCAATGTTCTGCCGGCAGACATGTGTGTGGCGCTAGTGTCAGCCCCTGGTTCTAACATGTGGTCTGCCCTGCTCGTTACAATGTAGACTGATATGCACCAGGTGTTGAACAAATTGAACGCTGACCAAATAGTATGTGCAGGTTGAGGACTACCTGCCAAGTCTTCCCTGGTGGACTCCTGCTACAGCAGGAGCCATTGTGTTTGTGCCAGACTGTGGAGCAGAGGACCAGCAGACCATCTTGCCCTTGGAGCATGAGGCTGTGCCTGCATCTGCCGCTGCCTCAGGGCTGGCTGCAGCAGCCCTGAGCCCTCCTGCTACTGCGCTCAACCTGGATGCTGAAAAAGGGCAGCAGGTATGCCTCTCCTGTCTGCATAATGCAAGGTAACCTGTTTGCACTTGACGAATGTGCCCGTGCAGAGTCTTTGTGCGTCCACAGGCACTGTTGCATTGTTGCAAAATGAACACTGGGTTCCAGATTGAATACTGGAACCTAAGTCATCTGTGCAGGGAAATGTGTATGTGCCCAGCCTTCAATGATGTGATCTTGCCACAGCAGGACACAGACTTCAGTAAGCAGTGTGTCATCTCAAGCCAACAGCTAGTTGGTTGGTGTACAAACAAATGAGAAGGAAGTGTTTTTGCAATAACATCCCTTTGCAGACTTGCCACCCATCAATATCACAGCTATTGGTTGCTACTGGTTGCATATGTATCGTCCATCCCTGCTCAGGCAGTCCTCAGGGTCAGTGTAAATGATACTGGCTGCAAACGTGTACATGGCCTGCCTTTGCATCACATATTGCCTGTCACAATGAGGTCCACTATCACCGATGACCTTTAGGACTATCCTAACGTAAAGATACACTGACCATCCTCAAGTTGACGGTTATTGTTCATTATGGTGGCCTAAGTCCAACCTCTTTGTCTCTGCCACACATTGCACAAAACCTAAGTCTGAATGCCCAATATACATCCAATTATGGACACTCTAAAAGCCAGTGGTCTTGTTGCTTGCAGTGGGAGTATGTGCCCAGCATGCCTTGGTACCACCCAGTGTTGGCCCCAGCCTGTTTGGCAGCAGACTGTGGAGAGCCTATGGAGAACCCTACCATGAGCATGTTTGAACAGGAGGCAGACAACGCTGCAGCAAGTTCCTGTGAGGAAACGGCGTGTGCTGTTGATGACGCACAGCCACAGGTGAGCCCTGTTTGCAACATCCGCTTAGCTCATACCTGCCTTGTTATCGTTTGGTCATGCTGGTATGTTACTTGAGTGCACAGCGTTTTGCAGCAACTGTGTACAAGAATGCAGTCCTCCTTGGTCGCCTGAAAGTGCACAGCATTATACTGGGTGCGTCTGCTGCTATTGCTTTTCACTTATATGCTAAGTAGCGACCAGTCATGGCATCAGCCATTCAGGGATCAATGCGGCAGCTGTTGCCAGGGGTTCATGCCAGCAGGCATTTTCGTGTTTCATGGTGCTCTGGTTGTAACCTCTGACGCTCTGCAGGTGGCTAATGAGGCTCATGCTTCAATGGACTTAGCTGGGGCCCTGAGTGAAGATCCAGACAGGGCTTCCCCTAGCTCAGCCCTGGACCCTACTGCCCCCCTGACAGACCCCAACACCCCCTCCCCGGAGCCCATCCTGCCTGCTCAGGCAGTCGTCAGGGTCAGTGCAACGATACTGGCTGCGAATGTATACATGGCTTACCATTGCATCACATATTGCCTGTCACAATGAGGTTTACCATCCCTCATGACCTTGAGGACTGTGCAAACACAATGATATGCGGTCCATCCTTGTGGTTATGGCTATTTTGTGTGCTCTTTCACTACACTGCATGGCTATTTTGTGAGCTCTTTCACTACACTGCATGCTTTGATGCATGCAGAGACTATAAATCTTTGGTCGTGTTGGGTGCTTTCTGGTGGTGTGTGACTGACTCGGTCACTGCTCTTACACTTTGGTGCAGGCAGAGACTATATTTCTTTGGTCATTCTGCATGCGTTTTGGCCATGACATGTCACTCACCTGGTCAATGCCTTTGCAACTCATAATGTTTGCATGTTTGCAGGACAGAATGTTCGTATCCAAGGGGTTCCAGAGGATTGTGGAGGCAGAGTATGATGAGGGGCAGCATGGCAGCTGGAGGGAGGCTTGCACCATGTTTGATGCCGGGGTGCCCTCCAAGGTGTACACCACCCCCCGCAACCTCCTCTTCAGCATGCTGGGGCGTGGAGCCTGCGGTGAAGTGCACTAGTAAGTTCCTGTCCTCTGCATCGCTGTATGTGCGTCTTGCATCATCAGGCCTTTTTTTCATACAACCTACCCGTATCACAACCTACCAGTATGACAACCTACCTGTTGGTTTTAGTGTGTTGGTTTGTTTTGCGCTAAAGTAGCTACCAGGCCACGATTGTCTTGGGGCGATGCAGCCAGCATGTGTGATGTGCAACAGTATCTGAGCGTGTGTGTGTGTGTGTGTGTGTGAATGCAGTGGGCAGAAGCAGGTGGGTCGCAGGGGCGTGAAGGAGGCAGTGGCCTTGAAGTAAGTGCCCCTGCAGGGGGATGGGGACAAGCAGACCACCAAGCAGGAGGTAGCCAGCCTCAAGGCTGTGGGGAAGAACCTTGCCCAAATGCCCCTGCCCCACCACATCATCTGCCACAAAGATGACTACAGGGTGAAGACTGATGACGGCAGGTTGTACCACGTCATCATCACAGGGTAAGCCTGCGTAACTCTGGTACCTGTCAGCAAGCTGTCCTGTGAGAGTGATCAATGTTAGTGTCATCACATAGCGTACAGCCCGCCTTCTGCAAGAGCACCTTCTCATGCCAGCATGCCTTACCATCCAGCAAGTATGCAGAGTAGGTCCTGGGCAGCCCATTGTAACACTTGGCTTCTCATTACATTGACGCCAAAAGGCGTATTTCCTTCTGTTGTGTTTTCTTTTCTTTTTGTGCACAGCTGGCTTGTCTGCCTCCAGCAATTGCCACAAGCTTGACACATGTTTGTGATGGCGGCAGGTACAGTGAGGCGGTGGCGCTGGGGGAGGCCCTGGCCCCCCACCGGGCACGCCGGCACTTTGTCTCCCTGGTCCAGCGCTGCCTGCACCAAACCTTCCAGGTGGCAAAACTACCTACTAGCCTTGGCTTGACCTCACCACCATCTAGTCTGTGTGAAAGTTGCAGTTTGTTGACACCTTGTGTGACTGTTGACAAATGGGCTTGTCATCTTTGGTTTGGCTGTGCAGCACCTAACTGGGTGCATGCAAAAGCAACTGTCAGCTGCATAGGTGTTGTCAGTAGTTCTGTGACAAACAAGAGCACAGCGTCACACATGATTTGGTCATCCTGCATGCTGCGGGCTGTTGCATATACTTTGTGTGTCTCTGACACACATCATGCTTGCATGGTGTTGCCAACCATACAACAGGCAGCCAAACATTCTGTGCACACAGCATTATGTGGGCATTGAGCAACGGTGAGCTGCATGCCTGCTGATTGGGACTTACCTTGAAGTGGTGTTTGCAGGGCATTGACGTGCTCCACAACTGTGGCTGGGCACATATGCACATCAAGATAAACAATGTGCAGGCTGACATCTCAGCACGTGGCCGCCAGGTGCAGTGCCAAGTCATTGACCTGGGCAGTGCCATCAAGGCCTCTGCCCGTAAGCCTCATCTCCATGCCATTCTCACCAACCTGCCTGCCATGGTCACTCACTTTCACGCAAAGCTCATCTTGTGATGTTTACCCATGTGTGCTTCAACGGGGGTAGCAACACTCTGCACATGTTGAAAGTTTGAGACATCAGACTTGCCCTGTCTTTGTGCACTACTGACTCGCCATCTGCTGCTTGCATCATGTTGTTCTTGTCCTCTTGCAATGACACTCACCATGACACCAGCATCATTCCTTTCTTCAGTATATACACTGCACCTCCACCAATGATCCAAGCGTTTGTCAGACATTGCATTGAATGCAGTGTGTCCCAGGTGAGCAGTAGCGGCAGTAGCCTTGTTCATGTTTTGTACAGGGGAGTACGTGCTGCGCATGCCACCCTGGAGCCTCAGCCCTGAGCTGATCAGGGCTGTCACCCCTGGGACCCCCCCTGAGGCCCATGTGGACAACCAGCTCCATGACTCATGGGCCATGGGCTGCCTTTTCTATGAGGCACTGACCGACATGCATCTTTTTGGGAAGCATGTGGGTGCATACAAGGCCCAGGCGGTGGCTGCCCATGTACAGCCTGGCAGCAGTGAGCAGGGTGGGGAGCAGGAGGGTGAGCAAGAGGGTGGGCAGGAGGGTGAGCAGGATGGTGAGGAGAGTCAAGCGGCTGGGGACGTGCACTTTGTGCTGCTGCAGCACCAGCTCTGGGTGAGCCTCTGCTTCTTATGCCCAACGAACCAGTTTGAACAGAAGTCCTTGCAAAGGTCAAATGCACTTTCATGCTTGAAATGCAAGTTCATGCATCCTATGATTTGGGCATGTTGAAAAGCCCAAATACTGTCAGAAATGCACATGCTTGTCTGACAGGCACCTTGTGCAAATTGTCTGCTGCTACATTCACGTGCTTCTACATCTGCAGTTCATTTCACTGTCTCCACCTTGCAGCAAATCTTGGTTGTCACAAGGGCATCATGACACATAACGCATGAAGTCAGGAGCCTGAAAAGAGCTCACCTATTGGCAATCGCGGTTGATGTGCAGGCTGAGGACTACGCGACGCCTGCTGCAACCTTGAAGCTGAGCAACATGTTGGAGGCACACATCGCAGATGCTGAGCTTCGCATGCAAGCAGTGTCCCTCATGCTGAAACTGCTGCACCCCAACCCCTATGACCGGGCAACTGTGCAGGAGGCCCTCACCTCCAACTTCCTAGCCCTCTGATCCCACCATGACCTCGCAAGCCCAGTTACCCACCAGTGAGGGGCCTGGCATTGCGACAACTAGTTGGCATGCACAACAGCCTTTGCCGCATTGAGCCAAGGAGTATTGTTTGGACCTCAGGCCAAAATCAGCAGGGTGTCTTTGCCTTTAGACACTGTAGTTGGGTAGTGAGAGCTTGATGTGCTAGTGATGAATCTCATACTTCAGATGACTGCTCATCTGTAGGTCTGTGACTTTTTGTATTGGAGCCTGAGAATGCTTACCATCATTGCCCACTTTGCATTATAATTTGTATACAATCTCAAAGTTTGTTACACAGTCAGTCATGGCCCAGATGTTTCTGATTGCTGATTACATGTGTGCAACGTGCTGTTTGCGGCCTATCATCATACAAATTGCCATTGTATGCCCCTACATGACATCAGCTTTTGAAGCCCCTGATATGTAAACGTGACTCCAACACGTGCTAATCACAGTCAGTGTACAGCAAGTCAGAACTGGTGAAGCAAACTGGCGGTATAGTCGCTTTGTTGCTGCACATGCCCATCACATTGATTCACAGTGCTGATTACCCTTGATGCATCAGCAGTGCGCATATCATGGTGCTTCCCTCCTGCTTATGTTTAGAGCTAAGTTAGACATGTGCTAGTTTAGGACAATTTGCAAGTCTTGCATCTTAGATTGGTTCATCTGCATGATTGCTCATGTGGGGCCAGGTGACCTCTCCTGCGACTCTGCAAATCCGTCAATCACCGGCATGTGAGGGCAAAGCAAAGCAGCCCTCCAGTTCCAGGCGTTTTGCCATGTCAGACATAACATAGAACAACCATGCTGTACTGCATCACACAAAGAGTAGGAAGCAGAAGCTTTGGATGGTCCTTTCTTCTGCTGCTTTTTTTTGGCTGGCAGCAGACACAATGCCAGGCACAATGTGCAGTACATTTGTATACCACAAGTTGTCAGAGCTGTTGCATGTGTACAGTACTGCAGCAGAGTTCGGATGCTGAACCAACAGTGCATCTTGCAATAAGCCTGAACCTTGTGTAATAAGCCTACCGGAGCTCACATGCACACACTCTTTGTGTCCGTGCACCTCAAGGCACGAGCATCAACTTTACTCCCTTGGGTACTGACACTTAGTCAGCATGCCAAAAAAAGGCAAGCAACATAGAGGCAAATCAAATCAAGACAGTTCAGCATGCCCAGGGGGTTGCAATGACCTGCCTGCCTCACTAAGCAGCTGTGCATCTCCTTTTTTAGGAAGTCAGCTTGTAACCACACATCTGTGACACAGTAAACTTGTCTCAAATGGACAAGCTACATCCTGAATATGACTGCAACACTTGAAAGTACTGCAAAACCCAGTCAACATCAGCAGCTAATCAGGTACGACACTATCTGCTCAACTTCACGTTTTAGTTGGTCACGGCTGATGACACCATCTACCAACAGTTCCTGCAGCTGCTGCCCCTTGCGCACAATCAGCGTGATGTAGCCACTGCCGTCTGCACCATCACTTTCATCATCAAAATCCTGTAGGCTGGAAGCTTGTTCAGCTTGCATAGTGACCTGTTGTGCAGATGGTGAAACCTGGCCATTTGTAACCTGTCCATGTGCAGCTGCCTTTGCAGCTGCAGCATGGGTGTCATCAGCATCTTGTCCGCTTGCAGTTGCTGCCGCAGCTTCGACATGGTGATGACTGCTGGACAGATTCGCATCAGCCTTATCTTCTGCCTCTCTGTCATCAAGTTCATCATCCGGATGCTCCAGATGTGTATCCTGTTGCTGGGCAAAGCTAGCAGCCACATCCAGCCAGGCAGCATTGGAGAGGAACACCTTCAGGGCAGAGACAAATGTCATCAAGAGTGGGTACATGAACACATAGCTTTCACACTGAAGCCTTGAATGATTGCAGACCTTGCAGAGTCATGCACTGCATGCAGCTTGTGTCATGATGAGAATGGTTGCACTAGTATATCTGCCTGCCTGCCCCCTGATATCCCCGATAGGTGCAGTCTGAGACTGACTGCCAATCTGTGAGGTGCAAGCTCGCAACAAAGCATGCAAGCAACACACATGGAGCGACACACAGTACATACATCCCACCAAGAATCCTCACAGACTTGCAATGCACTGACTCAGACTTTGCTTGGGAGTAGGGCAGCACCTGGAGGTCCTGTGATGTTGCCCTTGTATACATCTGTCTGCCAGGCACCACAGAATCTACTTCTGGCAGCAGCACCAGGGCCTCTGCTACATCCAGGGCCTCTTGCAAGGGCATCTGCGCACCCGAACAAGGGGTTAATTATGCGTAGCACAGCGCAGCATGTATGCTGAGGTATGGCGCCAAATAGGCCATCTCTGACAGACTACAGTCCAAGCTCTTTCTGCTACATCTGATGGTCCATTGTAAGGAATCTCTGTACAGCACATCATAGCATGCCATAGTAAGCCATAGCTTCTACACAGGTCCACATAAACATGCCGAGTGGTAGCAATGCACCACTCTCACCCTGCACAGCTTTCTCTTATCAAGCATGGTATGACCAAACACTGGGTGCTTCAGCAACACCAGTGCATGACGCCCCAAAGGATTTGGCAGCAAGCACCACCAGTATGCACGTCCCAACATCATGAACAGACACAGACTGATTAAGTTGCAGACGAGTTGTGGCTGTATAGAAAGTAGGGACTGGCTCAATCCCCACATCGTGAAGACTGAAAGACCTTGAGACAGTCCCTACTTTCTATACAGCCACAGCTTGTCTGCAGCTCAATTGTTTCCACACACCATCCTAAAGACTGCACATCAGACAGGATAATCCAGCAAAATCATACCATAGATTCATCCTCATTGAAGTCAACAGGATCTGAGTTGAGATCAGTGGCAGGGGTCAATTCAGCTCTCTCTGATCCTCCAGCACCCCCAGCAGGGGGGCCCTGGGCTAGAAGGGCATTTAGAGTCTCCTGAAGGGGGTCTGGTTGGACTTGGCGCATGCTGAGCCACACCTTGCCGCTGCTTGTGTCCACCCCTATCAGTACAGCTTCTATAGGAGCTCCTGCCTGTGCTCCAGACACACAGAGTGGTCAGACAGATAGATGGGGTCGTTTTGATGTGTTGTGAACATCGTGGTGCGCAAAGTTCATCACAAGGTGACACTTGACATCATGCCAGGGTGCGCTGCTGCCTGTCTGCAGCACAATCAGGCACCGAAGGGGAGCAAAGGTGTCTGCAGCACAATCAGGCACTGAAGGGGAGCAAAGGTGTCTGCAACACAATCAGGTACTGAAGGGGAGCAAAGGTGTCTGCAGCACAACTGCTACCACAGGATACTGTAGAGGCTGAACGGTGTACCTCAACCTCCTTGGGCGCATTACCTGACAGGTGCTCAGAGCGTGAAGTACCATTTCCGGCTGAGGCAAATGCAGAGTGTCACAACAAATCACAACCAAGTTCCTGTGAATTGGAAGGCAGAATGCATTTCCAGTCAGCAGGAAGTTGATGTCATGGAAGAAAGGCTGGATTTGAAGAGAAAGGCAACGGAGAGTGACCTTGACAATGGTGCGAGCATCATCACAGTACTGCCAGGTCAGCTCTGAGTTGTGCACCAGGCCAGAGACTGGCTGGCGCCTGCCGTTCCCAACGTCAACATCAAATCTCATAAAGCAGCCCCACACCAGCACTTCCGTCACAATGCCCTGCACAAGCAGCCACATCTGTCACTCAATTGAAGAGTCTGCAGGCTAGAATACTCTACAAGACTAGAGGAGTGTCACTAAGGACGTGAGATGTGCAGCAGAGACGCATACAGGTTTTCTCAAAAGATGGGACATGAAAGATGTGCATGAGAGGCATGTCTTGCACATGAGTCAGGCATGTGACTGTCTACATAGCTCTGTGCAGATGTAGGCTCATCTGGTTGTGCCAGCTGGTTGAATTATGCGTGTGCAGGACATGTCATGCAATTACAGTTGCGCAAGTGCACTCAAATGCTGTGTCTCCTTTGCTCCTGGTGCTTATAGCACAGCACGGCACAGCACGGCACAGCACGGCACGGCACAGCACAGCACAGCACAACAGTCCGCTGCTTGCTGGGGCTGGGTTGTGCGATGGAGGAGCTTGAGTTCGTCCAGTCTAGTTTACACCAAACAGATTGCAAAATTCTTGCAGTTCAGCATTGACATGGTGTCTGCGCATGGTGGGAACCTGTAGTGTTTGAATCTCTCACTGTATGTGCGATGCAGCCATCCTTGCGTAATGCCCATGGACCCATATCATAGCGCTTTGCAACATGGAATGAACTGAAGTTTGATGTGACAATGAAATAGCTTGCAAAGCGATTGAGAATAACTTGAAAGACTTTAGCATGCTCACCTCTACGATTTCACCCAGATTCTGCTGAAGAACAGCTAAGGCTTCTGAGGGCAGTTTCTGGACAGCAGCGTGCTCAGGCTCTGGTCTCAAGATCCGTGCCGTCATGATAATGCGCGGATTCCCTATATGTGTCTCTGACACCTGCAAACATGCACCAGCTTTAACGTTGGATCCAATTGGCATGATGCCCTGTTGTCCTCAATCATTGTCTTTGGCGAGTGAACACTCAAGACTTGTTGGCCGGCCAAAGCTTGCAATCTCTCTGCAAGCCTCCCTTGTTGAGTCACAGCGCCGAATGGCAGTTGCTGAATCAAGAGGACAGTCATCATGATACACTTCAGATTGAGTGGCATCAGCTGGTATCCGTGCATCCCAACAGTGTGATCACAACAGACTAGGGCAATCACATTGCATGCCATGCCAACTGCAAACAGCAGTTTTGTTGCAGGCTATGTGCCAACTGAAAACAGCAATCTGACTGTGACAGTGCACACAGGCATTGCAGAAGCAGGTTGAAGTTTTACATTTACGATGGTGGCTGTCAGGACATCGCCCAACAAGGTGCGCAAAGCTTGCTTCCTCATGCTGCGTGATTCCTCCTCAGTGCAACCTGCCTCCAGCCCTGCACGCACACTCACAGCTTCAGACTGCCTGCTAGCATCAGGTTGTCATGTGAACATGCAGCACACATACTGCATGTAAGGAGCAATGCATCCAGCACACATATTGCATTGCATGTGACACATCATCTTTTAGTACGCTATCCTGTGTTACAACACTGCTGATGCTTGAGGGTATGGTCGTCACATGCTGTGTAATCTTTTAATACCATGTGAATTTCGAACCTGCGACCGAAACTACAACCGTAATCGACTGTAACACAGAGCTTAATCCTAACTGACTACAGTTTAGAGCTCCTCACTGACTAATACCCAGGCTACAAAGCTTGCTGGATGCATTCCAGAAGTGTCAGCATGCCATGCGGTACCATCACCAGAATGGTCTAGTGTGTGTTTCAGACAGGTAAAGAAAACACCAATTGCACCAACCATTTAGCAAAACTTCCATTGTCTTTACAATCAGCCAAGGATTATTTTACAATGGCGTGTTTGGATCTGGCTGTGATGTGAACTATGTCTTAGCGTGAGTGCTGCTGTGTTCATTGTTTACTCCAGGATCAGCAAAAGTGCCGGGTTTGGAAGATGCATGCTGAGGTTTG
>JAABUK010009668.1_pt1 | contig 13109 bp, 8 predicted proteins | sample 5559141 | NCBI WGS metagenome assembly JAABUK01 (sample SAMN10711869, study PRJNA513367) | rock metagenome | isolation source: Antarctica rocks | place: Antarctica: Victoria Land, Pudding Butte nord | collected 2016-01-03
CCGCGAAGTTCGTCTGCGACACCCTGGATGTGCCGCAGATACTTGCCCAGAGCCACGTCGTAGAAGCGGTAGCTGCGGGTCTGGCCGTCCCTGGTGTACTGAGTCGGCGAATCAGGATGGTGCGTCAGGTCCTCAGGCGGCAAAAGCGCAGCCATCGAATCGCCGACCACGACTTCCCACGCCAGCGCGACCTTCTCGCACTTCGACGCGAAGGCCGCCGCGAAGCCCAGCACGTTGACCTCGCTGCCGGTTGACGAGCCGATGCGCACGAAGTCCAGGCGCCCATAGTCGAGTCCGGCACGAACCTGCACTGGCTCGATACCCGCTAGCGACAGCAGACCGTTGAGCGCGTTCCGCACGGCGTCTAGGGCCCATGCCGCAGCGCCCACTGCGATCCCGGCGGCCCCTCGAGGGTCGAGCTGACCGGCGCCGTCGAAGCAGGCGAACACGCCGTCGCCGCGGAACCCGAGCACATGCCCGCCGTGCTGTTCGACGGCCGACGCAAGCTCACTGATCACCGCGACGTTGACCTTGATGATCTCGCCGGGAGGATCCCAAAACGACCTGGCAGTAAAGCGGCGCAGATCCAGGAACATCGCAACGGCCTCGGTGCTGCCAGTCGCGCCCAACGGCAGGTCGGAAAAGGAGGGATGACCTAGCGACGGCGTCCTCGCCGCCGATGCCCGCAGACTCTCCGCACCGGCAAGAGCCAAACTCTTTCGGAGATCGCTACGCTCAAGGTCGCTGATCCGGCCCATCACCGCGTGCGCGAACTCCTCTCGGCTCTGCGCCATGCCCTCACCTCCATCGCTTTCTCGGGAATCTCACGAACCGCTCATCCACGGTCCGGGTCGTAGGCCCCGGACCGGCCCCTCTACTTCCTGCGAGTCGGCGTTTAGGACAGCGCGCTGGCTGCTGCTGACTTCTCCGACTTCGTCGCGCCGGAATTAGCCAAGTCTTGCCAGCGGCCGAGGCCGCCCGCGGACCGGTTTGGTCATGCGATCCGGTCTGCGCGAGAGCGCTGGCCGCAGCGGACCTCTCCGCCTTGGTCGCGTTAGGCGAACGCAAGGTCCTACTCGCTACGGAGGCCGCGCGGGACCCAGTCTGTCGAGAGTTCTGCGCCACGTTCATCACCTCCTTCCCAGTCGTCGATTTCGGACCGGGAAGGAGATGTCATACGGGCTCCGACACCGCGCACGGACACCACCGTCCAGGCCGCACCTGAGCCCCACCGCCCACGCGATCGGGCTCTCGCGTTCCGATGCCAGCTCAGACATCGGAGGGCTCAGCACCGCCGCCCGGCCCCCTCTCGAGAGCCGGGCGCGTGCTTCACGTTGCATCTGTTGCAAAATCGCTCGCTTTCAACTACAGCCGCTGGTGCTCCCGCACCCCTCGCAGACGTAGCAGGAGCCGGCCGGCCGCATCTTCGTGCCACAAGTCAGGCAGATGGGGGCATCGGCCGCCGTGCCCTGAAGCTTTTCGAGCAGCTCGGCAGACGAACCGATCCCGTCGACGCGCCGCGCCGACGCCGCGCCGCTGCCGGACTTCACCTCCGAGGCAGCAATCGCTCCGTTCGCACCTGGCTGGCCCGCCGCGCCGGCGTCCGCCGTACCGGATGTGCCGGCGTCCGGCGCGCCCACCGTGCCGCGGTCCGCGGTGCCTGCAGGACCGGTCTGCGCGGTGCCCGTCCCCAGCTGGCCAGCGTCCAGCGTGCCGCCGTCGGAGAGCCGGGGCACGGAACGAACCGACGGCGATTGCGCGAACTGCTCGAGCTCGTCCTCCACCTCGTCCGCGGACTCCTGCGAGGCGGTATACGACCCGGTCTCCAGCTGGCGTGCCCGCTCCTGCGCCGTGTAGATGCCCATGTACGACCGCGTCTGGAAGTCCATGTAGTCCAGCGCCAGCCGGCGGAACACGTAGTCCATGATCGATTGCGCCATGCGAACGTCCGGGTCGTCGGTGAGGCCGGCCGGCTCGAAGCGCAGGTTGGTGAACTTGTCGACGAACGTCTCCAGGGGCACGCCGTACTGCAAGCCGATCGAGACGGCTATGGAAAACGCATCCATGACACCGGCAAGGGTCGAGCCCTGCTTACCGAACTTGAGGAAGAGCTCGCCGAGACCGTCGTCGGGATAGGACCCTGCGGTGAGGTAGCCCTCAGCGCCGCCGACGCTGAACGAGATCGTCTGGCTGGGGCGGCGCTTGGGCAGCCGCTTGCGGACGGGGCGGTATTCGATGACCTTTTCGACCCGGACCTCCGGCGCCGCCACATCCGCACCGGCAGACCCGGCAGACGCGGCAGCCGACGCCGCGGCGTCTTTGGCCGTGCTGCCTCCATCGGAGAGCGGCTGACCCACCTTGCAGTTGTCGCGATAGACGGCCAGCGCCTTGAGGCCCAGCTTCCAGCCCTGGAGGTAGACGTCCTCGATGTCCTCGACGGTTGCGGTTTCGGGCAGATTGACCGTCTTGGAGATCGCCCCGGACAGGAACGGCTGGGTGGCCGCCATCATCTGGACGTGACCCATCGGGCCGATCGAGCGAGCACCCATGGCGCAGTCGAAGATCTCGTAGTGCTCCGGCCGCAGGCCCGGCGCGTCGATGACATGGCCCTTGTCGGCGATGTGCTCGACGATGGCCTCGACCGTTTCCTGCGCATAACCGAGCTTCTTGAGGGCTCGCGGGATCGTCTGGTTGACGATCTGCATCGAGCCGCCACCGACCAACTTCTTGAACTTGACCAGCGAAAAGTCCGGCTCGATGCCGGTGGTGTCGCAGTCCATCATGAACCCGATGGTGCCGGTGGGGGCCAGGACCGAGGCCTGCGCGTTGCGGTAGCCGTTCCTGTCGCCGAGCTTGACGACGTCGTCCCAGGCCTTCGTGGCCAGTTGATGCACGGACCGGTCCATCGACTCCAGCGTGCGAATCGAGTCGTTGGCGCCCTGGTGCTTGCGCATCACCCGCTTGTGCGCGTCGGCGTTGCGGGCGTAGCCGGCGTACGGCCCGACGATGCCGGCAAGTTCGGCCGAGCGACGGTATGCCGTGCCGGTCATCAGCGAGGTGATGGTCGCCGCTAGCGCCCTTCCGCCCGCGGAGTCGTAACCGTGGCCGGTCGCCATCAGCAGCGCACCGAGGTTGGCGTAGCCGATGCCGAGCTGCCGGTAGTCGCGAGTCGTCGTGCCGATGGGCTCGGTCGGGAAGTCCGCAAAGCAAATGGAAATGTCCATCGCCGTGATCACGAGTTCCACTGCCTTGGCGAACGTCGCGGCGTCGAACGTGTCGTCGTCGCGCAGGAATTTCAGCAGATTGAGCGACGCCAAGTTGCAGGACGAATTGTCGAGCGACATGTACTCCGAGCAGGGATTGGACGCGGTGATGCGGCCGGTCTCGGGGTTGGTGTGCCAGTCGTTGATGGTGTCGTCGTACTGGATGCCGGGGTCGGCACAGGCCCAGGCCGCGTGAGCGATCTTCTCGAAAAGCTCCTTGGCGTCGACGGTCTCGATCACCGCTCCGTCCTTGCGGGCGGTCAGCCCGAACTGCTTGCGCTCCTCGACGGCTCGCATGAACTGGTCGGTGACGCGCACCGAGTTGTTCGCGTTCTGGTATTGAACCGAGACGATGTCGCGGCCGCCGAGGTCCATATCAAAGCCGGCATCGCGCAACGCCCGGATCTTGTCTTCTTCGCGCTCCTTGGTCTCGACGAACTCGACGATGTCGGGGTGGTCGACGTCCAGGACGACCATCTTCGCCGCCCGGCGGGTTGCGCCGCCGCTCTTGATCGTGCCGGCCGACGCGTCGGCGCCGCGCATGAAGCTGACCGGACCACTCGCCGTACCGCCGCTGGAGAGCAACTCCTTGGAGCTGCGGATACGGGAGAGGTTCAGCCCCGCGCCGGAGCCACCCTTGAAGATGAACCCTTCCTCCTTGTACCAGTTGAGGATCGAGTCCATCGAATCGTCGACAGCGAGGATGAAGCATGCGCTGACCTGCTGCGGCGATGCCGTGCCGACGTTGAACCAGACCGGCGAGTTGAAGCTGAACACCTGGTGCAGCAGTGCCCAGGTCAGCTCGTACTCGAAGACCTCTGCATCCTGCGGTGTCGCGAAGTAGCCGTGCTCCCTGGCCGCCTTGGCGTAGGTGAGCACGACGCGGTCGAGTAGCTGCTTGAGGCTCTGCTCGCGGGCATCTGTGCCGACGGCGCCGCGGAAATACTTCGTCGTGACGATGGTGCTCGCGTTCACCGACCAGAAGTCCGGAAACTCCACTCCACGCTGCTCGAAGATGGTCTCGCCGGTCTTCCAGTTCTGCTGGACGACGTCGCGACGCTCCCAGAGCACCTCGTCATACGGGTGGACTCCGGGCGTGGTGAAGATGCGCTCGATGCGCAGTCCCTTGCTGTCGTTCTCGCTCGCCTGCCCGCGACGTGCTCCTACGATGTCGGTCATGTGCTGGCCTCCCGTGGCCGTTCGTTGCTGCGTGTCAAAGTGTTCCGCCGAGGTCTGACATAGGTCTCGGACCTCGTCGGTGGTGCAGTGACGCTGTTGTCGTGGTGACGCTGTTGTCGTGGTGACGCTGTTGTCACGGTGGTGCTGTTGTCGCGGTGGTGCGGGGAGGTACGCGTGCGATTGTCTGTTCAGCGCAACCGTCCTGGGCGCTGCGACGTGCCTGGTGCTGCTAGCCGGTGCCGTGTGGCTCCACCCCGGTGGCTTCCCGCTCGGCGCGAAGCAGGGCGATTGCGGACTCGAAGTCCTCGAGGTCGTCGAAAGCCTGGTAGACCGACGCGAAGCGCAGGTAGGCGACCTCGTCCAGCTCGCGAAGCGGCCCCAAGACGGCGAGGCCGATCTCGTGCGCCTCGACCTCGGCGCTGCCCTGGGAGCGGATCTGCTCCTCCACCCGCTGCGCCAGCAGCGCGAGATCGTCTTCGCTGACCGGGCGCCCTCGACACGCCTTGCGCACGCCGTCGACGATCTTGCCGCGGCTGAACGGCTCGTTGGCTCCGGAGCGCTTCACGACGGCCAGGCTGGCCGACTCGATGGTGGTGAACCGTCGGTTGCATTCCGGACACTGTCGGCGCCGGCGGATCGCGGTGCCGTCGTCGGTGGTTCGGCTGTCGATGACACGGCTGTCGGTGTGCCGGCAGAAGGGGCAGTGCATATGTCGGCCTCCTCCGTCGGTGACGTCGTGCGGTGCGAGTCCGGGTGCCTGTGCACGGCGAGGTGTACGTCGTGTGGATGACCTGGGGGTAACCCGGCGACCCTGGGGACTACATGTGGATATCTTACACCTGTGTAACTACTAGATCTAGGGATCATAACTCCGGCCGGCGGCAGTCGACAACAGCTCGGGCTCGACCGGTGCAAGCTGCGGGATTCGCCCAGGTCAACGCGGCGAAGGTTGGCCTCGACCCGGCGTGTCGCTGTCCCGCGGGAGCAGTGTCCGGGCGGTGGTGGGCGCCTGCGCGGGCGTCCTGGCGGTTTCGAGCTCGATGATGCCGAGCGGGTGCGCAGTGGACCCGCGTCCGGCATACTGCACGGGTCCTCGTCGCGCGAGGGCGCCGCGTTGTCCACAGGGCGGGGGAAGCAGCCCGAGGACGAGCGGCGATCTGACTACGTTGGGGGGCATGGTGAACCGACACCAGCCACCCGTCGCGTTCGCCGTCGCCCTGCTGCTGGCCGGATGCAGCGGCTCCGCCAGCGGCGGGGCAGCCACATCAGCGACGAGCTCGACGTCGTCTCCGTCGGCGTCATCGCCGTCCACGCCTTCGGCCGCGCCGTCAACGACCTCGTCTTCGTCTTCGTCTTCGAAGCCCGCCGGTGACCCCAACGTCCCGGCAGCCGCCCGCGCCCACACCAAAACTGGCGCCGAAGCCTTCGTGGCCGCCTATATAGATGTCGTCAACAAGACGGGCCGAGAGCCTGCAATCGGCAAACTAGAGCCGCTAGCTACGCCGGGCTGCAAATCTTGCCGTAACTATGAGCAACAAGTCGCCACTCTATCTAAGAATAATGAACACTTTTCTCGAAACGTTGCCAGTTTAAGTACCCCTCTGAGAACGACTTCATTTTCCCCTTCGTCCGCTGAGGTCTTCGTTACTATGAGGCAGTCCAATGCAACACTCCTCGACTCTCACGGCAAAACTATTCAGCAACTTAAACCTGGTAAGGCCACCTTCGATTTTGCCCTGAAGTGGATTTCAGCCAGTTGGAAAATAGATAAAATTTATGATGTTAATTAGCATGTCAGATCGGCGTTTGAAGTTGATTGTCATCGCCTCAGTAGCGGCCTTCATAATTGCAATGCAATGGTTACTCCCAGCAAACGCCGAAGCGGACACGGGCAATGGGCCATGTGGCGCCTTTTGTCCACGTACCACAGGCGATGGTTTAAAAGTTAGGGGACGATCTGCAACGAAACAGGTCATTGCCGAGGAAACCGCCCGGTTGAACAACGGAATGTCGACCACCATGACGATCAGGTTTACTTCAACAGTTCACTGTCCTGACAATGCGCCCGGTTCCGTCAATGAAGCATACTGCCGCAGCGCAATACAGTATTGTCTAAAGAACTGGCCCGGCTCTATAGGTCCCCTTGTTCAAATCTGGGATAGAGCCGAATACTCGGGAGGCAAGCCTCCCGGAGCCTGGCGCTCCCTGGGTTTGACGTGCTACACCGATCTAATCCCAGGTCGCCCGGTCCTTTCACTCGCCCAAATACGCGACGCTTTCCACCACACGCCATTCTCAAAACCGGGGCTGCGGTTGCAGCCCAAAGGGAATCTGACGTTGGTGACATTGCCGGCGTACTACCAAGTGCAGTGGCCGAGTGCCGGCTTCCAGCCAGGCGAGGTCGACGTCATCGAAAAGGCGCGCATGCTGGGCAACACGGTGCGGATCAAACCCACGCTGGTCAGCTACCGATATCACTTCGGCGACGGTACGAGCCAAGGGCCGACCACCTCGCCCGGAGGGACTTACCCCACTGGCGACGTCACCCACGCCTACGACACGGCTGGCACATACCCCACCAATGTCGACATCATCTACAGCGCAGACTTCAGCATCAACGGATCTGCCTGGATCCCGATCCGAGACACCGTGACCATCACCGGCCCACCGCAGATCCTGACCGTCACCACGGCCGTCAACCGGCTCTACAACAACTGAGCGACGTAGGCGCCCGCCGGATGCTCAGGGAGCGAGCGGTATCCGCAGCAATTGCCCCGCGTGGACGTGCAGGCTGTCCAGGCCGTTGACGATCTGAATCTGTGTCACGGCCTGGGATATCGGCAGACTCGGCAACTGCTCCACTGCCACCTCGGAAAGCGTCTGACCGCTGCGCACCGACGTGGTGTGGTCGATTCGCAGGGACGGAGACGTTGACGCGCTGAACATGAGGCCCACTGCGACGAGGGCGGCCGCGACGAACATGGTGACGGTCAAGCGTCCCCGACGGGTCAAACGTGCGCCCCGGTGATCCGCGGCAACCTCGACTCCCGGCGGGACGAGCTGCAGGTGCCGCTGGGGCCGAATGACCGGGCTGGGCGTGACCGGTTCGGCCGGCCTTGGCGCCAGCCGCCGAGCTGCCGATGCAGTCATCTGGTCCTCCGTTGAGTGCCCGTTCGGTGCCGACGCGAGGCGGCGTGTCGCACGCACGTTCGATAGAACGTCTGTACGATTTCTAGCAGTTCGCTCCGCCGAAGTCGAGTCACAGTTCGAACACGTGTTTGAAGGGCGCCGTTGGCCGGCATACGCTGCGTTCATGGCGTCAGCCAAACATCGAGCACCGACAGCGACCACGCGGGCCGTCGCAGGTGAGGGACCGAAACAGGGAAGAGGACATGGCTGACATCCGCGAGATGCCCGACCGCGAGGTGGGCGACGGGCTGACGACACGACAACGGCGGGTTCTCGAGGTGATCCGAAACTCGGTCGACCGGCGCGGTTACCCGCCGAGTCTGAGGGAGATTGGTGAAGCCGTGGGCCTGACCAGCCCGAGCTCGGTCTCGCACCAACTGGCCGCTCTCGAGCGCAAGGGATACCTGCGCAAAGATCCGCACCGTCCCCGTGCTATCGAGGTGGTCTCCCCAGACGTGGAGGTCGACGCCAGAGGTTATCGGGGCGGCGGGGCGCACCCCAGCCGTCTCCCCGACCCCGGGACGCCCGCGCCCGAGTACGACGAGACGGACAGTGGCAACGCGCGGCCGGCAGCGCAGTACGTCCCTGTGGTCGGCCGCATCGCCGCCGGCGGTCCGATTTTGGCTGACGAGCTTGTCGAGGACGTGTTCCCGCTCCCCCGCCAGTTGGTCGGCGAGGGAAACCTCTTCCTGTTGAAGGTGGTCGGGGACTCCATGGTGGAGGCGGCGATTTGCGACGGTGACTGGGTTGTCGTGCGGCAGCAGCCGACGGCGGACAACGGCGACGTGGTCGCGGCGCTCCTCGACAACGAAGCCACCGTCAAGACCTTCAAGCGTCGCGACGGGCACGTCTGGCTGATGCCGCACAACGCGGCCTACTCCCCGATTGACGGCGACGACGCCACGATCTTGGGCAAGGTGACAGCGGTCTTACGCCGTATCTGAGGGGAGGGACGTGAAGGTGCGTGCAGCTTTGGATCCTGACGACTTCCTTCAGCCATGCGACGTGACGCCGCCGGGACTTCCTGCCCCGTCCGTCGCGCCAGATAGCCGCCCCACCAAGGTAGAGAGCGTCTGACCCAGCGGCGCGTCCAAGCGGAGGCTCGCTTCGGCCTCGCCGCGCGTCGTGCCGTGCGTCAGGATCGCGACGGGGATGCCTAAGCGGGCTGCCCGGCGGACAAAGCGGTAGCCGGACATGACCTGAAGCGACGAGCCGAGCACCAGCAAGGCCGACGACTCCTCGACCGCAGCAGAGCACCGCGCCACGAGCCCTATGGGCACCGACTCGCCAAAGAACGTGACGTCCGGCTTGAGCAGGTCCGATCCGCATACGACGCATGCCACGAGATGGAAGCTGTCGACGGCAGCCTGGTCCAGCTCGACATCGCCGTCGGGACGCAACGGCCCGGCGGCTACCTCGAACGACGGGTTCGCCTCGCGCAGGCGATGGTCCAGGTCGAGTCGGCCGGACCGGTCACCACAGCGCAGGCAGACCACGCCATCCAGGGTGCCGTGCAGCTCGAGCGGGTCGACGGAGCCGGCCGCCTGATGCAGCCCGTCGACGTTCTGGGTAATCAAGGCGGAGACGACACCGACGCGCTGCAACGCCGCCACGGCGCGGTGTCCCTGATTCGGTCCGGCGACAGCGAACCGTCGCCACCCGACGAAGCTTCGAGCCCAGTAGCGGCGGCGCGCGTCGGTGCCGCTCACGAACTCGGCATACGTCATCGGCGTGACCCGTCGACGACCGTCGGGTCCCCGGTAGTCGGGGATGCCGGATTCGGTCGAGATACCGGCGCCGGTGAGCACGCAAACGTGTCCAGCTGCGACCATCCGGACGAGCTGGCCGAACCCGTCCGGGGTCTGGACCACCGGACCTTCGGGCAGGACGTGTTCGACCGGGCGTACCGCCCATCCCCTCGTGGCTGCGGTCGGCACGCGATCAGTATGCGGCACGAGCTGCGCGGTGCTGGAGGCTGTCAGCGCCGCAATGAGCATCACGTGCAACCCCGGGACGGCCCGTTCGGATAACAGCAGGTTATAGAATGAACGCGTGATCGACGCGGCCGGGCTTCGGGTGATGCGAGCGATCGCCGACGAGGGCAGCTTCACCGGAGCCGCCCTGGCACTGGGCTACTCACAGCCCGCCATTTCGCAGATGGTCCGGCGGCTGGAACATCGGATGGGCACTGTCCTGGTCGAGCGCATCGGCCGGCACGTGCGGCTCACCGAAGCCGGTGAGGTGCTAGCTCGATACGCCGGTGGTGTGCTGACCGCGTTGGACGCGGCCGAGGAAGAAGTTGCCGCCATCGCGGGCCTGCGCGCAGGCCGGGTGCGACTGATGGCCTTCCCTTCGTCGTCGGCCACGCTGGTCCCGCGTGCGCTCGCTCTGGTCAAGGCTCGCTACCCCGAGGTCAAGGTCAGCTTCGCCGAAGGTGAGCCGCCGGAATCGATCGCCGCCTTGCGTGCCGGTGAGTGCGACCTCGCGGTCGCCTTCGCCTACGAGGGTCTCAAGCTCAGCGTCGACGAAGACGACCTGGAGCTGCTGGTTCGGCACAAGCTGCTCGATGACGAAGTCCGCCTGGCCGTGCCGCGCGAGCATCCCATGGCCGCAGCCGCGGTCGGCGACCTCGCTCAGCTGGCCGGCGACCGGTGGATCGCAGGTTGCCCTCGCTGCCGGGGACACCTCCTAGCCTTGTGCGCCATGGCGGGCTTCGTGCCGAACGTCTCCTACGAGACCGAGGACTATGTCGCGGTGATGGGACTGGTGGCCGAAGGTTTGGGCGTGGCCCTGGTGCCCGACCTCATCCTTCGCACGGTCCAGCACCCGGATGTGGTGACGATGCCGGTCCGTCCGTCGTCGCGGCGATGTATCCACGTGGTGACCACGCCCGACCTACAACGTGTCCCCGCGGTGCAGGCGACCCTCGACGCGCTGTGCGAGAGCGCGCGTTCACCCAACCGCGTGCTTGCCGCCTTCCCGGCCTGAGCCAAACACCGCCAGATCCGGCCGCTCCCACTCGAAAGCTCGAACCGGCCGCTCTAGCGCCCGCGGGTCGAGACCAACGGTGCCCCGCCGGCTCCCCGGGACACGGAGACATCTCCCTTCAGGTCGGTGCGGAAGACGGACGTCCCCGCTGCTCGGAGTAGGCCCAGTGCCGTCTGTGACGGGTGCCCGTAGGGGTTGCCGGCGCCCACGCTGATCAGCGAGACCGGAGCTCGGACTTCGGCGATGAGGCCGGGGTCTTGCAGGGCTGAGCCGTGATGGGCCACCTTGAGCACGTCGAAGCCCCGGTCGCCATGCTCGCGGCGGAGCGCGAGAAGCACCTCGTGCGCGGCGCTGGTCTCGACGTCGCCGAGCATAAGGACCCGGAGGCCGCCGTCATCGACATCGAGCACGACGCTGGCGTTGTTGGGCATCGAACCCTCGTGGATGATCCGCGCAGGCCACAACACGGCGGCGGATATGGGGCCCCACCGGAGCCGGTCGCCGGCATAGAGCGGTCGAACCGGAACCCCGGCGGCACCCGCCCAGCGGTCCACCTCAGTGGCCTGCCAGGGCGGGTCACGCAGCGGCGAGACCAGGATCTGGGTCACGCGGCGGCGGTGCAGGACGCCAGGGACCCCGTGAACGTGGTCCGCGTGATAGTGGGTCAGCACCAGCGCGTCGACCACCAGGATGCCCAACCGAGACAGGCAGGCGTCGATCAGCGCCGGGTCGGGGCCTGAATCGACGACGACCGCGTGGCGCGGCGCGGTCGCGAGAACGAGCCCGTCGCCCTGGCCGACATCACAGGCCACCAGGCGCCAACCCTCTGGTGGCCAGACGAATCGGGTGGTTGGCCACGCCGCAGCAAGCACCAAGGTCGCCAGGCAGAACACGGCCAGGGGCCGCGATCTCACCGCCACCATCAGTCGGCGGCCGCCGAGGAGCAGCCCCACGGTGACGAACGCGAGCCCGAGGGCGCCTACGGCGCCGCCTGGCCATGGCAGGGATCCCATGGGGACAGCGGCAGCCGCGCGGGCGACATACGCGATTCCCAAGGTCGGCACCCCTGCCGCCCAGGCCAGCCAACCCGCCAACGTCGCGGACAGCATGGCCAGCAACGCTACGGCGACACCGAGCACGGTCGCGGGCGGCACGAACGGCGCCGCTGCAAGGTTGGCGGCAACCCCGATGAGCGACACCGACCCCTGTAGCAAGACGATGACCGGCCCGCACATGACCTGAGCAGCCAGCGGTATCGCGACGGCCGGGCCGAGCCAACCCATTGGTGCCGGAAGCTGCTGCCGGATCCGCTCGCCCCACGACCGGGCGAAGAGCAGCAGACCTAACGTAGCCAGGGTCGAAAGGGCGAAGCCGTACGACCGCGCCAGCCAGGGGTCCGCGCAGAGCAGCAGCAGAATTGCCGCAGCCAGGGCCGGTATGCCGGCCCGCCGGCGGGATGCGCTCAGGCCCGCCAGGCCGATGACCCCCATGACGGCTGCGCGCAAGACGCTCGGCTGGGGTCGGGCCAGCACGACGAAGGCTGCCAGGCACGCCAGCGCCACAGCTGGACGCCAGCGTCTCGGCACCCGCGCCAGCCGGCAGAGGCCGAGCGCCGCGGCGAGAACGAAACTCACGTTGCTCCCGCTCACCGCACTGAGATGGGTCAGGCTGGTTGCCCGCATCGCCTCGGTCAGATCCTCGGGCGTCCTGCTGGTGTCGCCGATCACCAGCGCCGGGAGCAGGCCGCGCGCGTCCGCCGGCACACGCTCGACCGCCGCGCGGAGACCGTCTCGCACCGTCTCCGCAGCGGACGCAACCCGACCCGGAGCCGAGATCCGGGTCGGAGCGCGGGAAGAGTTGAACACCGCGACGACATCGTCGCCGGGCTGCGCCACATCGAACCGCCCTGTCGCCCGGACCCGCTCATGCCACTGGACGGCGCGCCAGGACAGGTCCCCAAAAACCAGGACCGGTGTGTCCGCACCGCTTCGCAGGCCTCTGCCGACGACCTGGTCGACGCTGATCTCGACCAGCACCAACTGCATTGGCCGGCCCCCTGCAATGGTCGAGATGATCCGTGGGTCGGAGGTGACCACGGCCTCGACGCTGGCGCTCGCCCGTTGCTGCGCGAGGCCCGGGACCAGGCCTGCGCTGCGGATGCTCGACTGCGCGGAGGTGCAGATGAGGCACAGCGCGACACCGACGCAGCTCAGCGCGAGGACATCACACGTCCGCCCCCACGTCGGCCACCGCGATCCTCGGCGGCGCAACGCGCTCAGCGCCCACCAGGTCACGACGTACGGCGGCCTCCACCGCACGGTGACCAGCTGGATCCTGCGCTGCCGGCTGGCTCGAAAGGCTCCCGCTAGGACAAGCGCAGCGCCAGCAGCGCCGAGAAGCGGCGCTGGCGCGAGCCCGAGCCCCGTGGCAACGCTGGCCCACGACGCCACTGCAGGGACCAGCAGCCGCAGGTCGAGCGGGACCGGAGCG
>JAABUK010009669.1_pt1 | contig 13109 bp, 15 predicted proteins | sample 5559141 | NCBI WGS metagenome assembly JAABUK01 (sample SAMN10711869, study PRJNA513367) | rock metagenome | isolation source: Antarctica rocks | place: Antarctica: Victoria Land, Pudding Butte nord | collected 2016-01-03
AAATGAGTTTCGAAAGGCTGGTCCAAATCTCACCCCCATCGGTACCGCTCTTACAGCTCCTCGGCTTCATCAACAACCAAGATATCTCCGATATGCTTTATAACCCCCAAAACCCCAACGAAAGGATACAATGGGATCTTCAAATTGACAATCACGGTTTCAGTGGAGCATTCACATGTTTCTCCAAATTATGCCTGATCAGACGGAATGGCAAGCTGCGCACATAAAATATTCACCCGATTGTTCATGTCTGGATCAGAGAACGGCTGAACAGTTCGCAACAAGCTATCTTTTCAAGAGATGCAATCAAATTTGTTGCTCGAGCACTCCCTGATTTGCGTCCGGAGGAATCTGACTCCATAAACGCCTGGAAAATTCACCGGCGCTTGTATCCACATATCCAAGCAGCTTGGAGTAACGTCAAGGCATATGCTGCACCCGTTGACGACGGCAAGAGCGTTCCGTTCCTAGCAGCACTTGACATAGTAGCCACATCTCTTCGACTTCAGGGACAATATGAATTCGCTGAGGAGGTGTTGCTACGGCTATTGAAAGGAAACGAGTTTGCACACGGACCACATAATCAATATACGTTGGACACGTTGGCAAATTTGGCCTCTACCTACGATCTTCGCGGCAACCTCTCGAAATCGGAAGAACTCTATCGGCAGGCAATAGAAGGTCTCACAGCTGTTCTGGGTCCTGAACACCGCAAAACGCTTTCGTTTCTTCACAACCTGGCCAATGTACTCAAATATAGAAATAAGTCTGCAGAGGCCGAAACATTCTACAAGCAGGCACTCGAGGGACGCCAGAAATTGGGAGAGGATGATTTTGACACCTTGGAGACCATGGACGCTTTGGCAAATCTTTACTATAGTACAAGACGAACAGCAGACGCCGAGCCCCTTCGACGTTTCGTTTTAGATGTAAGAGAACGCCGCCTTGGACCGTTACATCATGAAACACTTATCACGGTATTGAACATGGGGATATTGTACTCGGGGTTGGGGAAAGGCGAGCACGCACTTGAATTGTAAGGAAATATGGGTCCATCTATTCGAATCTACCAATTAATGTCCCTGAACAGATTCGACCGAGCCTATGAGGGTCTAAATCATTTACTTGGATCGCAAAACCCCACAACCCTCAACGCCTTGTCGTTGATTGCAGTGTTTTATGCGAATATCGGGCACTCAAAGAAGGCCGAATCAATGTTTCGAGAAATTCTGGCCGGACAGAAATTCAGCCTAGGAAATTTGCACCCTGACACTCTCTGGACCCAGAATTGTTTAGGCGGAGTTCTTTTTATGAAAGAGAAGTCTGAGGAATCTGTTCGATTAGTTGAGAATGCTCTAGAGGATCTTCAGTCTGTGCCAGGGCCTGAACATCTGGACACGCTCTGGGTTGCTCACAACCTTGCACAGATCTACGTGAACATAAGTAAAATCAAGGAAGCCGTGGCATTGCAAGAGAAAGTGGTGGAAGGTTACGTGAAAGAATTGGGAGATGATCATATCAATACTCTTTACATGATCAACGATCTGGGAGACTGCTATATGCGGGAAGAAAGGTTCGGGAAGGCGCACGAGATGTTTGAGAAAGCATTTGAAGGAAAGAAAAGAAAATTTGGACTTAGGAGTCCCCATACGTTGTACACTGCCACGTTTCTGGCTATCACAATGAAGGAACTGGGGAGTGAAAAAGAAGCGGAGGACCTTTACAAGGCAACCCTCGAAACGGCCATTGAGATTCTGGGGCCCGAGCACGCAGACGTTTGTCTATGTTCGATGTACCTAGCTGATCTCTACGTTGGACAGCGACGGTTCCTAGAAGCTCGAGAACTGTACCAGAAGGTTTACGCGATCCGGTTGAGATTGCAAGGTCCGGATCACAAGAATGCACGGCATGTGGAACAAATCTTGCTTGAGATAAATAAGAGGATTGACTTTCCGGACCACGTCGCGAGTCAGGCGCCTATGAAGTCTCGACAGGGTCTTGATACGCCATCTCAAATGGGATTCAGAGGAAGAGGTGATACCGTCCAAGTTCTCTTCTGAAAGCTGCATTTTCAACAGATATCATGTGCAGCATAATCATTTCGTTGCTGCGTTTCGACGAAACAGGGCCATCATGCGCTCTTCAAGCTCTGCGCCTTGTGATCAATATTTTCATACGTCGCTGCGGTATACAGGATGCTGAGATACCTGGCGAAATTCTAGCCATATCAATCTCCTCGATCTTTGTATCTAGCTAGCCCTTCTATCTGCGTTCTTCTTTAGAGTAGCTTCCACCCTTTTTTGCTTGTTGGCAATTTACTTCTCATTTCACGCTGACAACAGCATCCAGCGACTTCAATTGTGGGTACAAATTTGGGACTAGAAGGGCCGCACTCTTCTAAGTGATCGCACAGCGCTTTGTAGTAATCCGGCGAGCGGTGGCTGGCTTGCCGACGTTGAGTGGCCAAAGACGCGGTAGGCATTGTACGAACTTGAGGGTTGATCGACTGGTATTAGATCGGTGAGTACGTTCGTGACTGAGTAGTTGGAACTTAGTTACGGAGGGAGCTGGAAAAGATTTCACAATGAGAGATCTGAGGATATCGGTGAGCAGGCCATGGTGGTTTTTATGTTTGAAGGCGGATCATCTGAGATGATGGAGGTGTTCAGGTGCGGGAAAGCAGCCACCAGACCAGCCGAAACGGTGAGATTGATGGTTTGAATGAGGTGTGAAGCATAATAAGATGACGCGCAGACAGCGCTGCGCTAACAGCGCACTGTAGGATTACTAGCTATTAATCTCTAAGTAGACTAAGAACTGGAATCTGCCTGCTAAAATATGGGTATGAGATATCTTGGCGATATCGCACCGATGTCTTTCCGGCAGGATACTCATTATCTAACTGCGGGGTAATTTGGCGTCTATCTTACTGGAGGGAGCCTATATTTTAGCAGGCAGATTCCAGTTCTTAGTCTACTTAGAGGTTAATAGCTAGTAATCCTACAGTGCGCTGTTAGCGCAGCGCTGTCTGCGCGTCATCTTATTATGCTTCACACCTCATTCAAACCATCAATCTCACAATCGATCCCGTATGCAACGTCCCTTATAAAGTCCTTCAAGGTTTTCAAGTTATATAGATTAGCGCTAGGGTGGTCCTATGCGTATCTATCAGGCGTGGAAAAGAGTATCGGATAAGCAGGCTTCTTTGAAAATGCGTAAAGACCTACCTGCTGCTGCTTTAACTTGAGCTAAGGACGAGGATGGGTCCAAAGGGTCCATTTTTGGGTCCCCTACCTCGGCTACAGTACCCACCACCTGTCATTCTCACGACCTTAACGACGCAAATGATCATAGATGGACCGCGCAGCACCAAGGGAAACCATTGATTACGAATCTACTTTAATCAAAGCATATCGGCCGGTCAAGCTACAATGCAAGACCAGCTGTTCCCCTTTACATGAAAGGCTCTGATGCTGGAGTGAAGCCTTCCCAGCCGCTGTGGTTCGAGAATCTGGATCATGTCAGATGCGTCTTTGAGAGTCTTGTTCAACATCTCCTCGTCAAAAATAGTCCTCTTTCTACCAAGTCAGCGCAGATATGTCCTTTCCCAGGTAATATCGCGAAGGCCGAGAGCGCACTGAACGACTGGCACAAGATGTTTACGGCTTATCTTGCCCTCAACATAAATCACATCGAGCGCGTCGGTCGTGGACCGTGGACATCATTCGAAGTCCTTTTCGAGATTAGATATTACGTAATATCGATTGTCGCCCGCACCTATCCCGCAGGCTCAAAACAAGACTTCAGTCTAAGAGAAGTAGAAAAGCTGTTCGATAAACACATTTACAATTTCTCCCAGACCATCAGGCTGGCTCAACACTTTTTCGATGCTGAGAAGAAAACATCGCAAACAGATGGTCAAAGTACAAGGTCATTCAGCATTGATGAGAGCATTATCTCTGCTCTTTATGTTTGGTGGGCGTATATTGGCGGGACTTGAACCTCCGCAAAAAAGCACATTGGATTTTGCAGCATAACGAGCGTCATGAGGGCTTTTACAACAGCAATATGGTGGCGCTTACTGTAGCACTGGTCATTCAGAGTGAAGAAGCGCACTTACGAGACATTCAAGCTTCTGTCATAACGTGCAAAGCTGAGTACATCAAGGCTGAGACACGCCTCCGGCTACCTGGTGTTGAGTATTATCGAAACCCTCAAATGGAATGCGGCCAAAGCAGTTCCTTGGGCCGAGGCTTCCTCGAAATTCGCTTGTCAAAAAGCTGCATGGAAGCCTCCACACAGGCTCAGGTAATCGAGAACAATACCGTTCCTCTTAGTCCGCGGCTCAGCGTTACTGAAGTCCCTTTGAAACTAGATTTCGATTACTCCTACGATCTCTGTGGAGCTTCGGGAGTGGACTCTGGCTCGCATTGCAACAAAGAACATACAAAATTTATTCTCAACTCCGAAACTACGAGGGTCAGTATTTATAGATGACGAGACAGTATCACATACACAGATCAAGTATCGATCAGAACACAAGCTGGGATTTTTCATCTCGAGACAGCCAGAGCCAGTCTTCGTTTTCTCGATAATGTGAGGAGTCCAGTACAGCTTAGCCGCTTCCGGCGTCTTCTAATGCCACTTACAGCCCCTTTTTCATCCAGTGAGGGTTTATAGATGCCTAAAACCAGGTGAGAGCTTGATATTGATTCCTCGATACTAACATGGGCCCAATGATCCTTGTGTGCTGCGCCAATCCCTAGCGCGTTCCATAGGCAGCGCCTGCGCCTCGTCAAGGCTGTGCTATCACGTGCCGCAATTAGGAAGCCGTTCAGTAAACAACTTGAGCGGTGTATTTCTGAATGTATTCACCTCTTCCCGATGCCAATAAACTGGCAATGTAGTCCCGCCGCATTCATTGGAAACGCAGCATGCCTCTAGAAAAAACATACGGGACCTTGGAGACCAGACGAGCAGTTGGGACCTCGGAAACGATCCTAGTCGACAAGAAAAACCACAGTGGGAATTCCAGAGCGATTGTCATCTGTCTATGCGCACTTTCTGGGCTTCTTGCTATACTATTGATCGCTTATATCTTCTATTTCTATATGGTATTCACATGTCTTGGTATCTTCACCCCTTCTTTCGGCGTCCCTAAACGCTGGAGCGACTTCAAAATCCAGTCATTCGCCGTCGGTTTTGACTTAACAGCTGGTTACGGGTAAGATCAATTCAGCTGAATGTTCCCAATGAAGCGCTGGGAATTCTAAGATAGCTACAGCACGGCGGCAGTCGCCTTCATCAACGGTACAATAGTGGATGTAGCCCGAGCTGAAGGCACTTCTGAGTATAATGACCTCCTAGCCCGATTGTCTCTCAAATCTTCAGCTCACCCCACGTAAGAGAAGTGATCTCTAATTAGTCGAGCTTATGTGCTTACATGTCCCTGATCTTAGTCCGCCTTACTATGACTGCAATGCCCAAACTGCGGACCTAGGGCGACAATGGCGCCGCTACTTCCGCAAACGCATCGGCCTCTCAGCCTCATCCGACGTCGCCGCTCTCGCCGATGTATTAAGCAAGCTCAAAGTACAAACGAACTCTTTCCTTGGACCACTAGAGCCACTAGAACTAGCCTTCATCACCGTCCCTAATCTCCCAGCCCTCTACCTCGAAGACCTGGCAGACGCAGCCGAACATATCAAGGTCCAACTCCTCACACTGCCCAGTTACATACACCGATCCGGAGATCAAGCCCAGTGGCCTGTTTCTGAACTCAATACCGCCTTTGCGGGGAATGGGTTCGGCCTTGATGGTCTCTATTCCAGGAATATCAACGCCCGACTCTACGACGACGACAACGATGACAACAACAACAGCAACAATAGCGACAGCTCAGTGCTCAAGAAACCGTGGTCCGAGAACGTCCTATCAGTCCTCTTCACCAAGACCGCCCTGACCGTGCATGTTCTCCCCCTCTCCGTTGCAGCACACTTCTACGCCGCAGATGGCATCGCCAACTTCAGCCTCGGTCTGTCTTCTCGTCAGCACCCCCTTGCACATCTCAATCCCCATGGCCCAGCCAACTCGCCATATTGGTTCCAAATTCGCCTAGCCCTCCGCACAGCCCTAGATTCCTACCTCAGTCGCGGCCACAAGCTCGGTCGCGTCATCTCGTATGGCGAGAGCGCCCACAATGAGATGTTCGACTCGATTCTCAGGGAAGAGGTGCTAGCCGCTCAATTCAGCGATGAACCAGAGTGGCAGCCGCAGTTTTCGAGCAACGACCCCGTCTTCGCGGCAGCGAGGGGAGCGGCGGAGTTTGCGAGGTTCTGTCCTAAGGTGCCGACTTATGCGTCTTGTTTTCCGGATCTGAGGCCGAGCATGCAGGGATGGTAGAAGGTTAATGTTCGACAGATCGACCATCTGTGAGGACTTGGACGAGTTGCTTAGCCCGCCCCTTTAAAAAGAAAGCGTAAGGCGTCTAACCAAAGGACAGATAGTATGAAGAACAAATAAACGGGGTTTGATTCGCCTCTAAGTAAAGGTGGCGATACTAGTTAATCGAGACAGGACTCTCGAAAAAAGTCTTATGTCTTAATTCCATAAACTACATGTATCGAGAGGAAAGGGTGCCCAAAAATTCTCGCACCCTTTCCACATCCCGCCAAGACCACCCGCTTCTTTATCGATCACGTGAATTTACCCTTGGTGCCTTTGGGACTTACTTCTTGGAAACGACCCAATACCCCCTCAGGTCCTCCTCCCCCCCTTGACACACACTTCAACACGCCCAAAATTCCAATTGTCCGATAATGGCGCCGGCTGCTAGCGCGCTCGCCCATATATCAAAGGCAAACTCCGGCGGTTAAAAGCGGCGATGGGCTCAGCATTGGCGCTTGACCGGAACGGGTCTGGCCGCCCCACTGGCCTACAGGTGGACTTGCACGTGATCGGACGCTTATGTAATTTATAAAGTTCTGACAAGGCGCTTGGACCCTGAACCTCTGAGTCTTGAGTTATTATCGACTCAGAAATCTACGTCGACTCATAGGCATCTGTGTCCGCCATTCTTGACACTTCTTTCCTCAGATTCAGTCCGTCTAAGGATTCTTGCGATCATGGCAGACACTGCGGATCAAGCAGACAGCTCCAATGCACCCAGCAAGAACGCTCTGAAGAAAGCACAGAAAGAGAAAGAAAAGGCCGAGAAGAAAGCAGCAGCAAAAAAGGCCCAGCAAGAGAAGCAGACTGTCGTAGTTGAAGAAGATACTGCAAAAGATAATTATGGCATCTTTCCTTCAAATGACTCTTCGACAATAACAGAGCTTCCGCAATTGACAGAGGAATATGTCTCAAAAGAGGTCACGGTCATAGCCAGGATACACAATTCACGCAGTCAAAGTGCGAAGCTCGCTTTTCTAGTGCTACGGGAAGATGGACAGACAATCCAGGCTGTGCTCGCTGCCGGTATGAAGGAGGTCTCGAAACAGATGGTGAAGTGGGCCGTGGGCGTGAGCATTAATTCGATTGTCAGAGTCACTGGTTTGGTACAAAAACCCGATCCTCCGGTTGCATCGGCAAGCATCAGCGGTCTCGAGCTTCACGTTCAAAAGATCTACCTTGAATCAGAAACAACCATCCTGCCAATGCAAGTCAAAGATGCTGAGCGCCCTCCTCCAGAATCGGCTGAGGAAGGTCAGGTTGATGCGGAGGGCACGCCTCTTGTCACATTGAAGACCCGACTCGACAATCGCGTGATTGATTTGCAGACCGCTTGTAACCAAGCAATTCTTGAGATCTCCAGCGGTGTGAAAGCACTTTTTTCCGAATATCTGCTAAAGCGCAATTTCAAGTGGGTCGATAGCCCAAAACTTCTTGGAGCAGCTACAGAAGGTGGAGGGGGTGTTTTCGAGGTCTCAAACTACTTTGGGAAGAAAGCGTACCTTGCCCAGAGCCCACAATTCTACAAGCAGATGTTGATTGCCGGTGATTGCAAGAAAGTGTTCGAGATAGCGCCTGTCTTCCGAGCGGAAAATAGTAATACTCACAGGCATATGACTGAGGTGCGTCTACTCTTCACTGCAACTTTCTGCCACTGATATGAACAGTTTACTGGTCTTGATTTCGAAATGGTCTTCAACCAGCACTACCACGAGGTCCTCACATTTGCAGAAGATCTGATCGTGTTTATTGTGACGGGGCTGCAAGAAAGATACAAGAAGCAGATCGCAATCGTACAGAAGACGTATCCCAAGGCTGGCGACTTCAAGATTAAGGATGGCAAAGCAAAGCGATTTACATATTTAGAGGGCGTCAAGATGTTGAAAGACGCAGGCGTAGACACATCAGAACAGGACAGGTTCGAAAACGATCTCACAACCGCAATGGAGAAGAAGCTGGGTCAACTTGTCCGAGAAAAGTATGATACGGATTTCTACGTTCTCGACGAATTTCCGATGTCAGTTCGACCATTCTACACGAAGCAGCACCCCACCAACAAAGATCTGTCCAACTCATATGACTTCTTCATGCGAGGAGAAGAGATCATGTCTGGTGCACAGCGAATCAATGATGCGAAGGAGTTGGAGGATGCGATGCGCGCAAAGGGCGTTGATCCCTCACAAGAAGGTTTCGTTGATTATGTGAATGCCTTCAAGCAAGGATGCAGAAGGCATGCCGGAGGAGGATTGGGTCTGAATCGGATTGTACAGTTCTTCTTGGGGCTGGAAAATGTTAGGCAGGCGACACCGTTCCCCCGTGATCCTCAACGGTTGAGGCCATGAGGTGAAGCATGAGAAGCAAAAATAGAGATGAGTGCGATGGTCAATGAATAGGCTCGATAAACAGAAGACCCTCTTCGCGGATGGCCGTCCTTAACAGACAGACAAGGCCGCCTAGCCATATCAAGCAAATGCGCTGCTAAGTTGTGCATTCCTCTGTTCCTTACAATATAACTTCTTGAGGTATTTGATTCATAGACTGTAGTGTGAAAGCTGATTGCCCGTTTGGGATTGGCGCTCCATCCTCCAGAAGTCCACCGTCGCAGTGAACTCGCCCCCAGGCGCCAGCTCAGCCTCGAGTTATCTATCGCTTATGTTTCACGAATTCTAGATAACATCATGGCTCGCAAACGTCGAAATAGCTCCTCACCTGAGTCAGAGGACCTGCCATCACCCAAGCGAGCCCGGCCATTCTCCATAGACGACTTTGACCTCGACTGGGAACCGACCAGCAGCGAAGCACCAAAGCTCAACCCGACTTACGGCCAGAAGGGCGCGTTCCCGGGACTTGCAGATGATGACGATGGAGATGGACTGTTCTACGGCCCTGCGAGTAATGGGATCGAGTACCTGAGGATGGTGCGGTGAGTCTGCGTGCTTTTTTTGGATCCAGCTTCACCAGCTAAGATTTTCTTCTTTTCCGCAGATGATTCGATGTGTGCTTGCAGCCGCTGATCTCGCTACGTGTGTGATACAGATCCGAAGCGAAAGGCGTACCACATATACTTGTGGGTCCGAACCAGACAGCGCAATCCGAGGAAGCCAACGGCTACGCTCACGGGGATGAGGAAGAGGGAGGATACTACGAAGATGGTGCTTTTGTGGCGGCACCAGAGCCTACATCAAATCTCTCTACGTCGACCAATTATCCACCGGATGCGCAAGAAGCATACTACATCTCACTCGCGTCTCGCTTTCGGGACCTTCGTACATTGCTGCACAAGGCACCACCTCTTCCGGCTATCGAAGCATTGAAACACCACCATCCAATATCGCTTCCTCCTGCTTGCGCAAAGGCCAAACAGCAGTGGCGATTTCTGCTTCAGAGCCAAGAACCTCAAATGGCACAGCTTGGCTGCATGGATATGGAGACTGTATTGGAGGTGGTGAAACTTTTGAAGAGTCAATTGGCCGGAACTGTGCGAGGTCGAAGTCAGGAGAAGATCGAAGGGCTAGGGGCGTGGATTTGGGGAGTCTTGGGAAGATGTAATGAAGCTGGGCAGCTTGGTAGTGAAGAAATCTCCGAACTGAGGGAGTTGGGAAAGCGGGCAGTTGGCTTGCTGGTGGGGATTCGAGATCGGTCTGGTAACGCTTATGGCCATGAGGAGGAGGAGGAGGGAGGGGAGGAGCAAGATGACGGGGTGATTGACAATGGGCAAGAGACCAATGGAGTGGGCTCAGTCCTTTCGCAGGTCGAGCCGGTAACAAGCAATGAAGCGACAAACTCAATCATCGCGGAGACAGGCCCTCCACTGGACACCGTCTCAAAAGTCTTAGAACTAGAGCAAGCGAAGGCTATCCTGCGAGAAAGGTTGAGCACTGACAATCGGCCACAGTCGAATGGGATGCAAGCAGAGGAGGGCGAGGTGGAAGAGGAGAGCATGGACGAGGCTGCCGAGATGCCGGTCAACAAGCAGATTCGTATCACGCTCGATATGATCATTACCGTTGTTGGGGAGTTCTATGGTCAGCGGGATTTGCTCGAGTTTCGGGACATGTGGAACGGTGAGCTGTCAGGTTCCCATCCTGAAGATGAGGTTAGTAGTGGATGGGACCTTGATCACCACCCGCGAACTTGAGTTGTGACAGCACAGCTGCATTAGTGCACGCAATTTGCACCATGTACCTGAAACACTTTGCAATGACATTTGTCTCTCCTAAGATTAGGTGGCTTGGGAGCAAACCTCGGGCTACTGCAGCACTTGCCAGCCTCTGAAACCAAACACCACGAGGCTGTGCAAAACATCGGGGAGGAAATTGATCGTCAAATACATCATTTTATGCTCCTCCCCGCAACGACAAAGAAACAAGACCATTTCTGCCAAACTCACAATATCATCGCAAACCCACATTTACTCTATCTCACTTTTTCTTTGCTATACAGTTTCAGGCGATGAATGATCTTCCGTTCATCTGCCGACATGATGTACAATCTCTTCCAGTCCGTGGCCATTCTCTTACTCAGCATACTCGGGGTACATGCCTACGATGTTGTCGAATGTTATTGGGCAGCACAGCAGCACCTTCCGAGCCCATCTACTTCAAATGCCTACATTCCTTGTGGGGAGGTTAGTCAAGGGGCTCAATCATGTTGTCGGGTTGGCCACAATTGTCTGGAAGCAAATGCCTGCTATGCACCTGAAGGTTAGCCTTTGCTTACACCTCTTCTGAGCAGGCCGTCCTTGCTGACTGGGAAAAGCTGGAATGGTCTACACTGCCGGCTGTACAGACTCGACCTACACTTCAAGCCAATGCCCAAGCAAGTGTCAAATGTGTTAGTCCATTCGACGTTGACGATTGGAGGCCTAACTGATGCTCTTCTTCTGCAGCTGCCTATTGGGTCGGCCATTCCTACTGCAATGGCACTTCCAACAAGTGGTCCTGCTGTTCCAATCAATATGGCGACTCTAATAACAAAGAGTCTTACCCAGTCACCGACAAGCAGCAGCCATGCTGGTGTCCCGAAGAGAATGCGATGATAGACTTCACCGCTCCAGCAATAATACCGAGTGTCGCATTCTTAGATCTCGATCATCCGGGCAGCATATCATACTTTTCTGGACATACGCCAAGTACAACACAAGGTGGTTCTTCCGCGACTACTTCAATGGCTACTACCAGCTCAGATGCAGGTTCTTCACCCATTTCAGCAATACGCACATCGCGGAACAGCCAATCGACCTCCAGCTCATCTGACCCCACGACCTCTCAGGGTTCTAACATAGCAGCTACATCTATTGGCAGCTCAGCAACTGGCGCTCCGGTGCCCGGCTCTGCAACCGCTCCTTCATCCTCCTTGTCCACTCCATCTCCGAATCCAGGTCTTGCCACCGGTGCCAAGGTAGGAATTGGTGTTGGTATCGGTGCTGGAGCAATCATCCTCGCCGCCCTCCTCTGGCTTCTCCTCAGCCTCCTCCGCAAGCGCCGCAAAGCCCCTCCTCCACCAATCGAAGATCAGATCCGGCCCAAATCCTTTGGCAGCTATGCTGGCCTGTCCGAATTACAAAGTCGGAGTCCAGAGAGCGGAAACGGAGACCTTCGAAGCCCAGCATGGTCAGGTCATAAGTCGGAATTGCCTACAATTGAAAACGCGTTTCTTTCTCCGACCATCCCGTCGACGAATTCAATGGCGGAAGTAGAGGGTACGACCCCGAGACAGAGCGTGCAGTCACAAAGCCCAAGGCAGAGTGCGCAGCCGCAGCAGATGGTTGATGCAAATGGGTGGAGGCGGTATACACCATACAGTCCGGCGCAGGCCAGGAGTATGCAGAGCGTTCATGAGATGCCGGGATGATAAAAGTGAGAGTTTTGCGAGGCGATGATCAGCAGCCACTCGCAGGAAACTAAGCTGTGCGGGGTGGTACAGTACTGAACTTGACATTAGGTGATGCACATACAGTCGTGCTAGTGGCGTCTGGCAGACAAGGAAACCAAGAACAAAATTGGATGGACGGATGCATGCTTGCTAAGATGAGTGCTCATTGGTGGCCAGCTAGGTCATTTAGACACATGCGGCGCAGGACTCTCAGAGCAAGGACTACCAGTATGCGGCGCAGGACATCATCCTCGCAGCTTTAAGTCGACTCGAAGCAAGAAATGACGATAGCTTTTGAGCTATTCACCCCTGACTATGTTTCATGTTCCTAGAGTAGTGTTGCTGTATATCTGCCAAAGAAATGCCATTGGGAATCTATGAACTGCGCCACGAAGTAAATAGTACTTGGCAATTACATTCCTAGAGAACGGAGAAAAGTCTAATTACTCGTAGTTACAACCCTGCAGCTCGACTATTTGTTATCGTAGTCACTCCGTACCTGTACTGAATCGCCCTGCCCTGCCCTGCCCTGCCCGTCCCTTCGCGGGTGCGCCATGGATCTCTCGCGACAACTCCCACACATCCAGCTCTTTCAACTACTTAGCTCTCTTGAGATGCCACATCTTCGAATCATACCGTAGACCCTTCTCACACCCGCCAAGATCTCCTCCTATCATACCAGTACATCCCATGAAACATTGAGAGGGGTTCTAGTAGAATACTCATATCGCCAACAGCCCTTACCCCCTCATTAGAGCCCTGAAGCCTGGGGAAGACGCTGATAATCA
>JAABUK010009672.1_pt1 | contig 13104 bp, 20 predicted proteins | sample 5559141 | NCBI WGS metagenome assembly JAABUK01 (sample SAMN10711869, study PRJNA513367) | rock metagenome | isolation source: Antarctica rocks | place: Antarctica: Victoria Land, Pudding Butte nord | collected 2016-01-03
GCTGCGCCGTTCGGAGCTCGAGTCAACGGGGCGGGTGGTTTCCCAGGCATGGACAACGACGCCACCCGCGGAAACTTCAATATGGCACCTTACAGTCTGACGGGCGCGGGCGGGTACGCCGTCGAATCCTGCATCAACATGCTGATCGAGCTCTGCAACAGCAAGAAGTACACCACCAGCGATTTCACCAATCAGAGCAGGCTGAACGTGTTTTACCCACTCGGGCTCGAGGGCGCAAACGCTCAGACGATATTGTCAGGCGCCGGGTGGATGGACGAGGGAGAGAGGCAAAACAACATGTTCGGCATGGCCGACATGATGGGAAACGCGGGTCCTGCCGGACTGGATCCTGCCTTCGTAGCCCGTAACGTCAAGGGCAATTACAACCCAGTCGGGACACCTCAGGAAAACGTCTTGCGCCAGATCATGGTCCCTGGCTCCATCACCGGCGCCACCCGCGCACAAAACGCCGCTGTGATGGAGCATCAGCGCATGATCCTAACACAGCGCGATCTGCTGGGCAAGCTCGGCCAGTGGATCGAGACCGGCGAAGGTATCCTCGCCTACGGTAACGTCGGCTTCTCTGCCTACCGAGAGGGCGCCAACCCCAGGGACATAATGGGCAATCGTCCTGCCACCGCGGCATACATGGACGCGAACTACGACAACGATACCTGCGGCGCTGGGTACGAACGCATCTGGTACACAGGCCAGCCCGACGACCCAAAGAGCCAGGCTGTCCCCGGGTACCTCGCTCTACCCGGCGGCGGAAGAGCAAAGAATTCAAAGGCGAAGGTTGCCACCTGTGCCCCGGTGATGCCGCGAGGGGCGCATCTGGCCGGATCCAACGAAGGACCGGCTGTGCGTTCGGATTTGGTTTACCAGACGGTCCCCAGGAACGGCGGGATGGCCATGCAGAGGAAAAAGAAGAGGGTTACTAAGAAGAGATAGGCAGTAGACGGAAGGCGCGTCGCAGACAAACATGTAATCTGTAACATGGTAAACAAAAAACGATGGTCACCCCGCGACTAGACGCCGACGGCGATTATGCGCGTTTTTGTCTTGTATACTTTATTTCTTAAGAACTACTACAACCGCGATGGCCGCTGCGAAATCGCTCACACTGCAATGCATGCAACTCGGCGACCTCGACGAAGTGTTCTCCGACGCCGCGTCTCAGCATAGTTCGGGGTCCAGCTCGAGCGGCAGCGGGTCTCGCTCCGGTCCAGGCAGCGTGGCCCCTTCCATACCCGAGGCTATTCACGAGGCGATCACATCACCCTTGCGCGATGCAGCGGCTCCCTTCGACGAGGGGCCTCCACAGTTCGAGGCACCAGAGTTTGCTCAGGCACATGTTTCCCCCGCACCCTCCCCGCTTCCTGCGCAACCTTCTCCGATCAAACCCTTGTCTCCTCTACGCCAGTCCCCACTGCCGGCTGGCCCCAAGCAGCCAGTGCAGCGGCGCGCAGCGAAACAACTTGCCGTCGTCGCACGCTCGTCTTCCCCCGTGGCTGCTCCATCACCTTCCAAGCCTGCGTACGCCGCAACCCCCGAAACCGAAGACAGCACCGACAACACCGACAGGAACAAGCAGCTGATGACCTACCTGCTGCTGCCCTCGTTGGCTTTCCTGGGGACGTACTTTGCGGCCCCCCTGATCGCTCCTGGGTTCTTCGAAAACAGGATCACCAAGGAGCAGGACACAAAGAAGGCTCTGCTCGCAGCCGCTCTTGCCGCATGCGCCACCGTCCTGACCGCCCGCTGCGTTCTTTGAAGGTATCTTGTGTGACGCACATGTAACCAGCAGCGATGTCTGAGGCATCTGGGTCACCGCCCGCCAAGGCTAGCAAGAAGCAGGGCAGCGAGCCGGCGGACTCGCCCAAGGAGGACACTCGGGAGAAGAGTCGGACCGTGCCTGCGTTGTCCGCCCCCGTACAACCCGCATTGCTGAAAGCCAAGAGCAGCATGTTCCTGTCGCATTTGGTGGATCATCTGACCAAGTTCTGCGTCTCGGTGTTCCTGCCAGGCATCAAGGCCCTCGGGACGAAGTACGCAGGCAAGCACAAGGGGTCCAAGCTCGGAGAGGTCATGCGAGACCTTCTGAAGGAAGTCCCTCAGTACCGGCAGCTGCTCGTGCCGGAAGACGAGGGCCAGACCCTGTTGGACGAGCACGTGGAGTCTGTGCTGAAACGAGTGCCCGACCTGGAGTCCCTGATCCAGCACACCCTGCAGTTCAGGAGCCTGCTGATCAGCACCGACCAGAGCAACTCCGTGGACATCAACCTGACCATCCCGGCCACGCGCGAGTTCCTGGACAAGGTGTTCGTAGGGGTCGCAGAGGAGTTCGAGGACGATCCAGAGGGGTCCTGGCTGCATGCGCGCCCTCAGGAAGTGAGATCCATCGTCGCGGCGTCCATCAAGCAGACCATAGACTCGTACCTGCCGTACGTGAAGAAGCAGCTGGACGCCATCGCAGCGATCAACGGGACAGACGGCGGCATCGTCGAGGATGTGATAGAGGAGAAGGAGCACGAGGAGGCAGAGGGGTCTGATCCCGACGAGAAGGAGAAGGAGACGAAGAAGAAAACTATCAAGGTTTCGCGACAGGCGTTGAAGAGGAAAAACCCAAGCCCGCCCGCCTCAGACAAGGACTCAGGGAGCGACGCAGAGTCGGACAAATTCAAGAGCGACGACGACGATTTCTAGAGTCAAAGATCTGTTGTTAATGTAAGCGTCGAATGCGGCGTTCATGAGCAGCGTGATGCAGCACTAGTCTATCTTCATACAGCCGAACAACAGATCCGGAGGCTGCTCGGGAGGGAAAAACATCAGAGGCAGGTAGAAGCTCTCGCCGCTCAGGCTTCGTTCGGTTACGGAGCGGACGAACTCGGTCTCCCATTCGGCGCTAGCAAACGCCACGCGCGCGGTCTGCAGGCTCTGTCGAACGAGTCGCTCGCGCTGAGCGGCGGACTCGTCGGAGGCCTCCATCTGTCCAGTGGCGACATAGTCTCACGGCTCGGAACGCAGTCCCAAATGCTATCCGGTCTTCGCGTCCTCACGGTGACAACGAAAATTGTAAAACCCATCAGGGAACATGAAGAAGCCCACCTTGCCCACACAGGGATGCAAGCACGCGTGTTCGAACGGGCTTTGCATGTTCAGCTGCAACAAGATCCCGCCCGGCGACTACAAGCTAGTGCTGGCGCCCGAGGTCATGCATTTCTCCGGCAAAGCACTGAAAAAAAAACGCGAATTTGGTGGTTCCTTGGCGATCGACATCGAGCACGGAATGCTGCGCCTCGGCGGTGGCTCGTGGGGCACACTCGACAGCAGCGAGATACCACACGCCGTTTACGAGTAAGTTTCGCGTTGTACAGATTTTGTTTGTTTTTTTTGCATTCCCCTGACTTTCGCACGACTTCCTTCGTAGATTTCACACGCACCCCTCGGGATGCGGCCCAGAGTCAGAAGAGTGTGCCTTGGATATGCCCTCTGACACAGACATAGAGCTGTTCTGCCGGGATGGCATAGCGGGTAACCACACGCACATTGTGTTTTCCCATGGAGGGACATACGTGTGCTCCCTCACGCCGGCCCTGAGGGAGCGGCTGCTGTCGATGAAGAAGGGCAGGGCCAAGGCCATCAAGGAGATCGGCAAGAGCTTCGACAAGCTACAGGATACGTTCGAGGACGGCTTACAGAGCGAGTCGACGACGCTCGACGGTTTCAGGAGCACCTGGCTGCAGCACGCTAAGCGACAGGGGTTCGACATCAAATACTTCCCGGACGGCACGGTCCCCTGGGATGTGCTGCACGTGCGCGATGTGCCTAAGTGACGTTAATTTGTTGTGGTGTTTGTACTAGTACTGTAATGGCTCCGAGGAAGAAAGCGGTCTTGCGGCCCGGGAGACACAGAATCAAGAAAGGCAAGACGAAGCGCAAGGCACCTGTCAAAGCGAGGGCTATGTTTCCTACTCCCGCAAAACTGCTGAAGTTGCAAAAGTTCCCTAGGGGTTCACCCTGGGCTATCTCCGGTGTGATGCTGATCTGATGTCCGTGTAAAAAGAAAACCAGGCGGTAGGGATTAAAGCGAGTTCAGAAAAGCGATGGCATCTTGCCTTTCTGAAAAGAACCGAGGGTACTTTGTCCTATCCTTGCGAACTGCAAACATCATCTTTTTGCTGTTGAAACTGACATAAGTCGGAAGACCGTCTGACTCTTTTGACACGTGCACTTTCCTAGATTTTGACGCCCTACCAGCCAACATTTCTTCTCTTCTCACTAACGCACGCTCGAGCTTCTCTTCCATTGTGAAGCGGCTTGATACAATACTCCATTGTCTCTGCCCAGTTATCTTTACCATGTACCCCTTTGGCTCTCCTTGTACATATAGGGCGAAGAGATTAGGGGGGAGCCCTCGACTATGAGGATTGGTCCTCTCGTATACCCTTGTAACCTTCCTCGTCACAGCCGCATTTTTTTTCCTTTGACGAGTAGCCTCGCAATCTCTTTTGGTCGTGGTCAGATTATAGCCAGTTGGTGCCAGGGATTTGTACCATCCAATGTAGTACTCTTCTAATGCGTTTACGTCATCCTTATGACATGTGGCGATCACCTCAAAGCAAAACTGCTCTTTCCCGTGCTTCTGAATGGCGTCATGAATGTACGACACGGCTGGTCGGCTCTTGGAGCAGTGCTGGGACCAGCGTCGGATGTAGTCACTTGTACGCCCGACGTAAACCTTCCGAGATGATCTGTTTGTGATAGTGTATACAAAATGGAAACTCATGACGGCTTGTTGTCCGTCCAGGCAGTATGTTTAATGCTCCCGCACGACGCGGTTGTGTTGTCATTCCCAAAATAATTACCACTGCATCTAAACACAGATGAATTTGGATTTGTCGGAATTTACTGCCGCACCGGCACGTCAAAGGGAAGACGGAACCTGGACAACAGGCATTCGACCCCACAAAAGTAAGTCGAGCACGTCCTTGTAAGCGGCTCCCTATCATGCTCTTAAGACTTCATATATGTTGACCTGCAGTACATGCGTTCATCGGAATGCGTGGCAGCGGCAAATCGACGGGTATGAAGAACATCATGTACAGCATGAGGAACTCCTTCGACAACGGGATCTTGATGAGCGCTACTGAGGAGGTGCGGATAATGTTAACACGTGTTCTCGTGTTTTGGCTGTTCTCGCTGATTCTGTCTGGCTCTCAGGTGAACGAGTTCTTCGGCAAGATCGTGCCGGGGCTTTTTACATACTCCAGGTACCGGCCTGACGTGGTGAAGGCCCTCGTCAAAAAGCAGCGAAAGGCGAAGATCCGGGGACAGCCCCTGCAACGGGTGTTCTTGATCCTCGAGGACGTGATGTACGACAAGCGGATACTGAGGTCAGACAAGTGGCTGGCCTACCTGTTTCAGAACGGACGACATCTGCAGGCGACGCTCATCATCTCCTCGCAATACGCCATGTCACTCCCTCCCGAATTCAGGTCTCAAGTCGGTAAGTTTCGTGTCATCGGTATGGCATGGCAAGAGTACCCAGTACCACGCCGTGTTCTTCGGCCAGGTTCATAGCTATCGACGTCGAGCCACGTTGCACATCCCGCTCGCTCGCCTCGAGTCCGTGGCCGACGACGTACGTTTCGTCAGCTAGAGGTTCATCATCATCATAGAGGACGAATCGTTGGGTGTCATGGATCGGCCAGTGAGCCACGACTCGGCAGTAACGTTTCATCGACACGCCCTTCTCATGCTGACTTGTACATTTTTGCTTTGCAGATTACGCGTATTGCTTTGCGCTGAACAGCAGGGAAGACGCAGAGAAGACATGGACCAATTTCTTCGGTTGTTTCGACGAATACGCGGTGTTCAAGGAGGTGTACAATCAGATATGCGAGGATCACGCATGCTTGGTCAACGACGCGACGGCGAAGAGACAAAGCGTGGAGGACAGGTGCCGCTTCTGGAAAGCTACCGAGAAACTACCTCCCTTCCGCCTGGGCAACAAGCAGTATTGGCTGGCGCACGTGATGTACTACGACCCGCTCGCCGACAGCGACACCGACAGCGACGACGACCGAGGAGGGCGTCGTAGGCGCGTGGTAAACATCAACAAGAAGCATCTGGAGCAGAAACGGACGAAGACTCTGACGCTGGGGGGGGGGAGCGGCGGGAAATGAGCAAAGCCTTTTCTTTATGCGCCTTCGGTACGGGATGGTGAAGATAATGCCCGCGCGCAGGCCCCGGCCTTTTCTGGGATGGTTCACAGCGTGGTTCCGAAGCCCGGTGACCGGGATCCCCGCAGACCCGTGCGTCCCCCCGGACTGGGACGAGCTACAGAAGCTGCACCCGGAGGTCAACGTGTTGAAAACCAGCAAGAAGCCGTGCAAACAGCCGATGTCTGTAGGCGAGTACAAGTGGCACGTGAAGCACGGCTATCCAGGCTCCGGGTCTTTCCTGTACTTCAGCGTGGGAATGGGCTGCGCCGGCAAGCCGCTGGAACCTTGGGAATGCTCTGTGTAAGAAGACGGCGGCGAGATGGACACGGCCCTGCTCATGAGTCGGCGGGGGCCCGACGGCCGAACAACCATATATCCACAGCGGTGTTCGCGCAGAAGACCCGATGACACGCGATGCCCAACAGAAAGCATGCTACAGTGGTCTGTAGCAGAGGCGTCTTGAGTGTCCAAGAGGCTATCGCTGCCATCAGGAGCGTCAATACGACGTCCACGACCGCTATGCCCGCAACTCTGACAGAATGCACGCCGGTCCCGGGCGCCCCGAAAATGTCCTTGTAAGGGCATGCTGCCATTATGTGGGTTTCAACCAGAGACAACCATCTTTTATCTCGGGCCGCGAGCATTGATAGATCAGCGTGACTTGGCGTGCAGTTTGCGATGATGTGATGCCCTTATCACTTGTAAGTTGCTTCTGCGATTGTCCAGGGGGTTATGGTTCTTGTGATGCACGTGCGTTCCATCTCCCACCGCGACAAGCCCCTCCTTGATAAACTTGCTTCGATTAGCGTTGCGTGCGTTGCGCGCGGCTTTCCGTTTGGGCTGCTTCTCGTAGCACCAAGCACTTATCGCGTAGTCCCTCTCTATCTCGCCGTTCACGACCGCCCGACGGTATATTTTCCACAATCCACGAGGACAGGGAGCCGGAAAGACGCTCATGGTGTAATCTGACGGCCACATTTACTTTCCCAGTCTCGACGACGTGGCGCGTTGCGAGCCGACGGAGCGCTTGTACAAAAATCGCGGACGCGGCCGAGTTCACCACTCTTTCTGCTATTGCTGTTGCGAACATGGAGCCGGTGACTTCCACCGGGCCGGTGGCCGGACGCCGAATGACGAACAGGGAGCTGCTGATGCAGCGTCTGTTGCACGACTTCCAGAGCGCGGAGAATTTCGGGATAATCGAGAGCCTGGTCGACGGCACTTCCGGTGTCTCCCTGAGGCTGCTGGATTTCTTCCTGTGCCACTATAGCCTGGAGCACAGCGTACAGTACAGCCTTCCAGACGAGCCCCTGCCATTTCACGTCCACGACGAGTACAGCCAGATGCTGACGGCGTACGGCAAAGTGCACTTTGACTGCTTCAGCCGGAACAAGCGCGCAGCGCTCACCCGGGGGGACAAGACGATACACACGAGCGCAGGGCAGGTGATCATGTTTTCAGCTGTGAACACGCACCAGTCTCCTCGCACCCGTCTTTATGTTTTACATCCGGTCCTCCGCAGGCTCACATGGTGTCGTGGGCGATAGACAAGCGGGTGATGCCTTACGTGATCAACAACGCTGCGGCGATACGGCAGGATCTGAAGGCGCACAGCAAGAGGGTGCGGCAGAACGGGGGCCGGCGGAAGAACAAAGCCGTGATCCAGAAAAGGGCTACCACCGACAAATCCTTCACGATGCCGGCGTCGTGGCACAGCGGCAGAAAGTTCAAGATGACGTTCACTTTAAAAAAGGCACCGTGAGATCCGGAGTGGGCGACACCTCGACGAAGGCGACGGGATGCAGCACGCACACTTCCCTACCTTGTATGACAACGGAATGCCTGTGCCGACCGTTGCCGTCCGGAACCTGGTACATGACACATTGACCGTCCTTGAGCCAGGCAGTGTCGAAAATCGGTGTCCCGTCGTCGAACACCTGTAGCCCGACGTCCTTTCGAGCCACCAGGTCGCCCGTCCACCGGTGTTTAAAGCTCAGTATCGCGATGCCATCGGATATACTCTGGTAATCTAGATCTATGTCCGTCGTCAGTTGATACGTGATGATCGACCGTCCGGACACTGGCAACCGTTCGACGGTCATTCGTCAGCACCACTCCCCCAGCCACAGATTATTCCTGGGATGGCCGTACTCGTCGTCTGACAGGTCATCGGCGCTGCGCTCCCAGTACCCTGCGATCGCGTCCATAATCGCCCACATCTCTTCTCGGCACCAAAGCGCCCGAAAGAAAAAACCTGCAGACTGAGAGAACGCCGTCGATGTCATCTGTAGACTCAACGGCTCTTGCCAGCACCCCTATCACGAACCCGGCTATATCCGCTTCCGCGCAGCCCAGCGCGTCCGCGGCACCACCCGCGGTGACACCAGCCGCCGCCGCCGCGTCTCCTGCGACGGCCCTCCTGAGCGGCATCCCGCTGTCCATCTTGCCCCTGTCTCAGGCAGCCTCTCTGGTCGATTGGCTAGACGTCATGCTTCAGGCTCATCCCTATCTGGCCCCGCTCGTCTACATCGGTATAAACTTCGGTCTGCAGCGCTACAACGAACGGACGATGACCCAGACTTACGACGGAGCCTCGGTCACCAAGTGGTCACCCCACCAGCTACAGCTCGTCGGGCTGATCACCTTCGCGGTCGCCTTGGCCGGTCTGAAGACCGTACACACTCGCGGCCTGCAGTGGATCCCAACCGCTCTGAGGTTTCTGGTGGGCAATGATTCCACCGGGCTCAGCTCCATGACACCTTTCATCTCCCGGTTCTACTACACCATGGCTATCAGCTACCCATTGATCGCTTGGGGGACACTCTCACTTTTCCCCAACCAGCCCCCTGTACAGGGGGCTTGCATAGCCGGAGCGGTGATGATGGTGCCTCTCTTGGTGGCACTCGGCAAAAGCTTGTTGGGGCCAAAGCAGACAGCAACGCCAGCCGCGACCAGCGTTGGATGACCAACAGAAATCACGGCGTGTACAGGCCTGCCAGAAGCCATTACATAGTCATGGCTCTACATCGAAGCTAACACTGTCGACATGTCAGAAAGCAGGCCGTCTTGTAAAGCCGAAGGCCTTCCCCAAAGAGGGTCGAATGACACGACGTACACGACGCTCGCTTCCGCAGAGAGTCCCACACCCTTGCGCATGGCCTCGATCTGACTCTTCCTCCTGCTCATGTCTATCGTGGCGTGGGTCAGGCCGTGCTCGAAGGCTACAGGGACCCGCGCTGCTAGATCGGTGTCGTTTGTCGGGTGCAGGACCACGGCCACTTTGTCAGTCGAGGTGTTGAAGGCATCAACGAAGAGGGGCGCCTGCGAGCTGTCCATGAATCCTTCGACGACGGCCCGTTCGTCCCTGTCGTCGGTTCTTTCGCCATGCGCGCTGCGAGTCGTCAGCAGTCCCGCCCGGTTCACGCGCTGTAGCAGAGCGATGACGTCGTCTCCGAGAGAGTACGGCGCCAGCAGGTTTCCGTCCGCCACAGCCAGAGCGTTGAGCTGCGTCGCTGTGTCGAAGTCCATCTAGAAGAACGCCACATTTTGCGCTGGCCGAGGCAGCTTAATATCTGTCGATGTGGGAGCTGTCATGACCTTCATCTTCGGCGAAGCGGATCTCAAAGCGCCCGCCACGGAGGACCAGGTGTCGCAGTTGCGCAAGGACCTCGCGAAGTCGGACGAGCGGCTGAAGGCGATGGATAAGGAGCTGCAGCGGGTAGCGGAGATGGTCGCCGCTCTGTATGAGCTCAGATACCACAAAGCCCCTCCTCCGGTCAGGCGCTCGATCCGTCTCGACGAGGAAGCGGAGCCGTGAGACAGGCTTCCGACAGGCGGCTCCATCTGCCGCCACGCAACGCGTCTGCGTTGTAGCGCACGCTGTTTTGTAAGGTCTCTAGAAACATGGACGCCGATCTCCTCAAAAAGTTCGCGCCGGTGCTGTGCATGGAGCAGGAGGAGGTCGTCGGCCCCTGTAGTTTCGAGCAGTACACCGCAGGCTGTTCGCTGCTGGACACCCAATACGGGACCAAGCTGGCCGAGCCGGGCGACTGGAAGCTGTCCGACCACGCGGACGACAGCGACGTCTGCATGAACTTCGAGCGGGCCGCCTGGCTGCCGGAGGAAAGCCGCGACGCGCCCATCTACGCCGTGTGCAGTACGGTGCGCGAAGGGTCTAAGGCTTACTACAGCCTGTTGTACATCGCGCTCTTCCCCGTCGGGCAACCCCTCGCAGGGGACGTCGACAGGATGGGGCAGCAGTGGTGCGACGTGGCGCACGTGCGCGTCTACGTCGACTGCTCGACTCTCAAGATCGCCAAGGTCTACTTTCCCGGCTACGGGAACACCGGTGGGTGGGTGCTGCCCGAGCAGGCGACCTTCGCGGACACCGACAAGAGGCACGTTCAAGCGTTCGTCGGGCGGGGTACCCACTCGATGAACCCTCGCAGGGGAACCGTCTGGCGCGCAGGAGGGACACAGTTCGGTGATACGTGCAAGGGAGACGGCGTGTATTGGATTCCCGCGCCGGTGGCGCTACCGGGCTTCCTGAGCGCCTGGAAGGGACAGATCGGGAAGGGTGTGGCGACGCCGCAGCAGAGCGCCTGGTTCCTGAAGGAACAGCATAAGACGGGGGACGATCTGCTGGCAAGGACATTAGTGTGCTGATCTGAACTCAGGAGTTCGTCTGCGTGTAGCGGCGACGGCTACATGACCCGTTTTTAATCTAAGCGTACCGCAGAGCATGATAGAGTTACAACCCCAGCAAGAAGCCCATGTGTCGAGACTGACTAAGGTGCTCGCCGAGCACAAGTGTGCGATGGACCTGTCCGTGATGGGTGCTGGCAAGACATACACCACGTCATACCTGTCTTTGCTTCCCGAGTTCGGTTTCTCCAAAGTGATCGTCGTTTGCCCGGTATCGGTTCAGCCAAAATGGAACAGCATGGGCAGCAAGCACGGTGTGCCTGTAACAAAATGCATCAGCTACCACTGTCTCCGGGCTGCGAAGGGGAGACAGCCGGCGCATGGCCTGCTTCACAGATTCGACCGGCCCGTTCAGATCCAGGGGCGGAGCGTGAACAAAGTGACCTTCGAACCGACCGAGGAGTTCCTGCGGGCGGCCCACGAGGGGGTGTTGTTGGTCATCGACGAGTTTCAGCACCTCAAGAACATTTCCGCCCAGTTCGAAGCCGCCAGAAGCCTGGTGAGGGCCGTCAAGAGCTCGACGAAGAGCCGGTGCTTGTTGCTGTCGGGAAGCCCCTTCGACCGCACGGAGCATTCCGTCGCTCTGCTGAAGACGCTAGGCATCATGTTAGCAGACGAGTTGACCGTATACGATCGCTCGACCAGAACAGCCAGCTGGACCGGAGCACGAGAGGTGGTGAACGGTTGCAGTGCTATCGATAAAGGCGCCACGCAGCGGGTGGTCGACTCTTGGCGCTTCTGTAGCCCTGTCCAGATGGTGTATCAGCTGTTCCAGCAGGTCGTCAAGCCTGCTCTTCAGTCCAACATGCCCCAGCCAGTCATAGATCATCACGTCAGCAAGTACAACGCCTTCTACAGCATGGAGCCACCGGACATGCTGCCGGATCTGACGGCTGGCATCGAAGCCCTCAAGAGAGTGGTCGGGTACGATTCTGCCAAGAACAGCGTCGATTTCGCGACGTCCGGCGTCACCAACGCCATGGGCGCCCTGACGACGGCGCTGTGCAGCATCGAGCGCGCGAAGGTCCCCACGATGATCGTCGTGGCCAGGAAGCACTTGCAAACTCGTCCACAGTCCAAGCTGGTTTTGTGCGTGAACTACAAAGACAGCGTCAACGAGATGAGAGAAGGATTGGCGGAGTTCAGCCCCCTCGTCTTGGACGGCCGAGTCCCCAAAGAACAGAGAGCGTGTGTGATAGACGAGTTCCAAAAGCCTGACCTCGAGCGGCGGCTTCTCATCGGAAACATGCATGTATGTTCTACAGGCATCGACCTGGACGACAAACACGGAGCCTTCCCCCGCCTCTGTATCGTCAGCCCGAACTACTCCACCCTCACCATCCATCAGCTGGGTCACAGGTTTCTCAGGCTCGACACCAAGGGGTCCTCCGAGGTTCAGATGTTCTACATAGAGCAGGCCACAGAGCTGCCAGTCCTGACGGCTCTCGCTAAAAAAGGCGGAGTGATGAAGGACACGACCGAGGACCAGGTCGTGGCTGGCGTGCTCTTCCCTTGCGACTATCCATCGAAACACCTCGTTTAATGTACAATGTTCCGTTTACATGTCGACCTGCTCTAAGCCGTCGTCCGGCGGTAAAATGGGAAACTCGGTCTCCACCTCGAGCTGCAGCCCGAAGTACCCCTGTTTGAGCTGCCACGCGCTCTTTCCGAGAAAAAGCTCCAGCTCGGACCAGTGCGCGGCGGTGGTCGTCAGGTGCTCGTTGACCTTGGTGATCAGCCGCCCGAGCGTTATCTGCCCGACCTCCGCCGAAACGCACACGTCGAATCCTGTGCCCACCGTGCTACATACGAACATCTGTAAGGGGCCTCGCGCGACGACGACTTCGCTGTAGGGCGGTGCCAATGGCTGCAGCGCGTTCTGCACGTAGATCCCCGCCGGCCGGCCGAGGGCCCAGTGTATCGCGGTGCCGTCACCGAAAGTCATCTGCTCGGACGTGATGTTCGTCGCCGCAAGGACAGGCGCTACGGTCTGCCTCTTCAGGGCGTCGATCTCGTCCGACTGCCGCTGGACCAGGTTCTCCACGGCAGCCAGCCGGTCGATGATCGCGCCGACGAAGCGCGCCTCCAGCGTCTCCATCTGTGGAAGAGGGGGCGAAAAGGGGCCCGGCGGCAACGCAGGTGGGGTGTTATGGGGGTGGAGGGATGGGGCAGG
>JAABUK010009673.1_pt1 | contig 13103 bp, 1 predicted proteins | sample 5559141 | NCBI WGS metagenome assembly JAABUK01 (sample SAMN10711869, study PRJNA513367) | rock metagenome | isolation source: Antarctica rocks | place: Antarctica: Victoria Land, Pudding Butte nord | collected 2016-01-03
TTTTAGTATTAGTAGTCTTATTATAATATTATTTATTAAAGGCTTTATTTATACTTTACTCTAAACTTAATACTATTAAAGACTTTAGTTATATTTTATTCAATAATTAATAATACTACCGGAAGCCTTTAGTTATATTTTATTTATTTATTAATAATACTATTAGAAGCCTTTAGTTATACGTTACCCTTAATTTACCGAAGGCTATTATTTATAACCTTCCGTAATTATACCTACTTTAATTAAAGACGCTAATAAGTATATATTAATATTACGGAAACCGGACGCGCTAAAACGCGAATTAGAGTTCACGATAATAAAGGAGATAAAAAAAATTATCGAGGGTAAATAATTTAAACCCTTTTTCGACGAGTATATAAAAGCCTAGATCTATTTATAGTAAACCTATATAAGGTAGTTCCGGTAAAGATAGAGTATAAAGAGTCGGTCTAAAGTATATAGAAATAAGATTTATTAACGATAAAAAAACCGGTAATAATAAATTCTCCTATAAATACCTAGATAAAGACTCTTAGGATAGTATCGATTATTACGCTATAATATTATATAATATCCGAGAGGTTAATCTAAAGAGTATTTAAAGCCTATTCTATAGAAAGGGCTTTTTAAAAGTAGAAATATACATTAGGATCTAGGCCTTAATTAAATATTAGGAATATAATTCCGTACCTTTACGAAGATTAAAGACTTCCAAACTTATAATACCTACTAAGCGGCCTACTATCGGTAAATCTCAAAAACTCCTACTAAAACCTAAGTTACCGCCCGCGCGGATAGGGCTGGCAGCGTCCTGTCAGTAATTTTTCTAAATAAAAGTTATTAATAGGACGTTACTAGTAGCCCTAATTTACGGATAGGGCTACTAGCGTCCTATTAGTAGGTTTAGTAAAATTAGGGGTCCGGGTAGGTTACTTTTAATAAATTTAATAACTCCGGGTTAATTTCAGCCGGATTAGTAAATTTAGTTATTTATATATATTATTAATATATTAATAGTAGCTTAGCCCTATAATAGGGCTAAAATAAATAAAGTTCTATAATCGATATTATTAACGGTAGTAATCTTTAGTAATAACTATTAACGCCAGCGACCTACCGGGCCCGGAATAATAAGTTTTAGCGAAAATTTTCGCGGGGGCGTTACCTAGGTATCTCCGGGGAGTATATATATATAAATACTATAGTATATCGTATACTATGGCGTATGCCTTGGTGTATACTATAATTGTGTATACTATGGGGGGCTTTCGTCTAATGTTTTAGAGGCTACTACGGGGGGTATATATTATATACTATTTAGGATACCTTTACGTATACTATTCGTATATTATTTAATAATATACGCAAGCTGCGCACGCTATTATATATACTATAGAGTATACTATGGCCCATACTATAGCCCATACTATAGCGTATATTAATACGTATATAAATACGTATACTATAGGGTATATAATGGGCCTATTCGTTTAATATTTAAATTATTAACGATTTATCGAGTTACTAAATCTACTAAACCTATTAATAGTAAATACTATTTACTAATTAGACCCCTAACTTACTAATCCTACTAAACCTCGGGTCGGTATTTAATATAGAGTTATAGCGTAAACCCGTAGACGGCTTTCTAATAGGGCTGATAGCGCTTGGAGTATATTAATATTTACTTTTAAGATTTACCGATGACTCCTATTATCGGTAAAGATAAAGAGTAGTCTATATTTAATAAAGATTAGTTTATTCTTATTAAAGATTAGGAGTAAAACGAAGAGGATATTTTTCGACCGCTATAAGGTTTCGATACTAAAGATACTTAGTATATATCTACGACTATTATATTAGTAATATATTTAACGATAAATAAATTTTATGGAATATTAAGAAAATAATCCTAAAGGCTATAGCTACCCTTAATCGGATAATTTTTAATAAGAATAATAATAATCCCGCTACTATAGATATCGGAGACTAGTATATTATAAATATATAGTTTATCCGTTATAAGGATATAGACCTAGTAGCTTATTACCTTAAATAACTAAAGATTCTATCTATGGATAATTTTCTTAGGTTTATACTACTTTGTACGAAAAGTTAGTATATAGTAATATAAATAAATAATCTCTACTCTTAACTTTAGAGACTTTAAATCTAATATTATTTACAGGGTATATATAAATATATAATAATTCTAATATATATATATCTATAGAAGCCTTCGGTAATATTTGTTATATTTAATAACCCTAGCGTTAAAGCCTCTCGTATAGATATGGGTATCTATATAATAATTAGTTTCTCTAGAAATTATAGAGTATATTAATTACTAGCCTATTTAGTAAAGACCCCGGTATATAAATACCTCTATAAAACCTTTTCCGCGATATTTATTATAATTAATAATTATATATAAAACAAAGTCTACGATACCCTAGCGCTAAAGCCTTTAGCTACGAAGGTTATTTATTTTATTTTATTCTTTTAGTCGTTTTAATACTACTTCCGGGTAAGTAAACCTAATTGCTAGATAAATAGTAATATCTCCTCTATATATACCTAATAGTAACTTAGAATATTAATACCCTAATTTTATTTACTAGATATTATAGTATATATTAAATGAAATTTGTTTACTAAAAATATAATCTATATATTAAAGTCTTTCGATTTTCTAAAGTTTTTATTAAGCTGCGAAATAGTGCCCTAAACCTATATCTCGGTTATATAATTATTAATTCATTAATAACTACTTACCTAAATTCTCCTAAACTTTTAGTAAATTAAAAGGATATTAATAAGTATCTATAATTATAATTATAATATTACGCGACTTTTATATATTAAGTTATTATAAAAATTATGTTTTTATATATTAGCCCTAATAACAAAATATCTAGGTAGAAATATTATTTAATATTTATAATGTTTTTATCCCCTTAGTCTAAACTACCTTCCTATAACTTTTTATGAATTTAGAACCTACCGTTATAATATAAAAATAGTATATAATAGTTTTCTTACTCATTTTAAATTTTTTAGCTAGAAGTTTAAAGTAATCTTAACTCTCGGCCCGTCCTATAGAGTCTTAATTTTAAATATTTATATACCTTCCTAATTAAGTTATAATTATTTATAACTAGCCTCTAATACTCCTATTTACCTATTTACCTATTTATACCTCGTTATGTATATATTATAGCTTCTCGGCCTCGAAATATTAATTACCTGGGAGTATTTATATAGAATATTAATATTATATTTAACGAAGAAGTACCTTTATTCCTATTATCCCTATATTTATTATTTATATAATAATTATCTTAGGTACCGGAGCTAGTCCTAGTACCCTAACCTAGTTCTCTATTATTTAAGAATACGAGTATAATTATAAAAAGCTCCGATAGGACTAATAATAACGATAAACTATAACTAGAAAATAAAGACTTTTTTAGAGGTAGTATAAATAATATAATTATAACTTTACCTAGTATTAATTCGTATACCCTAATTAATATAAATAACGATTATAATAAAGATAGTTTAAAAAATAACGAGGACCTTTTCATTATAAATAATCTTTTATTATTTATTTTAAATACTAACTATATTATAATTAACCGAAGATATTAATGATATCCCTTAAAAATCTTAGTCTTTTATAATCCTTTAATACTTTAAAGACCTTTATTCTAAAAGCGAGAGCGAAGATAGTAACGGCTAAATATTATTAATATATATACCTAATATCACTCGTTTACTCTTACTCTTATATTTATACTAAAGTCAAATCTTATCTTTAGAAATATAGCCGCCTTCCCCGCCTTCCCCTATACCTTTATATAAAATAGTTATCTAGTAAAGTAATTAAAAAACTCTTCTATTACCCCTATACCTAATACTAGGTTTATAGTTCGAGAGGTCGGGCTATTCTAGGGCCGACTTATTAGGTTATAAAAGATTATATAACTATCGAAGCCTTCCGTAAACGGTGAAACGGATATAAATAATAAATAAAAGGAATTAGACTTTATATAAACTCTTCCATTAAAGCTAGATATATTAAAATAATAAATTCGACGTGATACCCCCCTACTTAAAATTGTACGGAAATCTTTAGTAGTTATTATTAAAAAATAGTTATCCCTTCCGTAATATTAAAAAGGTATATAACGTTAGAGGATTAAGCGTATATTATAATAATATTAATATAATCCTTATAACTTAATTCGTATTATAATAGCCGCTATAAAGCTTCGCGAAAAGATATTCTTTAATATAACCGAATATATTAATAAGCCTATAAAGTTATAATACTCCCGTATATAAAGATCTTCGATTAAGACTACCTTTAATAAAGTATATTATATATGGGTAGGTAAACCTATCTTCCCTAAAGATATTATCCGTATTAAGGATTCACGTTTATACTATATTAATTATATTACTTTTATCGGTCGAGATTATCGGTTAATATCTAAAATAAAAAGAGATATTATTATTATAATATATATAATTATTAAGAAATAATACGAATAATTTATACTATATATTTTTAATCTAGATTTTAACGATAATTATAAATTTTTTATTATTAAGGATATCTTATTTAAATAAACTTTAGATATTATTAATTATTATCTTAATATATACCTTAATCGAGAATATAGTAAAGATAAAGAGGAAGAGGAGTTTATTTACCTTAATAATCATTTTTATATTAGAAGGGTTTTTAGTTTTTAAATATCTACTATTAGGCCTTTACGTTAATTATACTAGGCCTATATAAAGTTTAAGGTAGTTTACTTTAGCCGTAAATATCTAGAAGTTTTTATTAATAATTATTATACCTCTTTACTATATATACTATTTATTAATAACTTTAGGGTATATCGGAATATATACCGGGCTTTTAAAGTTTTCTATTTAATTCCGATATACCTCGATTACGTAGAGTATAAGAAATTAGTAAATATATTTATATTAATACTAGGGCCTTATAGTACGAATATTATTAATATTATTAAAGCTTTCCGTAGGTTTATTTAAAACCTAGACCGAGGGTTAAAGCTAGAAATTAACGGTAAAATAAAGTCGGTATATACTTTTAATATAATATTCCTCGGGGATATATTATAATAAATTAATAACGGGGGTTTTATACGATATAATACTTAAAGAGGATAGTATATATACTTTTATTCAAAAAAGGAGAGAGTAGATCTAGATTATAATATTATTCGGAACGGGAGATATTATCAAGAGACTATTAAATAAAGGAAGTATATAAAAAATCTCGATACTATAAGGGACCTTAGTAATTTTATTAAGGATATAAATATTAGATTTAAAATATTATTAATTACGAAGTTTACTCTAGCCCTCGATTTTATTTAAATACGGGTTTATAATACTCCCTATTCCGAATAAAAAGGTTTTAGGCGTATCCTTTAAAACTTTCTTATAATATTAATCCTTAATAAACGCGGTATTACTATATAAATAAAAGCCTTCTAGAACTTCTAATTCCTACCGGGCTAAAGCCGAATTTAAAGCCTAGTATTTTATATCTAGTTATAGTCCTTATCGGAAATTAATAAAGCTACTCTATTAATATTCTTAATACTCCGAAGCGATACTATAATTAATTAGTTCCGATTTACGTTTCTCTAAATTACCGGTAATATTATAATTATTAAATTATTACCTATACGAGTTATTATCAAAGTATTTAATTTAATCGTACGATTTAATATATTTATAAATAATTAATATTACACCGAACTAAATATCCTTTATTAATATATAATAAAGGCGCGTCGGGTATACTAAAAGCTAATTTTATATATTATAATAATAATATTTACGGAAGGCTTCGGCGATAAAGGTAATAACGATAATAATAAAAATAATACTAAACTATAGTAGGTAGAAACACTTCTTGATTGATTATATATAGAGGATAAGAGCGAATATACGTGTAAGACCCTGATACTAAGTATTACTAAGTATTTACTTAGTTAGTAGTTACTAAGTAGTCCTGTACTCCTATATTCTAATACTCTTACTCGAACGAAATCCTCTATTAAGAAGTCTCTAAAATAGCCCCGTATTCCCCCTATTTTAGGGTCGTTATAATAAGTTATAGAGGCCAAAACTATAGTTTATAGGGGTTAAGTTATAGGCCTAAGCTATAATTAATGGGGGCTAAGCTATAGGGCTAAACTATATCGGTAGGGGCTAAGCTATAGGGCCAAGCCACGTCGGTAGGGGCTAAGGGAGTAAAAATTCCGTTTTTTAATAAAACACGGTATTTTAAAAATTTTATTTAATAGTTAACTTATATACGCCAAATTTAGGTAGTAATTAGGTCGGAGTATTAATAAACGATATAAATACTACGAGAAGATTATTAGAAATAGTCGGATACTATAGGGTTCTGCGGGGAATCGATTATTAAAGGTATAGGGACCGCCTAGGATACTACGGGGACCACGTTAAATACTACGGGTATAACGATATATAACTATAACGGATACTTAAGGGATATTCTAGCGACGTATATATTTATTAATAAGGGTTATAGGAGGGTTAAGTAAAAACGATAAATTATAAGGTAATATTATCGTCGCCGCGTATAGCCTAAATGTACCTAGAGCGGATTAGGATATACCGCTATACGTACGGACGCGATTTAGCTGAAATTTAGAGAGTATATTTTATAAGGGTCTTGGATAAGGCCCTAAAAGTTTAGTAGTATTCGATATAATAGTTATTAGTTAATATTAATTTAAATATTAATGTTTATTACTGGCTAGGTTATTAAGACGTAGCCCGTAAAGCCTCCGGATAGGCCCGTAGAGCCTCCGGATAAGCCCGTAGAGCCGTATTCTACGTTTATAGGTATAGAATAACTCCTATAAAAACGTAAATAAACTCCTATAAAAGCGTTAGTAGGTACCTATAAGGGGTAATTATTATAAGCCTAAAGTTATACGAAAAGTATTAAACTTAACCTTAGGGAGAGCCTTAGTTAGGCCGTTAACGATCTACTCCACTATCGGAATATAGCGAAACTTAATTTTACCTACTACGATTTTTTCGCGCTAGAAATAATACTAGATTATAATATATTTAATATAATTATAGTCCTAGGGGTTTTTAGCTAGGGCTATAATACCTTAGTTATTATAGAAAATAATTATCGTAAATATAAAATAGGCTAGTAGAGCGGAGTAAACGGCTAGTATAAATAGTGTAGTAGCGAGTACTATTAACCTATACTAGTTTAAATCTCTACCGGAATAAGGTACACGCGTAATAGGTATTAATTATTTAAATAATCTTTTAAGCTAGATAACTTCCTTAATAACCTAGGTCTAGCCCACGTATTCGGCTTTATAGGATAATAATATAATAGTCGGTTAATATTTAAACTACTAGCTAATAACCATACTACCGAGATTAAATATATAATTAGAGGTAGAACGCCTTATATCGTGGTTACCCGCTTAATTAGTATTAGTATAGCCCTCTAATAGGGCGAGTTAACCCTAGAAGACTAACTTTAGGTATAATATACCGCGTAAATAACGGAAGATACGTTTTATAACCGCCTAATAGGATTTATCGGGGTTAGAAGTATAACGACTTATTATTAATACTATATAAGCGATATTAGGTCGTATATTTATTATAGTATATATTAGTAAGCTAACGGCCGATTAGTAAGCGGTAAAAGAGGTAGGTTTAACTTAATATTCTTTATCGGCCGATATAAACTTAATTATAGGGTTTATAGGGACTCCTATAGTTTTAACTTTAATATTATATATCTTATAATCTTTAAATACCCGCTCTAGGTATACTTCCTAGTTAAGGGATAACATACGATTAAGGCGATCGCGCGATACTTTAAGATTAAAATAGTGCGTAATAGGGTTAAGGTTAATTATTCTATATTTATCGTTTAGGCGTTATTTTAATTAAATAATAATATCTTTACTAACGCTAGTAATTAGTATATCGTCGATATATAATATAATTATTAACTGTATCTTATAGTTAAGGAATACGTTAAAGTTAGCGCATAAGGGTATAAAGCCTAACTTAGTTAGGAAAGTCGTAAAGGTAATATATTATACTCAAGGGGATTACTTAAACCTATATAAAATACGTTTTAAGAAGTATATATAGCCTAAATTATCGTCGAAACTAGTAGGCTATTCGATATAGATTTTATTATTAATTAGGCCGTATAGGAAAGTGGTTTATACGTTTATTTATTTAAACTCTAGGTCGTAAATAATTATAATAGCGAATAATACTTTATAGCTTATAGGCTTAACTATTAAGATAAACGTCTCGTTAAAATCGATTTTATATTATTATTTAAACCTATATACTACCTAGCGAGCCTTATAACGAGTAATTTCGCTAGCGGCCTTATATTTAAGTTTATAGACCTATTTACCCCGAAGTAAAGTACCTTTCGGTTTCGGGGTAAATTTAATAGTATCTAGGTATTATTCGCTAAAAGAGAGTCGATTTCGGTATTTATACCGAGCTACTGGTATATTTTATTAAGAGCGTTAATTATAGCTTCCTTATATATTTTAGGCTCGTAGGGCTCGGTAGGTAAAACTCTTATAAATAAAACTAGTAGGTTAAGAGATAAAGTAGGTTCACGAAGCTCTAAATACCTATTTAGAGTTATCGGCGTTATAGACGTATTAGCGCCGGAGCTAGAAGAACGTTAGGCCGGTTTTATATTAAATTCGGAATCTATATTTTCTAGCGTATTTACGCGAGTTTGTTGAACTATAGTAGGTAGAAACACTTCTTGATTGATTATTTATAGAGGATAAAAGCGAATATACGTATAAGACCTTAATGCCAAGTATTGTTAAGTATCTATTTACTAAGTAGTCCTGTACTCCTATATTTTAATACTTCTACTCGAACGAAATCCTCTATTAAGAAGTCTCTAAAATAGCCCCGTATTCCCCCTATTTTAGGGTCGTTATGATGGGCTATGGGGGCTAAAACCATAGTTTATGGGGGCTAAGTTATAGGCCCAAGTTATAATTAGTAGGGGCTAAGTTATAGGGCTAAGTTATGTCGGTGGGGGCCAAGCTATAGGGCTAAGATACGTCGCTAGGGGCTAAGCTATAGGGCTAAACCACGTCGGTGGGGGCTAAGGGAGTAAAATTCCGTTTTTTAATAAAATACGGTATTTTAAAATTTTTATTTGATAGTTAACCTATATACGTTAAATTTAGGTAGTAACTAGGTCGGAGTATTAATAAACGATATAAATACTACGAGAAGATTATTAGAAATTGTTAGATATTATAGGGTTCTACGGGGAATCGATTATTAAGGGTATAAAGACTATTTAGGATATTATAGGGACCGCGTTAAATACTACGGGTATAACGATATATAACTATAACGGATATTTAGGGGATATTCTAGCGATGTATATATTTATTAATAAGGGTTATAGGAGGGCTAAGTAAAAACGATAAATTATAAAGTAATATTATTATCGCTATATATAGCCTAAATGTGCCTAGAGCGGATTAGGATATACCGTTATATATACGGACGCGATTTAGCTGAAACTTGGAGAGTATATTTTATAAGGGCCTTAGATAAGGCCCTAAAAGTTTACTAGTATTCGATACGGTAGTTATTAGTTGATATTAATTTAAATATTAATATTTATTACTAGTTAGGTTATTAAGATATAGTTTATAGAGCCTCCGGATAGGCCTATAGAGCCTCTGGATAGGCCCGTAGAGCCGCGTTCTACGTTTATAAATATAGAATAATTTTTATAAGAGCGTAAATAAACTTTTATAAAAGTATTAATAGGTATTTATAAAGGGTAATCATTATAGGCCTAAAATTATATAAAAGGTATTAAACTTAATTTTAGGGAGAGCTTTAGTTAGGCTATTAATAATTTACTCCGTTATCGGAATATAGCGAGACTCGATTTCGCCTATTACGACTTTTTCGCGCTAGAAATAATACTAGATTATAATATATTTAGTACGGTTATAGTCCTAGGGGTTTTTAGCTAGGGTTATAGTACCCTAATTATTATAAAAGATAATTATTATAAATATAAAATAGGTTAGTAGAGCGGAGTAGGCGGCTAGTATAAATAGTATAATAACGAGTACTACTAACGTATACTAGCTTAAATCTCTACCGGAATAAGGTATACGCGTAATAAGTATTAATTATCTAAATAATTTCTTAAACTAGATAATTTCTTTAATAACCTAGGTCTAGCCCGTATATTCGGCTTTATAGGATAATAATATAATAATCGGTTAACGCTTAAACTACTATTTAATAATTATACTACCGAGATTAAATATATAATTAGAGGTAGAATACCTTATATTATAATTACCCGCCTAATTAATATTAATATAACTCTTTAATAGGGCGAGTTAACCCTAGAAGACTAACTTTAAATATAATATATTATATAAATAATAGAAGATACGTTTTATAGCCGCCTAATAGGATTTATCGGGGTTAGAAATATAACGATTTATTATTAATACCGCGTAAACGATATTAGGCCGTATATTTATTATAGTATATATTAGTAAATTAACAATTAACTAGTAGGCGGTAAAAGAGATAGGTTTAATTTAATATCCCTTATCGGCCGGTATAAATTTGATTATAAAGTTTATAGGGACTCCTATAGCTTTGGCTCTAGTATTATATATTTTATAATTTTTAAATACCCGCTTTAGGTATACTTCCTAGCTAAAGGATAATATATAATTAAAATAATCGCGCGATACTTTAAGACTAAAATAGTACGTAATAGGGCTAAGATTAATTATTTTATATTTATCGCTTAGGTATTATTGTAGTTAAATAATAATATCTTTACCGGCGCTAGTAATTAATATATCGTCGATAAATAATATAATTATTAGTTATATTTTATAGTTAAGAAATATATTAAAATTAGTATTTAAGGGTATAAAGCCTAGCTTAATTAAGAAAGTTATAAAAGTAGTATATTATACTCGAGGGGATTATTTAAACCTATATAGAGTACGTTTTAGGAAGTATATACGGTCTAAACTATCGTCGAAACTAGTAGGCTATTCGATATAGATTTTATTATTAATTAGGCCGTATAAAAAAATAGTTTATATATTTATCTATTTAAACTCTAGGTCGTAAATAATTATAATAACGAATAATATTTTATAATTTATAGGCTTAATTATTAAGGTAAATATCTCGTTAAAATCGATTTTATATTATTATTCAAACCTACGCATTACCTAGCGAGTTTTATAACGAGTAATTTCGCTAGCGGCCCTACGTTTAAATTTATAAACTTATTTACCTCGAAGTATCTTTCGGTTTCGGGGTAGATTCGATAGTATTTAGGTACTATTTACTAAAAGAGAGTCGATTTCGGTATTTATACCGAGCTACTAGTATATTTTATTAGGAGCGTTAATTATAACTTCTTTATATATTTTAGGCTCGTAAGGCTCGGTAGGTAAAACTCTTATAAATAAAATTAATAAGTTAAGGGATAGGGTAGGTTTACGAAACTCTAGATATTTATCTAGAGTTATCGGTATTACGGGCGTATTAGCGCCGGAGCTAGAAGAACCTTAGGCCGGTTCTATATTAAATTCGGAATTTATATTTTCTAACGTATTTACGCGAGTCGATTTAGAATTAACGTCGCTAGCGAGATCTATTTATAGCTATTATACCGGCTATAAACCTAGCGTAAGTTATAGGCTTAGGGTAAATAACCTAATCCTAGGCCTTAATGATATAGTACGTCTAATTAATCGCTATAGTAGTAGTAAAGACCGAATAATATCCTTTACCGATTTAGTGCGGCTAGGCGGGGTAGCTTTAGCTAGTTATCCGTTACTATAATTATAGCTAGTATTATAGTTATTAATATTAAATTCTAAATTACCCTATAATTCGTATAACTTTAAGATACTTTTATATCTCGCTATAATATCGCCCCCCTAACGGGGTACTATTATTAAGACTTTATTAACTAATAGTATATCGTCGTCTACGGTACGCTTATTATTATTAATAGTATACTCTTCGGTCTATCGAACCTAAGTAAAGCGGAGTATTTTACCCGTATATATTAATATATAGTAGAAGTACTATCCTACCTACTCGCTAGGTTTTGAAACCGTTTAGAAACTGTTTAGAAACCGTTTATAAACCGTCTATAAACTATTTTCAAAGTATTTTTAAATGGTTTCTTAACCGTTAATCGACGGTTTCTTAACTAGATAATTACTAATTATACGACGGTTTTAAGATTAATTAACGTCCATACTTCTCTTCTTAAAACTATTAACGGTTTAAGGTTTTAGTTATAAAGCGGTTTAAAAACGGTTTAAAAACGGTTTAATTCTCGTTTATCAACGGTATATAGACAGTAATTAAGCGGTAGCGAAATATATATAAAAATCTATAAAATATTCTCTAAGTAGTTTAATACTAGGCCTATATAAGACTAGCTTTATATATGTACTTTTCGTGAAAAGTTCGAAAAAACACTTTTTAAAGTCTTAGCGTTGATATTTAGCGTAATATAAATTAAGCGAGTTTTCAGCCCTATAAGGAACTTTAAAAACTTTAAATATTTTATTAATAGGGTTATTATAAGTTTTTAAACGGTTAATAAACCGTTACTAAATCGTTAATAAATCGTTAATAAACCGTTAAATAATAATTTTCAACGTTGAGTAGCTAGCTATTTTCTTCGAACGATTAAATAACCGTTTTTTAACTAGTATTAAAACAGTAACGGTTTTAATAGGTTTTAAGCGGTATATTAACCGGTTTTCACCCGTGAATATATCGTTCAAAACTTAATACCGTTAAAATACCGTAAGAAAACTAGATTAATATAGTTAAATAACGAGGTAAAAACTTATTAGAAGGCCTATACTATAATTTATTATATATCTACGTAATATCCGTTAAATAGGTATTTATTAGAAATACTATATTATAAAGGAGAATTAATATAAATTCATTAA
>JAABUK010009675.1_pt1 | contig 13101 bp, 12 predicted proteins | sample 5559141 | NCBI WGS metagenome assembly JAABUK01 (sample SAMN10711869, study PRJNA513367) | rock metagenome | isolation source: Antarctica rocks | place: Antarctica: Victoria Land, Pudding Butte nord | collected 2016-01-03
GGGCAGTGTCAGTAATCAATAATCAACAATTGTATGTGGATAAATATAAAAAAGCAGCATAAATAATAGAAAAAAATGCAGCAAAAAGTTTTGGCGGTATCATAGCAATCACTCACTTGTACGGCAATTTCTTTATTCAGCTTTTCTTACATCGAATCTTAGTATCGTTACTATTAATAATAATCATATAAAAAATGTCAAAACCAACAGTGCTTGTAACCGGACAAAACGGCCAGGTAGGAAACGAATTAAAAGTATTATCAACACAGTATTCGCAGTTTGATTATGTTTTTACAGATGTAGACGAACTTGATATTACAGATGCAAAAAAGGTAAATGAATTCTTCGACCGTTATCAACCTGCTGTTTGCATAAATGCTGCTGCTTATACAGCCGTAGACAAAGCCGAAACAGACAAAGATCTGGCGTTAAAAATAAACGCGTATGCTGTGGGTAATCTTGCAGAAAACTGCAGTAAAATAAATGCTAAGTTTATTCATATTTCCACAGATTATGTTTTTGACGGAACAGCCAGCAGTCCTTATAAAGAGGATTACCAGGTAAACCCTGTAAATTTTTATGGAGAAAGCAAGCTCAAAGGAGAAGAGATTGCACTTGAAAAAAATCCTTCCACTGTCATTATCCGAACATCCTGGGTGTATAGTTTTTTTGGAAATAACTTCGTAAAAACAATGCTGAGACTGATGAAAGAGCGTGAAAGCATAACAGTTGTAAACGACCAGTTTGGTTCACCAACGTACGCAGCAGATCTTGCAGCAGCTATCATGCATATTGCTGTTCGCCCGCAAGATAAACCGGGCATTTATCATTTCTCCAATGAAGGAATTATAAGCTGGTTTGATTTTGCCGTTGCTATAAACGAATTGGTGGGTTTATCGTGCAACGTCAAACCTGTTGACACTTCCGGCTATCCTACTCCGGCAAAAAGACCTGCGTACTCTGCAATGAATAAAGAAAAAATAAAATCAGCATTCGGAATAGAGATTAAACCATGGAAAGAAAGCCTGCAAAAATGCCTGCAATTATTACAGCAATAAATTTTAGTGTATTTTCAGTTTCTAATAATTTAATTATTAATAAAAAACATGAAAAAACTAATTTTTGTAACAATACTGTTCACTGCGATTATTTCTTTCACATCTTTTTTTTCGTCAAAATACGTCAGCCTTTTCAATGGCCGGGATCTTAGCGGCTGGCATGCTGATGTTCCTGAAATGGACACAAACCCTGCGGCTAAAACTCCGTTTATTATCAGAAATGGTTTGCTTGTGAGCCTCGGCACTCCCGGCGGTCATCTTATTACCGATTCGGTTTATCAAAATTACAGGCTCAGAGTTGAGTATCGTTTTGCCGGCGTGCCTGGCAATTGCGGTGTTCTTGTTCACGCTTCCACACCTCGTGCGCTTTACAAAATGTTTCCAAAAGCTATCGAAGTGCAAATGATGAGCAAAGATGCAGGCGACTTTTGGTGCATCGAAGAAGATATTACCGTGCCGGATATGGAACGCCGCCGCGGACCAAGAAATGAATGGGGCATAAACGGAGATAAAAAACGCCGGATACTTAATCTCACAGATGGTTCTGAAAAACCGGCAGGAGAATGGAATACGATAGTTGTTGAATGTCTTGGTAATTCCATTAAAGTCTGGGTTAACAATGATTTTGTAAATTACGGTTTTAACTGCACGGCGGTGAAAGGACACATTGCCTTGCAAGCCGAAGGATCAGAGGTAGAATTCCGAAAGGTTGAATTAACTCCAATTAACAAATTGTCAGGTTTTAAGCCCAAATAGCAGAACACCTGCCTGAAACTTTATTTCAATAAATTTTTCTAAAATCTTAATAAAATATAAAACACTGCCTTTCTTTAAAATTCATAATTCTGTTACAATCAGTTGATTTTCTAACATTCAACTTATTTATATAGGCATTGAATAAATTCGTTAAACCTTTTAGTTGAGGTTATGTTACTTTTATTTTTTTAAAAACTGAATTTAATTATGCGTAAATTATGTTTATCATCTGTTTTATTACTTTTACTTTTAATTAGTTGCAGAAAGAATGATAATGTCATAAATAAAGCTTTTATAGTTACAGGTCTGATAAATTCTGCAGATTCGATAATCCCTGCAGATTTGGTAATACCTGCAGACTCCGTTAAGTTAAATCCTTACGGCTATGCTCCTCTTTCGGCTCTTGTTAATTTTACGTCGCCCGTTGCCGGCAAAACAGTAATTATTGTAAAAGGGAAAAACGGACCTCCCTCCGACATAGAGCATGTGTTTGCGGATACCGGCGTGCTTCATTCCGTTCCTGTCATTGGTTTGTACGCAAATTATACTAATACAGTAGACATAAGATTAATAAATAATAGCGGAGATACGCTGGCAAAAACAACAATAAATATACAGACAGGCGCTCTCCCTGCTAACCTTCCTGCCTCAATAGTCGCTGATGTTCTTCCAACGGCACAAGTAGAAAAAGGTATGAATCTGGTAAGCAATTTCAGCGAAATCGGATTGCCAAAATCATTAATTCCTTTAATGGTTGATAACTACGGAGACATCAGGTGGCTGCTTGATTATACCAGTCATCCTGATTTAAAAAACCTGTTATATGATTGTGGCATCAAGCGGTTAAGAAATGGAAATTTTTATTTCGGCGACGTTTCTACTGATAAGATGTACGAAGTTGATTTACTGGGTAAAATATTAAATACCTGGGACCTAAGCTCCAAAGGTTACGTATTTCAACATGATATTGATGAAAAGCCCGATGGAAATTTTATAATAACGGTTTCTAAAAATGGAAGTACACACCCAAATGGTGATGCCACCATAGAAGATTATGTTGTAGAGATGGACAGAGAAACAGGCAATATTAAAACAGAATGGGATTTAAAAGTATCTTTAGATGAATACAGAACTGCACTTACAGATGATTTACATGATTGGTTTCATACAAACTCAGTTCTGTATGACTCTACTGATAATACAATTATAGTTTCAGGCCGTCAGCAAGGGGTAGCGAAATTAACTTTTGATAATAGGGTAAAATGGATCTTATCAGCACACAAAGGCTGGGGAACTAATGAAAGAGGGGAAGATTTAAATCAATTTTTATTAACTCCTTTAGATGCAACAGGAAACCGGATTACAGATACTGCAGTTTTACAGGGCTATACAAATCATCCTGATTTTGAGTGGAGCTGGTACGAGCATTCTACAATAGCTCTCCCTGATGGTGATTATATGGTTTTTGATAATGGCGCTGTTAGAAATTATAATAATGATGGTCTTAAGTACAGCAGGGCAGTAGAATACAAGATTGATCCTGTAAATATGACTATCCAGCAAAAGTGGCAGTATGGAAAAGAACGGGGTTTGGAAACTTATTCTGCTATTGTTTCAAAAGTTCAGTATTTGCCCGGTACCAATCATGTTTTATTCTGTCCGGGTTACCAGGTAGTAAATACAAATGGCCAGGGAGGTAAAATTGTGGAAGTTGATTATGCCACGGGGAAGGTAGTTTCACAATTAAGTTTTTCAGCTGCAAACAAATGGGGCTTTCATCGGGCCGAGCGGATGAGTGCTTATCCGTAAAAGTACTGATTTTAAAGATGGCTTAAGCTGCATTTGTTTAGACGGAAGTAAAACCTTAATTGAGTTAGCAGAAGCAGAGGTTTACTATAATTGCACGTTTATACTTCTGTTAATTTTGGGCGATCTCAAACAACGGCACAAACCAAAACAACGGCAGTAATGACAGAGTTTCAACAAGCATTTTTATTAGCAGGGATCCACCTGGGAATAGCATTGATACTTTCAGCCATTTTATTGTTAGTTAGCAAGTCCGAAAAAAGATATTTGCTTTTGGTCTTTGCCGCCTTTTTTGTGGTAACATTTTTAGTGCTTTTTATTCCTGATTTACCCATTTTAAGAAAACTGCATTGGAACTGGCAGGGCAAGTTTTTAACTTTTATCCTGTCAATGGCGTTTGTTTATTTTCTTCCTTTTTTGACTGAAAAAGAAGCAGGCTTTACTTTTAAAGTCAACAAGTCGGTTTGGATACCACTTTTAATCTTGTTAACAATAAGTGCAGCATTTAATATTTATGTAAATGATTTTTCAGGAGTGGACAAAACCAAAGAGTATCTGTTTTATCAGTTAACAATGCCGGGGTTGTCAGAAGAACCAGTTTTCAGAGGTGTTATGCTTGGGCTTTTAAATTTGGTATTTATCTCAAGAAAGAAAATCTTAGGCGAGTATTTTGGTTGGGGAGCTTTGATTCAAACAGTTCTTTTTGGTGTAGGGCACGCTATTTATTTTGACGATAAACAACACTTGCAATTTTATTTTACAGGGTTTGCTGCAACGTTTGTTTTAGGAGCCTTTATGACCTATTTAAAAGAAAAAGGAGAAAGTTTAATTCCCGCAATTTTATTTCATAATCTATACAATGCTTTATTACCATTAATCAGCCTTTTTATGTAGCGATTGAAGCAATGCAAGCATTAAACAATTTTGAGTCTTTTATTTTAAGCTTTTAATCCTGTCAATAATTCCCGTTGTTGAAAAACCCTCTGCAATCGGGTTTATAACTACTCTTCCACCGTTTCCGATTACTTCTTTTGCGCCGATCATTTGATCCATTGTATAGTCTCCGCCTTTTACAATTACATCGGGCATTATGGTTTTTATTAATTCAAGGGGCGTATCTTCTTCAAATAAAATAACAGCATCTACAATTTCGAGGCTTGCAAGCAGCAATGCCCGGCTGCTTTCGTTGTTTACGGGTCTCTCGCTGCCTTTTAACCTTTTGGTGCTTGCATCGGTGTTAACGCCTACTATCAAAATGTCTCCTTCCTTCGCTGCATCGCTTAAAGAAGCGATGTGGCCGGCATGCAAAATATCGAAGCAACCATTGGTGAATGAAATTGTTTTGCTTAAAAATCTCCACCGGTATATTGCTTTAATCAATTCAGCCCTCGTATAAATTTTTGATGGTATTATTTCCGGTTTTTTCATTTTTCTTCATTTTTTTATTATACCATGGCAGCAAGCCCAGCGATATAAAGCCAACAAAAATAACGATAAGAAACTGTGCAAACCATTGCAAAGTTCCGTTGGCAAATCCTATATAAAAAGGAATGCCGTTTTTTTCTAAAACCTTAGCAAGAAAAACGGCATAAGTGCCTATTCCTCCAGGTGTCATAATCATTCCGATGCTTCCAAAAGCTAATGCGGAAACAGCAATTTTCAAAGAAAGCCCGGCTGTACCGGCGGTGCCGTTAAAACCTATCCAGGTGGCAAGAAGGTACATTGCCCAAATGCCAAGACTAACAGCTATAAACGCCTTTTTTTGCTTTAAATCTTTTATGCTTACAATACCCTGCCAAATTCCTTTTAAAATATTTCGTGCGGATCTTATTAACCTGATACCGGAAAACCGTTTGAATACTATTTTCAAAATATATGCAAAAATTATTATTACGGCAATGATTATAACAAAGTTAGTAATATCGAAAGAGCCTGTTTTGCCAGTAAATAATCTTTTTAATATTAAAATTCCATAATGGCCTATTTCCTCAAATTGAATGGCGAATGCAATTAAAAAAATAATTACCAGGCAAAGCAAATCAAAGGCACGTTCTGCTACAATCGTTCCTACCAGCTTCTCTGCTGGTATGTGTTCATATTTTGACAAAAGGGTGCATTTCAACACCTCACCAAGTCTTGGCACTGCAAGATTGGCGAGGTAGCCAATCATAACAGCAAAAAAAGTATTTGCCAGAGACGGATTGTACCCTAAAGGCAGAATCAACATTTTCCAGCGTAAAGCTCTAAGGATATGACTGGCAGATAAAATAAAAAAAACAGGAATAAGTAACCAGTAATTTGCTGTAGAAAAAGCTTTGCGGAAATCTTTCCAGTTATCTGCCGGTATTTGCTGCAGGCTCCACCAAACAAGAAAAACACCCAGGCCAAGAAATGAAAGGTATTTAAGTATGTTGAGTATTTTATTTTTCATATAGTTTTAACCGTTGCAATATAGGTTAAAGGCAGATAATGAATAAATAACTGTAAATGAGGAAAAATGTTATTCACCTAAAACCATGTTGTCAATCAATCTTACCTCGCCTATAAAAGCTGCAATAAGCGCAACGAACTTTCCTGGGTTTGAAGTATCCTTTACCTCTTGCAATGTGTCTCTATTTGCAATAGCGACATAATCTACTTTATCAAAACTATTAGTTACCAGGTAATTGGTAACATATTCTTGTATCTTAATCAATGGAATATGAGTATAATTTGTCTTTATATACTGCAGCATATTCCAAATCGTTGCGGCTTTTCTTTTTTGTTCGTCACTCAACCTGAGATTGCGACTGCTCATGGCAAGGCCTGTTTCTTCTCTTAAAGTCCCTGCTATAATAATCTCTGTATTATTTTTAATTAATTGTAAGAGCCGTTTTACGACAAGACATTGCTGGTAGTCTTTTTGACCCATAAAGAGATAATCAGGGTTCACAATATCAATAAGCCGGTGCATCACCTGACACACTCCCTGAAAATGTCCCGGCCTGTATTTTCCTTCAAGAATGTGTTCGAACTCTCCTATATTATAATGCGTATAAGATTTTATTCCTGCAGGATATATTTCTGCAACTTCCGGAAAAAATAAAATATCGCAACCTGTGTTTTCTAAGAGAAAAATATCATTATCAATCGTAACAGGATATTTTTTAAAATCTTCAGGATCGTTGAACTGGGTAGGGTTTACAAAAATACTGCAGATAGTAATATCAGTCTTTTCTTCAGATAACCTGACGAGCGAAATGTGGCCGCTATGCAGTGCACCCATCGTAGGTACAAACCCAGTTGTTTTGCCTGATTGTCTTATTTTTTTAATCTCTCTTTTTAGCGCTGCTGCCTCTTTGTATAAAATCATTTATTGTGTTTTAAGTGCGGTAAAGCCTTGCCTCTGCTGGTTTTAATAAATTTTCTTACCTTTGCCCACTCTTTTTTTAGAGGGTTAACAAGCAAAACAAACCGGAATAATGTCAACAAAGAAAAGAATTTTATTTATTGCCAACGAAATGTCCCCATACTTAGAGCTGACAGAGTTTGCGGAGATAGTAAATAAGCTGGCAATAAAAAGCAATGACGCGGGTTACGAGGTAAGATGCATTATGCCCCGTTTTGGATCAGTTAATGAAAGAAGGCACAGGTTGCACGAGGTGGTTCGTCTTTCAGGAATAAACGTAAGTGTAGATAATGATGATTATCCATTACAAATTAAGGTCGCTTCGTTGCCCAATGCGAGATTACAGGTTTATTTTCTTGACAATGAAGATTTTTTTAAAAGAAAGTATGTCTTTAATGATGAAGAAGAAAAATGGTACGATGACAATGATTTGAGAGCAATATTTTTTTGCAAAGGTGCACTTGAAACGGTGAAGAAATTTGGCTGGCCGCCCGAAGTCATTCATTGCAGCGGGTGGATGACAGGTTTAATACCGCTTTACCTGAAAACAGTATATAAAAAGGAGCCGGTTTTTGCTCATAGTAAAGTTATCTATACGATAGGCAATACAACTTTTGAAGAAAAATTAGGAGAAGACTTTGCAAAGAAAGCTCTCATTCATAATAGTCTTAAGGAAAAAGATCTGGATATTTTTAAAGACGCAACAAACTATGCTCTTCAGAGAGGTGGCGCAACATATGCAGATGCCATCACTTTTGGCGCTGAAAATATTGACCAGAAACTTCTTGATGAGTTCTCTAAAGTAAAAGGTAAGAAGGTGATTCCTTTCAAAGGATGGGATACTGATTTAACAGAGTATTTGGAATTGTATAACGACCTTGCGACCAAGTAAATGTAACCCCAAACCTAATCTGAATCAAGTAGATGCGTAAGTTTTGCTGGATAGCGGTAGCTATCTTTTTCTTCATTTCCGGCTGTACTAAAATTGATACTACTACTATAGGAAGCGGGTTAATTCCACCTATTGACGGAGTCACAACCTTAGATACTTCTCTTGATGTTTTTACTGATAATTTCATTAATTCGCTAAATGACTCTTTAAGGGTTTATAAAGCAGACGATCATATTATAGGTGTTATCAATAATGATCCCTTGTTTGGTAAGACTACTGCTGAAACGTATTTTGAACTCAAGCCAACATCATATAAATTCTCCTTTCCCGGCGGCGCCTCGGTTGTTCCTGATTCTGCTGTTCTTATTTTGAGTTATAAAGGCACTTTTGGGAACACTGCTATCAATCAAAATTGGGAAGTAAGAGAACTTTCAGAAGCATTAAATCGTGACTCTGCTTACCCGGTCAGTACCCAATTTGCTACAGGAAATGTCTTAGGCTCCAAAAGCATCGATATTACCACTCTCAATGACTCTATTAATTACGGATTAGAAAATGCAAGCAATCAAATCAGAATAAAACTTGCTCCGGAGTTTGCCAGCAGGTTTATTAAGCAATACGACTCAACTGATAACAATGCTTATCAGAGTGACTCTTTATTTCGTTTGAACTTTAAAGGATTTGCCGTGAGCCCTGCTGCCGGAAGTGCGGGCAATGCTCTGATAAGGATTAATCTTTTAGATACAAATACAAAGCTTGCTTTATTTTATAATTATAAAATTCCTGACTCAGCTAACCGGAGCAATGCAGTAAGTTATTTCAGATTTAGCCCAGGGGGCAGCAGTTCCTCTGTTGCTGTTTCAAGCAGCGCCAATTATATTAAGCGTGACTACAATGGTTCACCACTTTACGCTAATGTAACTGATGCAAATAAAAATGATAGTTTGTTATTTATTCAGACTTCTCCGGGCACTTTTGCCACTGTAAAAATTCCGGGTTTATCCAACCTTGAAAATTCTATTATACATCGTGCTGAGTTAACTGTATACCAGGCTCAGGATCCAATGTCAACAGATGTAATTTTTACACCGCCGCGTTACTTATTGCTAAGCAGCTATGATAGCTCTAAAATTGTAAAAACAAATATTCCCAATGCTTTTATTTACAATAGTAATTCAGGCACTAATAATATCTCTTCATTTGGTGGTTTTCTTACCCAAAAATCTGTTGCCGGCATTGGTGAGGCAAAGTGTTATATTTTCGATGTAAGCCGTTATGTGCAAGGTATAGTAACCCGTAAGGATAAAAATTTAACCCTGCTGTTATCGGCACCTTCTAATGACTCATTGATTTATACGGCTCCTTATCCTGCAATTGCTGCATCTGCCGTTCATTATTACACAACGTCTTCAACTGCAAATAATGCAGCCGACGGAAGAGTTTTGCTCGCAGGCGGCGGAATGAGTAGCGCCAATCCTTTAAGAATGCGTTTACGAATTATATATTCAAGGATATAAACCTTAAGTTGTTAACCCTTATCTTTGCGCCCATTTTAAAATTATTATACTGTTTATGCCTTATTTATTTACCTCTGAAAGTGTGTCTGAAGGACATCCTGATAAAGTCGCAGACCAGATCAGTGATGCCTTAATTGATAACTTTCTTGCCTTTGATTCTAATAGTAAAGTAGCATGTGAAACGTTGGTAACAACAGGACAGGTTATTCTTGCAGGGGAAGTTAAAAGTAAAGCCTATCTTGATGTGCAGGAAATTGCACGTGGCGTTATACGCAAAATTGGCTATACCAAGAGTGAGTATATGTTTGAAGCTAATAGTTGTGGTGTTTTATCTGCTATTCATGAGCAGTCTGCTGACATCAGCCAGGGAGTAGACAAGGTCAATAGAGAAGAGCAGGGAGCCGGAGACCAGGGAATGATGTTTGGCTATGCAACAAACGAAACGGATTCTTATATGCCTCTCGCACTTGATTTGGCGCATAAATTATTAATGGAACTGGCTGTGTTAAGAAGGGAAAATTATATCATAAGTTATCTTCGCCCCGATGCAAAAAGTCAGGTTACACTTGAATATGATGATAATAATAAGCCCGTAAGAATTGATGCAATTGTTATATCTACCCAGCATGATGATTTTGCTGCAGAAGAACTGATGCTGGAAAAGATAAAAAATGATATAATTAATATTTTAATTCCAAGAGTAAAAGCTAAGTACGAAAAATACGCTCACCTTTTTACTGATGATATTAAGTATCACATAAACCCAACCGGTAAGTTCGTTATTGGTGGGCCACATGGCGATACCGGTTTAACCGGACGAAAAATTATTGTAGACACTTATGGTGGCAAAGGCGCGCACGGAGGCGGAGCATTTAGTGGTAAAGATCCTTCCAAAGTAGATCGCAGTGCTGCTTATGCTACGCGTCACATAGCTAAAAATTTAGTCGCTGCAGGTCTTTGTGATGAAGTGCTCGTACAGGTGTCTTATGCTATAGGAGTTGCAAAGCCTACAAGCATATATGTAAATACGTACGGAACAGCAAAAATTGAAATGACAGATGGTGAGATAGCAAAAAAGGTAGAAAGTATTTTTGATATGCGCCCTTATTTTATTGAGCAAAGATTAAAGTTAAGATCACCGATTTACAGTGAGACAGCGGCGTACGGACACATGGGCAGGGAACCTGAAGTGAAAATTAAACAATTCTCGACACCTGCAGGAGAGATAAGATCAATAGAAGTTGAATTGTTTACATGGGAAAAGCTTGACTACCTAACAACTGTAAAAAGTGAGTTCGGAATAAATTAATTGTAACCTGGACTGAATCAAGAGTAAATTAATAATAACCTCCTTTTTATCTTAGGAGGTTTTTTATTTTTTAAAATTATGAATGAAAATGATAACCCCTGGAAGATTTTAACAGAAAAAATTATATATGATAACCCTTGGATCAATGTTACTGAATTTGATGTTATTAATCCCTCCGGTGGCAAGGGAATTTATGGCAAGGTGCATTTCAAAAACCTTGCTATTGGCATTATTCCCTTGGATGAAGAATTGAATACTTATCTCGTTGGTCAGTATCGTTTTACATTAAATCAATATAGCTGGGAAATACCTGAAGGGGGAGGTGCTCATAATATAGATACTTTAGAGTCTGCAAAACGTGAATTGAAAGAAGAAACCGGCTTAGTGGCACAGGAATGGACTAAACTTTTAGACTTCCATCTTTCTAATTCAGTTTGTGATGAGCATGGGGCTATTTTTATGGCGCGAAAATTAAAACAGGAAGAAGCAATGCCGGAAGAAACAGAGCAGCTTGTTGTAAAAAAAATGCCTTTTGAAAAAGCTTACGAGATGGTTGAAAATGGAATAATAACAGACTCAATGGCAGTGGCAGCTATCTTAAAAGTGAAGATTTTGATGCTTGAAGAGAAATTAAGGTAAGTCCAGTTTTCTTCTTAGTGCCCATTTGTCTTTCTTTGTCGATTACTTGTATATAAACTTTCTGTAAATAAACATTTTTATTCTTTTTATGCAATCGTAGATGATTTAATCTTTACTTTACCTGTATGAATTTTCGTAGTCAGCAACATAAGCCGAGGCCTAAAAAGAGCACTTTAATTATTGGCAGAAATAAAGTAATTGAGGCAATACAACAAGGAAAACAATTAGAAAGAATTTTTTTGGTAAGCACTGTACATGGAGAATCAATTGATCGGATTAACAGGCTTGCAGAAGAAAATCAAATACCGGTAAATAAAGTACCGGTCGAAAAATTAAACAGTTTTAATGTTAGTAATCATGAAGGTTGTGTCGCCGTTATTTCAAAAATTCAATACCAGAATTTACAGGAAATAATATCATTTATTGTAGATAAAGGTGAAACTCCGTTATTTTTAATTTTAGATGGCATAACAGATGTTAGAAATATTGGCGCACTTGCACGAACCGCTTTTAGCATGGGAGTTCATGCCATTATCATTCCAGATAAAGGTGTTGGATCGCTTAATGAAGATGCTGTTATAACTTCTGCAGGAGCCTTAGAAAAAATCAATATTTGCCGGGTTAGCAGTTTAATGAAGGCTGTCGATGAACTGCACTTAAATGGGATTAAAGTATTCGCAAGCGAAATGTCAGCGGAAAAAAGTGTTTTTAATGTAGGGTTTGCTGACCCTTGTGCAGTTGTAATGGGCAGCGAGGATAAAGGAATTTTTCCAGCTTTGATAAAAGTATGTGATGACCAATTTAAAATACCAATGAAAGCTAATTTTGAATCGCTAAATGTCTCAGTAGCTGCAGGAATGATTCTTTATGAAGCAATGAAGCAAAGAAAGCAAGAAAGCTAAGGATAAATATAGCGTATAAAACAGTTCTTGTTATTTCAAAAGCAGCTTTATATAAATAGGAACGAAAAGGTATAAAAATTTTAAATTAAAAGCTTGTCGGATGTTCACAATAAACGCTTAGTTTTGTTGTCCCATTTAGAGAAAGGTTCTTAAAAACCTTTTAATGATCAAAAAAATTTTACAGTAAAAAAACTTCAAACTAAATTTGGCTGATTAGAAAAGCTGGTTATCTTTGCACTCCGAAATAAAAAAGGGGTAAAAAAAGTTCTTAAAGCAGTTAAAAAAAGGGGTGAGACGATCTGGGTCTAAGAGGTTCAAAACCTTATCACTTACAAGGTCTTCGGTAGTGAAGATTGAAGTTCTTTGAAAGTATGGAAGTAACAGCGTGAGAGGTTAGAGGTAACTGATCACTTATGGTAAGAAAGCGTAAAATTAAAACAGAACACTGAAGACGTTAATTTTCTTAAATTGAGACGAATTGATGTCAGTGGTCAACAATTCATTTACAATGGAGAGTTTGATCCTGGCTCAGGATGAACGCTAGCGGCAGGCTTAATACATGCAAGTCGAGGGGCAACAGGGGTAGCAATACCTGCTGGCGACCGGCAAACGGGTGCGGAACACGTACAGAACCTTCCTTTAAGCGGGGGATAGCCCGGAGAAATCCGGATTAATACCCCATAGTATTATTGAGTGGCATCACTTGGTAATTAAAGATTTATCACTTAGAGATGGCTGTGCGGCTGATTAGGTAGTTGGTTGAGGTAACGGCTCACCAAGCCTTCGATCAGTAACTGGTGTGAGAGCACGACCAGTCACACGGGCACTGAGACA
>JAABUK010009676.1_pt1 | contig 13096 bp, 1 predicted proteins | sample 5559141 | NCBI WGS metagenome assembly JAABUK01 (sample SAMN10711869, study PRJNA513367) | rock metagenome | isolation source: Antarctica rocks | place: Antarctica: Victoria Land, Pudding Butte nord | collected 2016-01-03
AACCTTTACTATCTTTATCCTAGTCCGATTTTTAAGAAATTAACCCTTACCTATACTATAGTTTATTCCTTATCCGTTATTATCCCCTCGGTTATCGTTCCGTATCGGCTTCGACCGATACTTCGTATTATTATATAAATAAATAGTACCTTATAACCTAGCCCCGCCGTTATCGTTTATAAATAATAACGTTAACGCCTAGTTTTATTCGTATACCGCCGCTTATTCCCCGTCCTATCCCTTATTTATTACTATCGATAACTCGAATACTCCGACGCGCTTTTATCTTAACTATTTCGTAACCCTAAATAAGAGTTAGGGTTACGAAATTTAATTAATCGAACTAATCGTTTATTTATCTTATAGGAGCTCGACTTTAAAGAGGGGGTTATTATTATAATATAACCTTACCTACTTTAACCTAGCTTAATTTATCTTAAATTTAATTTAAGTCTAAACTAGTTTTCTTATTTCTATCTTAATATAATCGGGATAAGAAATAAATAAATACTTTATATATTAGTTTTTATTTAGGTAACAACTAGCCCTACCCTAACTTTCATTCTTTATCTTTTATTTTAGCCTACTCCTATACTATAACTAGACTATAGTTTAATAAACCTAGCCGTTAGTTTAATAAATATCTAGATACTAATCTCGTCCCTTAATAGAGATCCCGGAAGATTACTAAAAGAATAATAATTAAGATAAAGATTAAGATAATTCGGCCCTAAATAATTAAGATAAGCTTTAATTCGAGGGTATTAAATCTTATATAAATTATATAGAAGAGTATATCCTATACTTTTATTTAATAGAAGTTAATTCTATCTTCCGAGGGTATAGGAACTACCGGTAGAATAATTTAAATTATTTTATACTCGATTACTCTTATTCTAATTAAGATATAGAAGATATAATAATAAAAGAGGATATTTAAGACCCTTCTAATTAGGATAAAGATCGGGATAAAACCCGTAATAATAAATAATTAAAGTAGATCCTTTATATTAATAAAAATAATCTACCGAAATTTAATACGGGCGAAATACCTCTCGATCGTTTAGAGGGTATTATTAAAGAAATATATACTACTCGCTAGGTAATCTTTAGGAATTTAAAAATAAGTTAGGAAATAATAAAAGAGAAGGAGAAGGCGAGTAAAATATAAAAGATTAAAGTTATAACTAAAGATAAAGGTTCGTTATCTTACTATATATCCTAACTTTATCGTAATCTTTATATTAATCCGTTACTATAGAGGCTCCTTCGAGACGCGGACGTTCTCCGGGAAAGACTAAAATAAAATAAAATAATAAATAATTTACCTTGATCTTAGCTTTATTATAATAATTTTATTAATATTATATAATTTATTAAGGTCTTAAAGTATAGAACCCTATATATAAAAGCGCTAAGAGTATCTAAGTTTATAAGTTTTTCCCTTATACTAGATATACTATAAATCGTATACTAACTTCTAGATATTAATACTAGCTACGCTTTTATTTTAAGGCTCTTTATTTATTAATTAGACCTCTACGGGAATACGGGCGGTTAAAGCTTTATTTGAATCTTTATTTAAAGACCGTGTTTAAGCCCTAAAAAGGAGGAGGGGAAAGATAAATTAAATTCTTATATCTACCCGACGATATATAAAGCCCGGTAGTAAATTTTATATTATTATTAACTACCTTTATCCTAATTAAGGTACTAATCCCTATTAACGAAAATACTCTAGGAAATTAAAAGATATTAAAAGACTTTCGATTTATTAATTCTAAAAGTACCCTTTTCGTATCTAGTCCGCGAGATCTATTACTAAAATCTTTTTAAAGATATACGATTTTAGAGTAATACGATTAACACTTTATAAAAGGCTATAGAAAACTATCTAATATATATATTCTCTAATAAATTTATTTCCTATATTATCCCTCGATAAATTATAATTTAAATTATTTAGTGGCTAATTTATATACTATATATAGTAAACGTATTACTCTATAGGCGAAGGATATTAAACTTTTAAAAACTTTAACGAAAATATTAGGCGGGTAAATAAATATTAGTAGTTAAAGCGAGAATAAAATTCGCTAGGGGATAGGATCTAAATAAGGGCTCAATATAAAAATTAATATAATTTTATACACGGGGAATACCTATTAGAAATTAATATATAGATAACTACGATTCGTCGTTCTAGTATACTATAGTATATATTAGTTATTTAGATCGAGGGTAGTATAATAATTAGTCTATTTAATCGCGCTATTAAATTTTAATATACTTTATTTATATTATCGTTACTATAATAGCCTTAAAGATACGCGTAGATATAGCCTATTAATGGGAATAATAATTAGTATAATTAATAACACGCTGTTAGCGACCCTAAAGATATCGATTATTTATATTAATTATTATCTTAATTAATAAAGTATATATATATTTATATATAAATTATATAGGGCCAGCCCTATTAGGAAGGGAGGAAGAGAATAATAGAGAATCTCTTCTCTTCTCTAAATTAGGGAAGGGAATAACTTTATATTTATCTCTTCCCTTCTCTTCCCCTTCCTCTAGGAAGGGGAAGGGAAGAGAAAATAATCTCTACTCTATTCTATAATATACTACTTATATACTAGTACTCTAAATTAAGAGATTATATTATAGACCCTAAATTATTACTTTTATACCGACGAGTAGTGAACCTTTTATTAAGCCTTTATTCGTAGATAAACGTTATTAAATTATCGATTTCCTATCGCTTATATATTAGAGTTTTAAATTAAGAGAGTTTAATAGGCCCTAAATTATTACCCCTATATTACTATTATTAATAGCGACGACTATATACCCCGAGTTACCCGACTATTTATATCGATTTAGTTATTTATATATACCCTAGTATACTAGGCCCGAACTAGTATTACTATCCAACCTACCCACCGGGGGTAAATTCGATTCTTCCAAACTAGGCTAAATCCGGCTAGCGCCGCGCTAAAATAGTTCTGATCGCAAAAACCTCGCTATTCGACTTTTTGGCCTCAGTGCCAGCCAGCCCAATTTACGCCAAGCCTTCGCGGGTATAACTCGCCCTATTCCGCCTACCCTGTCAAATCTACACCCCTATACTACTAGGCATTTGCTGTGGAGGCTACAGAGTATGAAATAAGTATAATTATATCATTCTATAACGTTACTGTCGTCAGCGAGGACGCTGAGCTTTTTTCGTTTTCTATAAGTATATTGTCACGAAATACTAAACCTTCTACTTGATTGGGACTAGCGCGCCCTTGGTACTAGCTACATACTAGTTTACAACTCCATAGACTCTAAAAAAAAAGAAACTTATTATTAATAAATTGATTAAACTATTCTATTTATAGTCTAAATCTTAACTATATAGTTTATTCTTTAACAAGAACCTTATATTAATAAATAATAATATTATAGAGGTAGCGGAGCGTAAATATATATAATATATTATTATTTTATAATTATTTCTCTTTTTAGACTTTAGTCTTTAGGTATTTAAATATTTTAGTTAAAAAATATTTATTAAGAAATCTTTAAACCCCCTAAGAGAAATAAGGGAAAAAAGTTATTTAATATAATAACGTTATTATATAATAATTTAAATATAAAATTATATACCTAATTCTTTAATATTTATAATATTAGTTACGGAATAATATTTAGTTAATTAGTCGAAGTTTATTAAAAAACCTTTAAACCTCTTAAAGGAATAAGGAAAAAGAGTTTTCTAGTTTATACTATCGGTCCTATAACGCTAATATATAGTACTAGTCGCGGAGCGAGACGAAACTATTTCTTATAATATTATTATATAGTATTAATAATAGAAGAGTAATATTATTAAACTACCTCTACTATATAATAGTATTAATAATAAATAAATAGTATATTTATAAAGCTGTCCCTATATCGTTAATATATAATAATAGTAATTAATTAAGTAATATTTCTTTCGTCCCTATAGTATTATTATATATAATAATAACGGAGCGAAATAGTATATACTATTATTCTTATAGCGCTTATAGTACTTGTAGTAAATATAGTATATTAGATTATTCCTATAGTATTTATAGTATTAGTAACGGAATAATAGTAACTACCTTTACTATATACTCCTATTATACTATAATAAATACTAGTAGAAAGTATTATATATAAGCGGTATAGCTATATTATAGTTAAATTATATTTAATAAACCTGGCCTATTATTTAATAAATATCTAGATACTAATCCCGTCCCTTAATAATTAAATATAATCGAATTTATTATTATTCTACCGGTAGGTATAATAATTAGAGAACTTTTATTAAAAATAATAGATTCCGCTAACGCTACGCTAGCGAGTATAGAAGGAATAAGATTATATAGTCTTTAACTTTAAATTTATAATACTTTTAATTCTTATTATTATCTTAAACGACGGTTTTCCTCTTTAGTAATTTTAAACTATATTTCTAAAGTCTCCTCGGAGGTAATAATACCTTCGAATTCACTACTATTTTTATAACGGGGGTCGTCGGAGGGGGCTTAATTAATAATATTATTATTAAATTCTTCTAGATATCCCGAGGTTAAACTAGATATTATAATAATAATAAATCTTTTTTTTAAAAAGATTAAAAGATTAAAACTATAATATTTAAAATCGTTAACGTAGAGTTAACGATTTAATAATAATATAAAAAATATAAAGTAATTACGGGGTTTATTATTAAATAGTTTTTAAATCTTAAATTTAATAATAGAATTAATCTCTAAAAATTCTAATAATACGGGGGAATATTAATTTAATATAAATTATTAGAAATTAAAACCCCGCGATATTAAGGCTAGAACTTTATATTAATAAATAATAATATTATAGAGGTAACGGGCCGTAGGTATATATAATATACTAGTATTTTTAACGGGGCGTAAATATATATAATATATTTTACTTTATACATATATTAAAAATATCGGTAATATAATTATTATAGTATATTAAGTTTTATACTTAATTAGGACTACTTCTTTAATACTAGTTATAAATTAGTTTATATCTCTATAACTCCTAAAAAATCAACTTATTATTAATAAACTAAATTATATTTATAAATTATTAATAAATTAACTTATTTATAGTTTATTACTTAATAATAATATTTATATATTTATAAAAAATAAGTCGAATCGTAACCCGGTCGAAACCTATAATATTTTATCTTCGAATAAAGATAATTTTATACGAGGACCCGACTCGGCGCGTATTAAGGAAAATTAATAAAATATATAAATTAAAATTTTTAAAAATTAAGATAAACGTTTTAATTTCTTTAAAAAAGTATTAATTATAAAAGTATCTCTTTAAAGAAAATATAACTATAATAGTATTATTTAAATATTGGCCGTAAAATTCTAAAACCGAATTTAATTATAATAAATAATCGGTATTTAGACTTATCTATACTTTATTTAAAAAAAATACTCGGAGTACTTCGCGGGTATATTAACAAGAATCTTAATATAAAATCTATTCGAGAATCTTAATTACTAGTAGATTATCTAATTTTTATCGTAGTAAAGAAGAATAAAAGTTTATAATTAAATATAAATTATCGAAGATTAAATAATATTATAGTAAAGAATTAATACTCTTGATTAAATATTAATAAATTACAGGATCGAATTATTATAGTAAAACCTTCGAGGCGTGTATAATTAATTCGATTAAAAGTAAATAAAGAGTAAAATTACTTTTAGAATTAAATATAATTATTACGAATATTTAGTAATAGTTTTCGGGTCTATTAATATATTAATAATTTACTAAATATTAATTAATAATATTATACGAGTATATTTAATTATAATAATAATTATATACCTCGATACTATTTTGACTTACTCTATTAATAAAGAGGAAATATCAAATATATAAATAGAATACTTAGTTAATTAAACTATAGAGTAAGTAAGACTAAATATATAACGGGAGTAGCCGCTTTAAGTAATATTAACTCCTATATTTTAATATTTCTATTTAAACGAAACTCTATTACTAAATCAACTAGTACTAGGAATTGTATTTCTAGAAAAATAAATAACTCCCTAAAACGCGTTTCTAAATTATTTATTTAGTAGATAATATATATATACTAATTTCTAGTCAAAATAGGGTCGGTGAGAATATATAAAAGCGATTATAATACTACGAGTATATTATAATAAATATATTAAAAAAGATAAAGTTACGACCGATTTATTATAAAAATAAAGCGCTTTAGTATTTATTACTAAAGTATCCGCCCGAATAAAATTAATACCACGGGGCCGACGGGAGCTAGAAACTCCTATATAAATAATATTATTTACTATAAAATTAAATAAACTCATAAAGATAAAAGTCTTTAAGATTTTAAAATAACTCTTTTAAATAAGATAAAATAAATCGAATCTAGTTAATAATATATATAATATATTGTAATATCTAAGGCCGCTAGCGTAGAGCTAGCGGCTTAGTAATAATATAAAAGACGTAAAGTAATTACGGGGTTCATTATTAAATAATTTTTAATTTTTAAATTTAATAATAAAACTAATCTTTAAGGATTCTAATAAAACGGGGGAATATTAATTCGATATAAAATTACTAAAAGTTAGAACCCCGCGATACTAAGGCTAGAACCCTGTATCGATAAATAACAATATTATATAGGTAGCGGAGCGTAGATATATATAATATACTAACGCCTTTAACGGGGCGTAGGCGTATATAATATACTATCGCTTTATATATATTAATTAGCTAACGGGGGGATAATACTATAATTACTATATTAAATATTAATAGTATTACGTACTTTAATATTAGCGATAAATTTACTTTATATAAATAAAGGGTAATCGCGGGGGCGAGATTCAAAAGTAATTATTTCAATATTATAGTCGAATATAACTATAGTTTTATCGTTATCTTTAGATTTATATATTAATATTATAATTTAATAGTATTATTTATTATTCTTTTAATTAAAGCGACCGATCTAATTTAAATACGGGTTTAAATACCGAATAATACTAGTTAATTAATAGTACGATAGTATACTTAATATACTAGATCTTATTATAGATATCTAGGTCGAGAGTATTAAAAAACTCCTTAAATTAATTAATTTTATTTACGGTAATCGGGAAAATAATTAAACGAGGGTATATATAAATATTAATAAATTATTATAAGTATTAAAGGATTTAAACTAGTTATAAACTACTAATATCGAGATTTAATAATATAGATTAATTTAATTCGGGGTTTATAGCGTAAGATATTAATAATAAAAATAACCTATCTAGGGGTAATAGAGTATCGAGGAGATTTAATTTAAAAAATATATATATTAGAATTCTATATAGTAGTAATATAAGCGGGTAGTATAAAGATAAATAAATCGGATATATATTAGAATATATTTTAAGTTAGCGTTGTAGATTATTTATAATTATAGAGTTTTTAACTAAAAAACTCCTATTAAAACTAGCGTCCGTAAAGCCGTATAAAGAGACTAATTTTAAATCTAGTATTTATTCGGGCGCCTATAGATTAAAATTAAAGATATAATTAAAAGTTTTATTACTATAAATCTAGGGCCCTTCGGAAACGCTTAAAGACTTTTTTTATTAAAATCTTTATAAACCCGTTAACGATTATTTTTTTAATCGGGGTATACTCTAACTCGATTTAATTATTTATAATAGCTTCGTATATAAAGTACTATTATATAACGATATATTTAATTTTATTATATTAAATAAGGTTCCGAGTTAAAGTAATAATATTTTAATTATTAATATAAATAACGGTTAAGAGTATAAACGTCTATTTATAAAAACTATTTATATTAAAGTATAATATTAACGCGACGTTATCGGGTAACTTAATAATAAACTTAAAAGAGACTTTTATATTAATCGATCGTTTTTAATCTAGTTTATTTACTTTTATAGAGATAAGATTATTAAATAAATATTTAAATTAAATTAATTTTTTAACTATTTAAATCTAGTCTATATATTCTACCTTATAGGTAAATAAAGTTATAGTTAATTAATATTCAAATAACTAGCTAATAACTATACTCCCGAGGGAGAAAATAAAACTTAATATAAAATAACGAGTTTTATAATTACTAGTCTAATTAGTATTAATAAAACTCGTAAATTTATTTAAAATATTTTAAAAAGTAAATTTTAAATTTATAAATCTTTATAACAAATTTACAAATCTTTATAAATACCGAAAAATTCGCTTAAAAGTCTTTTTATATATATTATCGGGGTTTAATATATACCGGGAGATAATAAATATAATAAATATAATATCTAACCTAGTCTTTAATATAGTATATATTAATAATTTAATACCGAATTAGTAGTTAAAATAAGTCTTAGCGGTAGTCTTGAAGTTATTTTTAAAAAATATTAAATAACTTAATTTTATAGGAGTAGTATAAAGTTTAGTTTTAATATTATTAATTTATATATTATAATCTTTAAAGACCCGTTAAAGATAACTCTTTTAACTAAAAGTAAAGACTCGATTTAAACGATCGTATTAAATAGTTATATTGAGGTAGTAGTAATATAATTTTAAATTAATTATTTAAAACTATTTATTTAACTAGAGTTTAAAAGCGGCGATATTAACTTTACTAGGCTCTATAATAAATAAATCATCGACGTATAAAGTAATAATAATATTAATTTTATAGTTAATAAAGACGCTAAAATCGGTATTTAACGGCGAAAATCTTAGAACTTTAAAGTACTAGGTAAAAGTATTATATTAAATATAAAAGAATTATTTAAGCCGGTAAAGGGTCTTTTTTAATTTATAAATCTTTCGAGTTCTATTAATAAAATCTTCCGGCTATAAAATATAAATATTATTCTTTATATATTTATATAAGAAAGTAGTTTTAATATCTATTTATTTAATTTCTAAATCGTATACTACTATAATTACGAAGATAATTTTATAGTTTATAGGTTTAATAATAAAAGTAAAGATTTCCTTAAAAAATTCTTCCTATTATTAAAAATTACGAATAACCTAGCGAGTTTTATAGCGAGCGATTTTATTATTTATATCTTTTTTAAATTTATAGACTTATTTACTTTTAATAATAGTATATTATTTACTTTTAAATATATCCGTTAATATTTAAATATCGTTCTTTAGTAGAGAATTAATTTCGTTAAATATAACGAGCTGATAATTTATTTTATAATATTAATTAATTATAATAATCTTATATATCTTTAGTTTATAAATATCGACTAGTTATATTTTAGATAATAATATAAAAGATTTAAATACTTTTAAAAACTCGCGTAATTTAGGGTAATAAGTTAGAATATTATTTTTATTAATATTATTAACCTCGTTACCGCTACTATTATTAAACGGCGGGGTTAACTCTCGTAGGTTAAAATATTTAAAATAATTAAAGAAACTACTAACTTTAATATTTAATATAAATATCTCGGGGGAATTTTAATATTTAATAATCTTTAAACCGGATATTTAGACTAGGTATTATTTTATAAAAAACTTTAATATAATAATCCTAGGATACTACTAGGCTTTTTACGGGTATTAGTATTTAAATAGTACTAGTAATAACTTTAAAAAATTAGTAACTTAACCGTTAATATCCTTAGGCTCGCTAGTATTAGTAATTTTAAATATTTTCATTCGAGCTATAATATTATCCCCTTAATAGGGAATAGAATATTATATTATAATAAAGAATAATTATTCGCGGGGTAGGTCCTACGAGGTAGATCTCTTAATTTATTTAATTTATTTAATATAAAAATAACGTTAAATATTCCTATTTAATATTAATATATAAAAGATATAGTCTCCTTTATATCTAATAAATTATCCCCGTTCGATATACTCTTTACTTTTTTCCTAGTTAATACTATTAATTTTCCGGATCTAGTATAAATTAATTTAATTAAAACGCTTTAAATAAATATAATCCGATAAATATTTATTCCGAGTTTTATATAATATAATATCGAGTATCGCGATTACGATATAATTACGTAGATAGTTAGTATAATTAATCGCCTCGATAAATAATCTCGAAAATAAATCTATCTTAGTTAAAAGATAAAACGCCCTCTCTATTAATATTTAATTTACTTTTCGGATATATTATTTATCTAGAGATTCGAGGGGATAAAAGACTCCTATTATATATTATACTCGTAATACTAGTTAATTATATAATTATCTACGTAGGCTAGATCTTAATCGATATAAAAATAATATATTTTAAAATTATTATACTCGACTTTAACCTTAAGGGCTTTAACGGATTTTAAAATATTAAAACTATTTTTAATAAAAATAAAATTAATAATTATTTCCTTAATAATATTTTTAATTTAAATAATTATATACTATATTTAATTAGATACCGAGAATCCATTAAAAGAATTAACGATATCGTTATAATATAGTTCGTTCTTATTACGATCAAGGTTCGCTAAGAATCTTAGTAGACTTAGTATATTTAGTACGCTAAGGGACTATTTATTATTCGATGTAATATATAAATTAATGAGTAGGTAAGCGCGTAATCGTTTATCTACTCGATACTAGAATAAGCGAGTAAATAAATAAGTAGCGTAGTTTCTTTCTTTTATATAAACTACGTGTTTTTTAAATAAATAGGAGCTTCGTATTTAACTTCCCTTAAGACTTTTAATTATAGATTTTAAATATAAACGTTTATTAAATTATTAATTAAGTTTATTAAATTTATCTAGTTTTATTTTATATTAATATAAAATCTATTATCCTTTAATCCTTAATACTCTTTTCTACGAGTATTAATTTGGGTCTTATCGATATTATATTAAAATATTAAACGGAGAGCCTTAATACTTTAAATACTCTTAAGATAAATACTTTAAAATTAATAAAGACTTTAATTCTAAATACCTAAAATAGTATTAAAAGACGTAATATTATAGAAAAAAGGGATCGTATTAAAATTACCCGCCTAGATTATTACTATAAAGAGCGCGAGAAGTTTAATAATTAACTATTATAACTTTAACTATTCTTCGTATTTAACGAGAATACGATATTAGTTATTAAATAAATAATCTTTATAATAACCTATATAAGAGGTAATATATAGAAATAGGTTAAATTATTTTTAAAATATTATATAAAAGTAGTAAATAATATCGATAACTTATTAATAAAACTTTAGATAGAGAACTTCTCTAGGATAAAAACCGAGATTCGTTATATATTTAAATTATCTAATAAAAGTAGTATAGTAATTCGTATTATTTAATATTTAGTATAACGAACATCGGTAAAGCGGTAAGCCCGTATTCTACCGAAAAAGGCGGAAAAGGCGCTCAGATCTGTTTAGCTTATATGCTAGCCCCAGAGATCGATTTGACACCTGCTTTCGTCTGAAGTATCTAAATACGCATTTAGCACCTCGACTCATTTTAAATAAATTTAAATAAATAGGAATAAGCTAGTCTAAGTAGTACCGGTAGATAGTTAGATATATATAGTTATAAGTGAATTATATAGTCTATAATACCGCGCTAGCTTAGGGGAAATTACGCGCGTATATTATTTTCGTGAATCGACGTAATTTAAAATCTAAATTAAATTAGCGTGGTTATAACGCTTTATATAACCTTAGCGAGCTACCCGGCGCTAGTAGAAAATCACGGATTTAAAATCTTAAATCCGAAGTTACTATTTTTAGGTTTTTTATTAAAAATTTTTTTTTTTCTTTTTTTTTTTGAACGTTATCTTTTCGTTATTTTTCCGCCTAAAGCCGGCAAAATACGCATTTAGTACCTCGACTCTTCTCGTGCGATCTCCCGCTTTACCGATGAAGGTCTACGTTTAATTACTCGGTATAGTTTTAATATTATATAATATTTACGGACTAGGACGATACTACTTTTATAATAATATATCGACGAGGACTAAAAGATAATATAAAAAATTAATTTATATAAATAAGAGCCGTTATAAAGGACCTCGATATATTTATAAAATAAATAATTAAAATTAATAATAAGTTATATAAATATATAATAGAGAAACGTTATAACGGAGGAGTTAACGGATAAAGATATTTAAGAGTTTATAGTAACGGATATAACTCGGTTAATTATTATTATTATAAGGAATTTAACCCGTATAATTATATATTAATAAAACTCGATTTTACTAAAAAGGGACCTACGAGAGGATTTTTAAAAAGAGGTAAATAATAATAAAGGAGTAAAAAAGTAATAAATTATTATAATTATAATAAACCGGGCTATATCGCTAGGAACTATCGTTCAAAAAATATAATAAATCGATAATAATTAAATATATTTAAGAAAAAGATACCGGATAACGTAACTGGGTCCTCTAAAGTATTAAGAGACGGGATTAATATCTAGATATTTATTAAATTAACGGCCAGGTTCATTAAACTATAACCTAGTTATAATATAAGAGTAGGTTAAAATAAAAGATAAAGGACGAAAATTAAAGTAGGGCTAGTTGTTATTTAAATAAAAACTAGCGCACGGAGTATTTATTTATTTCTTATCCCGATTATATTAAGATAAAAATAAGAAAACTAATTTAAACCTAAATTAGATCTAAGATAAGTAAGGCTAGGTTAAAATAATTTAAACCTAAGTTAGATTTAAGGTAGGTAAGGCTATATTATAATAATAACCCCCTCTTTAAGGTCGAGCTCCTACGAGATAAATAAACGTACACTACGGAATAGGCGGCGGTATATAGATAAGGTTAAGCGTTAGCGTTATTATTTATAAATAATAACGGCGGGGCTAGGTTATAGGGTATTATTTATTTATACGGTAGTACGAAGTATCGGTCGAAGCCGATACGGAACGATAACCGAGGGGATAATAACGGATAAGGAATAAACTATAGTATAGGTAAGGGTTAATTTCTTAAAAATCGGACTAGGATAAAGATAGTAAAGGTT
>JAABUK010009677.1_pt1 | contig 13096 bp, 17 predicted proteins | sample 5559141 | NCBI WGS metagenome assembly JAABUK01 (sample SAMN10711869, study PRJNA513367) | rock metagenome | isolation source: Antarctica rocks | place: Antarctica: Victoria Land, Pudding Butte nord | collected 2016-01-03
ATGGCGATCAATATTCGCAACCCAAAGATATTGCACGACATTGTTAGACTACCTGTGTAGGTAGATATATACCACTCTTCATCAAGGGTTTCCGCATTTCGTAACAAAGATGCTCGACAGGTCACCTCTTGTTGTCTGTTGCAACCGGAGACATACCTGCATCATACTACCTTCGTCACGGCATGCACAAGCAATAATCTATAACATGCTAGGAGTCCAAGCTGCATGGCAAAGCTCACACACTTACACAGCTCACCTGCACATATAGTTGGTTGCCCTGATGCTATAGTGTGGGCTAGTCTCATTGCGGAATGCATCATCCAAGCAAGATGTCAAGAGTCGTTTGCTGCAAGTACACTGAATGTAGTATGAACAATGTATTGCCTAACAACATGCAACCACAATACTACTGTGATGCCGTCTTGCTGGAGCAAAATGAACAGTGAGCCAACAGTCAGAAGCTACCTGGGTAGGTTGATATGCATCTGGGAATGACCTGAGCTGCAAAAGCCAGATAGAACACAGTGTGCACTACAGGACACCCTCTGTTCTGGTACTCAAACGCCATTGCATGTCCCATCACTCGCGCAGGCACATGTTGCCTGAACACGTCGTGCAATGACTGCAAAAGCTGCCACAGAGACTGAGACACATTTGAGTGTCGTCTGGAGGGAGTGGCGACAACAACAGCTGTGGGCGGGTCGTTGTTCACAAAAGTCCTTCCACTGATACATCTGCACAGACACAGCACGGTAAGCCAGCAGGTTGGAATGTCAGCTTCCAGGTTTGTCGGAGGTAGGCCGCGTGCCACCTGGCTGCAGCCATTGCTTCCTTGGTGCGCGTCAGCTAAGTTCAAGACCCTTTGCTACGCCGAAAACGCGACGCTTCAGTGTTGTAACAGCGACCCGCGGCAGACAAAAGCTTTCACGTCCCGCAAAAGGTTTACACGAAACAAAGCAACGCTACCTGGCTATAGCAAGATCTGTTATGTAGTGTGAAGTGTGCAAATAGCTGCGATAACTGGAGCACCGAGCGTCGAAGTATGTGCCGTCGTTGGATGCTTCAATCGCGGCTACGTAAAGCTGCTGTCAGCGCACATAAACAAACTTATGCTGGGCCAAAATCTTCGGGCAGCTGTTTCGCGTCTCACGGAGCGTGACGCGTATCTGTCGTTTGCAACGTGGAGCATTCTCCGATATCGATGACAAATTTCAGAAGCTGAAAAGGAATTGCCTATTTTTGGCGGTGGTGAGCTGCGGTAGCGTGACGGTTGGAACTTAAGTATATAGATATTTGCCTTACATACCGATGCCGTCGTGACAAAGTTGCAGCCGTTTCCGTCGTGTGTCGAGCAGTGTAACGTGTACAGCAAACAACAATGTAGGGGTCTATTCGAAGTCTTGACAAGCTGTGGCAACGTGAGTTCGCGCCGTCTCAGCAAGTCATGTCTGCTGGTGCACGGTCCGCAAGTCCGCAAGGTTCTTGCTGTGCCCAACCCGGAGAGTTTCCGAGCGTGCCCGATGTTAAACCAGAGGACTTTCGACATACAGTGGGCCTGTTAAAAGGCTTTGAAGAGTTCCTGGACTTGGACCCCAACGCTCCGGCTTCAAGCTTTGCGTTCGGTCTTGCAACTGCAGCGGCTCCTATTGCGACATCCGGCACGCTCAACAACAAAATGCTAGGCGCAGAATCATCAGAAAGATCAAACGCTGAGCAAATCGAGCGCAGACAGTGTAGGAACAGGGTGTCATCAAGACGTTTCCGCGGTCGCCAGAAAGTGCGCGCTGGCTCACAACGACTCGGGGGTCCTTCATGTTACACATAAATTACTGATCCCGACTGATGTTCAGGAGCGAACTCAAGCGCTTGAAGCCGAGCTTGCACAAGCCTCAGCTCAACTTCAGCAACTACAAGCTGTACAAGCGTCTCTAAGCACCAAGAACCAGCTGCTGGAGAAGCTGCTGCACCTGAATAAGCAAGCAGATTTCAAGTCAACTCCTGAGCTCCCTCAAAGCAGCGCCGTAAGCTTCTCAACGCACTCTGGTCTGCAAGCAATTTTTGACACTGATCCTGTAGCCTACTTATCAAAGCGCCGGTATGCAAGCTTTGTGTCCAAGTCACGACCAGGGCGCTTCTCTGTCAAACAGAACTGCTTGAGGACGGTTGCTTATGTCTGTGTAACTATATGACGCCCAAATCAGCCCAAATCAGCCATCTGATCAGCAAGTGCCCTTTCTGTTCATCAACTTTGTGCCTGTGACTGCCTTAGATTTTTATAAGCAGGAGGATTTCACGACAGTGCCTGAGCCTGTGCTGGCTGTGTTGGAAACCCTGCCAGCGCTGCGCCTGACAATCTGGGAGGGCGCTGAGGTACTGATGCCTGTACAAGACATTGGGAAGCTGGCTTTGCAGGAAGTTGCCAAACTGTACACTGTAAGCACCTTGTCGACACCTTTCTGGAATGCGTTGTTACAAAGAAGTGAGGCAACACAGGGCAAGTGCAGCAAGCATGTTGCATGTTTTAAACTCTCTCTGCCATGATCAGCAGTGATGTGCTTGCAGCTGGGAAGCATGCCATCATGTTTATTCACTTCATGATCTGCACATAACTGCACGCACATCTGTGGTGACATGACGACTTTGTGCCTGACAGCAACGCTTACACAAGTTGCCAGCCAAACCAGATTCCCCTCAAGTGCATTCCTGTGCTTCAGGCATACGTTCATCAAATGGCGGCCTGCCTAGCCCGTCTCACAGACACACTGCTCACAGAACAAAGCAGTGCCCCAGCAATGCAGCGCTTGAGTGAGTTGGTCATTGAGTGCGGGCAGCTGCTAGTCATCACATTGATTAGTAACCCTGAGCGCTTCAAAGACCTGCAAAACTACAATATGGAAGAGAGGATTGTGTGCCCAGATGCACAGCCACCATCGTTCTACTGCAAAGTCATGGTGATATGCAAATCTGTGAGCCAATGTTGCTGTGTACTGCGCAGCATGTTTTGCCAACAGCATGTGCAAACCCCCATGAATGTCAGCATACATATTGCTTTGATGATGACCTGCTTGAACCACTCTGCTTATGATGCTGCAAAAAGCTTTGGAACACGGTATATTGATCATGCTTTGTTTGTAGGCTGCCATGCAACACACTGACAGTCAAACACAGGACTGGCTCCACCTCAGACAGCTGTTCTACTTCAAGATAGGACAGCTGGCACGCGAGCGCAAGGCACTGCTCATGAACACGACTCAGTGTCAGACAGACACGGGCCACGCCAGTGATCAATTGCCACAGATGGGTCAGTGGTCAGATCTTCTGAGAGAGAACAGTGCAGAGGAGTATCGTTCCTACGCCATGTTTGGGACAGCGTTCCTGCGAGGGGTATGTTTCAGCTTCATTCAAAAATCATCGCGCTGCCTCCATGCTTGTATGGCCAATCACTCTCCAACTCCCCCCCCTTTTGCAGCACATGATGCTCTGTGCAGATTTATGTGCGTATGTGCACACATATTGCATGCATGTGCATGTAAGTCTCTCCACAGGCACAATGGTGATCAGCATGGTGTTTGGCAATTGCTTATATACAGTGTATGTCATACATCAGACACAGAGTCTGCTGTGTACGACCTCTGGTTGCGTCCTAAGACACACAATCTTCCTCTTGTTCTGTTGTCATTGCATATTCTGAAGCTGGTCAAGTTGCACATGAAGTACACAGAGTCAGATACAGTCTAGCCATCACTGCAGCTGACCAGTGGAGGCTGACTAGCAGAGGCTGCTGCTCTGATTCCCTTCTTTCTTTGAGATATCTTCTTCTTCTTCTTTTGCCAGACACAGGTGACTGCCATTGCAATCGTGATGTGTTGGTGCTGCCAATGCAATGATAGAATTAACTGCTGCTGCAGATCAACACGTGCAAGCAGGTAGCCACAGGGCATGTGTGTGCCTTCCCTTGGATACCAACTGTATACATGCTGCTGGATGCTGAGGCTGTCAGGATTGGCCACCCTCCCATGCAGACTTACGTAGAGGACACCTCTGTTGATGATGTGCATCATGCCGCAAACTTCACAGCAGTAGCCCGCTATTTGGCAACCATCACGTGTGAGAGCCTGGAGGTGCATGTGCCATTCAAGTCTGATTCCCTATAGTGGTTGAGAGTGCAAGGAATCAACTGCACGGTGCAGAAGTCTTCAAGCTTCCGTTTGAGGCGTGGATACATGCTTCCTTGGCAGACACCTGTCATGCATCAAGTGATCAGCAGAAGTTTGAGTTTGTGACTCTTATAACTGCCGAGTGTCTGATGTATGTCCCTGCTCTCTAAATTTTGAAGTTTTCTTAGTGGTATGAATCCGATGACCAATCCCCAAAACTGCACTTGTCAGCAAAGCTCGGTAAACTGTCGGGATCAGCGTGTATGTACAAAAGTATCAGTGCAAGCAGGCAGTCAAGGGTTTCGTATGCACGTCAGAAGTATTGAATTACAATGTGGCTGGCTGTATGCTGAGATATTGTAGGCTGTCAGCTGTAAATAAATCTTGAAGTTCTCCCACGCTTTGCCATGACATTCTTTCTGAATCAGAAGCTCTTTGTGAGTGCTGTCATGCAATGAATGCTGATTGATACTGCCTGCATTTTGAGGTTTGCTGCTTTGGCCTTTGCAGATTATGGGTGGGCTCAAGTGTGATAGGGGAACACCCAGGAAGAGATCAGCGCCTATCTCTGCTTGCAGCCATGCTGGATGTCAAGCATCTGTCTTTAGCTGTTCACTTTGGAGACGTGCTAGCACAGAGCGGCGGAAGGCTGATCTTCCCGGACCGAGCCCATTTCCAGACCTGTGACATATATGCCGTGCTTCATGGACAGCATGATGCTGGAAGTTGCATTAGCCTGTGTGAGAAGTCTCTTCAGCTTCCTGAGGGCTGGGGAGTAAAGCAAGTTGCGTGTGGGTCACCAGATGCGCCTAGCGATAGTGTGCGAGGCCAGTGGAAGGGTCTTGATTTTCGGTATTACGACCCATCAGAGCAGACATACGTGCACTTGCAACTTCACCACCTTGATGAATGAAGCTCAGAGAGGTGCCGGTGCACTTTATGCACCTTTGACTTGCAACATACACAGTCTGATAACGTGCCACCCATGCTCAGAAGTGTTGAATTGACTTTGCTTGGTGACATCATCTTGTACATCTCTTACACATTAAATTATTGCTGTTTGTCAGATTTGCTTTTACTGATGCATTGTTAAGTGTTGTAGAGTAGTGAGCCTTTCATTCATGTGTATCTGCTATTTTTGGCCAAATGTGTAAACGGTGTACTCTTCATGTATTGATTACATTATTGGGATGAAACACACCAGGTGCTTCCCTAAGCTCATGTCTTGTGCCTGCGAGCTTTCTGTTTCACCCAAATTCACTGTAAATCTTGTCAACATGCAGGACACTGCACTCCGTGTGAACAAGCATGTACATGACTGATTTCGATAGCACAAAAGGCCTGCCATGCTGCTGATGCTCTCAGAACCATTCACATTCTCAAATGCTGAGTCACAAAAGGCTGATGCTGCAGCAGTCAAGTGCATCAAACATCAAGTCAATGCTGACAGGAGCGTCTGGCCGTCACTTTTAGCCAAATTGTCCTCATTACACTGTTCTGGCAACACCTTTATGTTATTGCCTTTTTGGGATAGTCACTGCTTTGCCTGATGAGATCATGCTATGGAACATGGCCATCTTGGCTTGCTCCTCAGCATTAGCTGCTGCCAGCTTCTGAGCCAGCAGATCCTGTTTGACAGCCTGCTGCTTACTCCTCCAATCATCCTTTCTGGACTCCCTGCATCACCATGCAATGCAACGTTGCACTAATCTTCCATGCAATATTGCATTGATCTTCCACGTAATTCCACGCAGTGTTGCATTGATCTTCCATGTCACAGACTCACTGGAGTGTTGCTCACGTTTTAACACCTTGTCAAGGCTCATCTGACAGTGCTGGTATGTTTGCCCATCCTATCATGTCAATGTGACTACAGAAGCAAAAAATCGACAGCTGGACAAGGAGGCTAGAGCAAGGGATCACATGCTGCAAAGAACCCAATACAGCGTCCAAAAGGTCCAAACAAGCATGGCAGCAGTGGTGCCTGTCTCATACTGCTGTGCAACTCCTGCATGTTAAACAGCAAACAAGCTGCCAGGTGATGAGAATAGTCAGCCGCCATAAACAACAACACTGCACACGCAAAACACCACCAATATGGAAAACAGCTTGCATCTGTGCAAATCAGCAATGCTGAGCATCAGCATAAGATGACTTTTGGTCTGCCCAGCTGTTTTGCAGAAGGCAACTCGTGCAGACATGACGCAAACGTCTCAGACATATGACACCTTGCTTTTGCAGCTGCAAATGAGTCATCTCCCCCCATGATGTCACCTCCTCCAGGTAGCTTGCTAATGTCTGGGCTCTGCTCCCGCTCTTTTGCAGCTTCCCGCCTTGCAGCTTTCTTCTCGAGCTGTGCTTCTCTGCAGCGTGCAAGTTTCTGGTCGGAACACTACAATGCGGCACACACAGCCCAGTCATCAAAGAAAACAGAAAAGAAAAGAAAAACTGCGCTTTTTAGCGATCATACTGGGAGCCTCCAGAGGCGGCAGCCTGGAGCTTCCTGTCATCAAACATGTAGTCACCACAAACCCTGCCTCTGATTGCCACGTTGTGCACGTACATGTTGCTGATCTGACTCATCATTTGTGTTACACAATCGCAGCAGGCCAGGGACATTTGACATGCAAGCAAGCTTCTGATCGGAGTACTACAATGCTGCTGATGACGCAATGTCGCGGACACAATCTTGTCATCTCAAGCCCTGCCCCCGATTGCCACATTGTGCACATGCATGTTGCTGATCTGACTCATCCCCTGTGTTACAGACTTGCAGCAGACCAGGGGCATTCGACATGCTCAGAATGATTGCAAAGTAGAGCACACATGTTGGTGCTGTCACTAGAGGCAGGTTTGTGTTAGTGCACGAACCTGCCAGTTGCTTTCGGAAGCTGCTCTTCTAGCCAGTCCTTCTGGTCAGCTCGCCACTTCCGCCTTTCCACCTACACAGTTACACACAAGACATTCTCCAGAAGCGCACCCGAGCATGACAGCTTTGCATCAGCGATGGAAGCGAGTGTGTGGGCTGTTGCACACAGGACTGCTATGGGTGTGATGTCAATATGCGGCGTGAAAAATACACCCAAGACAAACAGCAGTGTGCTTCGGAGAGTCAGACCCAGATGGACTCAAGACATATGTTGGACCCCAAGAACAGTTTGCCTTACTGATGAATGCATCTCATCATTGTGTTTCTGTTTCCTCTCTCAGATGCCGTCTGGTTGGGCTTACATTGGTCCCCAGATAGGGTCTAGTTGGGCTTGCATTGATCCCCAGAAACACAAACATATGTAGGTGCGGTGGTAGGATTGTACCTGCTGACCCTGTCTGGCTGCCTGCTCAGCCTCCCGCTCTTCTTCCATTGCAGCAGCCATTCCTACAGCCCCCAATGCAAGGTCTGCATCTCCACCTGCATAAATTCATCTGACTATCACTTTTGGTATGTTTCTGCATACTACCAGTTTGTAGTAGCTCCAATGGCATTGCTTTGTCTTCTCGTGGGTGTCCTCACTTGTCTTGGCTATCTTAACCTGGACTGGGTCCTATATTGCTATGGTTTTGCTTCCTATCTTAGTGAAATGCTGAGCAACAGACACCACCTCTGTGAGCAGCGTACGATGGACAAGCTGAGAGAGATGATGCAAAGGTTCTGCCAAAGTAGGGCCAGGTTTGCCTGATGCATATGTGCCAAACAATCCACACTGATGAACTACAGGCAGCGCTGACCTTGCCTGATGCCCCACTGATGCTTGGTACGGCGTACGCTGGCTCCGCCGGTCATGCCAGTATAGTACTTAGCAAAAAGCCTTCGCCCATTCCATTCTTCTACAAACTCATCTGTAGCATGACAGAGCACATCAGCAAGCAGCTGCTGGACTCTGACTGCCAAAATGATGCATTGAAATGCATATTGGGTGGATGGATGTGAGATTTGAGGCTCCATACAACGGTGTTTGAGCTTTGGCAGGGAAGTCAGGTCAAGGTTTGCCGTGACTGCCATCAGGCTGGTGCAGCTGATGGTCAAATACGATTTTGCTGCAGTGCAGAGTGTGGATGCTAAATGCTGTCACAAGTGCAATGTGTAGCACCAGGAGTGCGCATACACACCAAACAATGCTCTAGTCTCATGTGAGTCCATCTCGTTGAAGTACTTGCTCCTCTGCTCCCTCAACCATGCAGTGAACTCAGCATTCTTAGCAAAGTAATCATCCTTGTCTATAGTGTCTATCTGCAGTGCAAACATCCACAAGGTGTTACAGATAGTCAAGGTCAAAACCCGGCAATGTGCACAACAGCATTGCTTGACAAGCAGCAGTTGAGACGGTAGCCATGATTGCAACCTGTACCTGGGTGTTACTGTCAAGGGGTTTTGCGTCTTCTGCTGCTCCTGCCTTGTCTCCTTTGAGCGCTGCATCATATGCAATAGTTTGCGTCAAGGATCAAGCATGAAGAGGAGTGGACTCTTCCAAAAGAATGCATTGAGTCTGTGAGCTTGTTTCGTAGCTGGCCACAGAAGCAGGCTCCAGCACATGTGCATGGCCAAATCATGTGAAATGGTGCTGATGAGTTTGCTTCACGCATGCAATGTAGACACATGAAGGCTAGTGCATTCCAGAGACATACTTTGCTTCAGAAACTTTTTTGCTTCTTTAATTCGCTTGTCATCCTTCTTGGACTTCTCGTGCTTGTCCTGCACAGTAAACTCAATGCCTTCGTCATCAGTGTGTGACGTTCCAAAAGCAGTTTCTGCTGGTGCACATGTCAGGACACGAGACTTCAGGCATCATGTGCCTTCAATGCAAAGCTGCCTCACCTTCTTGACCTTGTCTTTCTTTTGCTTTTTACTTTTCTTGTGCTGCTGGCTTGCATCTGCAACGGCAGCAATTTGTACGAAACAGAGGTGGGTTACCAAAGTGTTGATCCCGACGATTGTAGCCTCACCACTGCTTTCGGAGGCGTCCGCTTCTGAATCATCAGAATACTTCCTCTTGTGCGACTTTTTGTGCTTGTCACTTCCCATGCCGCGCGCAGCGACAAAACCAGAGATCGCAGGTTGTCTGACCTATTTCCTGAGTTCGCGAAGAGTGATGCACGTCGCCGATTGCGTTTGCGATCGACCGTCAGGCAAAAAGGGGTGTACTCAGCAATGCAAAGCGCAACGCAAAAAAGCGTTTGCGATGGCATAAAATTCTATATTTGAGGCGAGGTGCATACAAAGTACGTTCATATGCATATGGCATATGCACCAGCTTGACCGTCATTGCTCAGCCACAGCTGCACGGCAAACATGGCTGCTAGGCATCTGCAGAAGTTCCGAGCACAAGACTTGCCTTCTGCCGATGCAATCGGAGACGAGGCTAGCGACAGTGAAGAAGAAACTACAGGGCCTGTGAATCCGTTTGATCTTCTTGACGACAAGGAGGTGCGCTGTGCCGAACTCAGGATGACCAGCGAACACGCAAATGTGATACCAAGGCTTTGCAAACTTTAGGCCGATGATGGCGAGGCCGAGCAGACCGTGGCTCCTGAGAGCGAGACACCAGAGAAACAGCCCAAGCAAGACAGCAAAAGCTCTGCTGCGAAAAAGAAAAAGAAAGCAAAACAAAAGCAGAAGAAGGTCACTGCCAGCACTGCTGCTGCTACACCAGCAAATAAAGCTGTAAAGCAACAGCCTGCAACGCAAGCAGAGGATGATATTGATCAGTTGCTGGCTTCTCTCAACATTACTCAGACAGTACATTCAGCAGCTTCCACCAGCGGCAGAAGTTCTGCCATGCCCATCAAAGAGGGGACAGCCCTGCTTGGTGTTAATCCTGCCAAGCTCAAGGCAGATGATGAGATGCGTAGGATCTTTGGCAGCAAGGTCGTGGATGCCGAGGCAAGGAACGAGAGTGCAGGTGGCATGGTGGGTGCAAGCCGTAGAGTTCGCAGGTGACATATCATTTCAATCTCATGGTTACGCAGGTGACAAAGCTTTTCAATCTCATGGCTTCACACAGGCATTGATCACATTGCTTGCTGCTGCACGCTCTTCTGTGTTGACTGCTAGTCTGCCTTCATTGTCTTGCTTGATATGGTAGCGTCCTGCTTGCCAAGGAACCTGCCCCCATAGCCCTGGACCTTTCCTAGTACAAACGCTTGCACATTGTCATGTTGCACAGGACCAAATCAACCACACACTTTAGCTTTTACCTACATCAAAAAGATGACATGTGCGCTTGCTGCACTCTATGCAATCAACAACACTGCGGTAACCTGACAAACTGCAGACTGCTATGCTAACAAACAATTGATCTTGATTTATCAGGCTAGCCTCACCATGCTGCCCCAGGTCATCTTGCTCAACTGTCACTTGTGCAGGTTGATGGCCAGGGGTCTCATCAAAAGGGGTGTGCTCAAATCAGGACTACTGATTGCCCCCAAGGAGCACTGGCCCCCCTTTGAGGGGGGTCTGTCCATGGAGCTGGCAGGGGTCACCCCAGGAGGCCATCAGCTCTTCAACTACACCCACTCTGCTGCATATCACGTATGCATTCCTGGCACACCACCCTGCACCAATTCTCCCAAATTGGTTTAAAACTGTGCTGCCAAGCAGCAGTTGGTGAAGCACAACATGCACGTCTGCTGTGTGTCAGCTGCGGGCTGCTGCCTTAGGAGGCTCCCGTTATGATCGCTGAGAAGCCCAAACTCTTCTTTTCTGCTGTGTGTCTTTGCCTTGATTGTGTTCTCCAAGCTGCTTGTCAGCAAAGCTGTACTCAAATGAAAACAAAGTTCATGGAAATTGGCTGAAACTGTGTGTCAGTAAACTACCACTGTCACCATGAGGGGCAGACCTGACTCAAGTGATCAGCGACTGATGATTGCTCCCATGGTCACTGCGAGCTGTTTTTATGCATGACATTGTCACCAACAGAGCATTTCCTGACAGCGTGGGCCCACATGCCAATGCATCAACAGTTGACAACAGCGTCTGAATGTGAGTGATGCCCACATGACAATACATTCATCAACAGTACACCATGACATCTCATTATGAGTGGCACCCATTGGCAGGCGATGTGATGCTGCAGCTGTGCAGCAGCACAGTGAGAGTGCGAGTATGTTGTGTGCCTTGTGTGCAGGCGGTCCAGATGCTGTTTGAGCAAAGCCAAGCCAGCTTTGATCCCAACACCATCATGGCTTTGCTGCAGCAGCATCCCTACCATGTGGACGCCCTGCTGACCATGCATGAGCTCTACAGGTCAGGCGTGTGACGTCATCTCATCTTGCTCTGAATGATTCTGCCTAGGAAAAATAAGGAAGCAAATTGGCATATTTCACAGGAATGTACCCCAGCAGGACCCATGTAAACTCTTCAATAGTATGTGGTACACCTGGCCGTGAAGGTTGTCTGCAAACCTCTGCAATGACGCATAACTCAATGCAAAAGTGATGCGTTTGCTGAACAGCAGGACTGCTACACGCGCCTACCAAGCATGCATGCAGCGCTGTCACAGTTTCTACACATAAACAATTCCTATGCAGTTTCTTTGGCCCCAGCACAATAGCCGCTGGTCAGTCTGAGCTACGATATTTTGACAGCCTGATATCCCATCACCAAAAAATTTGTCAGCTGCAGTCTGCTTGGTTGCCTACAGGTCCATGGGAGAGGTAGCAGCAAGTGATGAGATGCTGGAGCGCTGTATATATGGTCAGCTGCATCCCTCCTGCTCTGCCTGCCACTTCTTCTTCTTCCTTTTCTTCTTCACTTGCCTATGTTGGCTTACCACAGCATGCCAACCCAGTCTGACCTGTCAGCCACTCAATCTGTGTTGCAATATTTGACAGCAGTGCATGTTTCTGCTGGGATACTAACACGTTTGGTATGCCATGCACATAGTTGGCATGAGATTGTGCTGAACGTGCCCAGCGACTGCACTGCTGTTCCGTCAAATGATGCTTTGTTTGTGTAGCTGTCACTTGTGGTTGCATGTTCCAGTCCTGCAACCACCTATGGAAGGTGCATAACGTGTCTGCAGCTTTGGAGATGGCGTGGCATCCCTACTTCAACCCTGGAACAGCTAACACACGCATGGACTATGAGCACCCACTGAATCGTCCCTTGTTCATTGCCCTGTTCAAGCAAACACAGGCAAGCAGTGATGCTCTTTCTGACTGTTGCAAAAGTGTTAGTGCCACATTTGCAGAGTGTCGTACTCCTTTTGTTGGTCTCTGGGCGGGTTCTTGTCACAAAGACCAACTTTATTACAATACACAAACATACATGCACAATGTACACCATGCAATCAACACACATTTTACAATTACACAAGTGTACAAAGTACAAGCACAAGCCATTGTGCATGTACTGGTTATGCTAAACTTTTGACTGTCCAACAGGAGAGGATCGAAACTGCTGCAAGGCAGCATGACTTGCTCCAGGTGGTCATGCAATCCTAGGTCATTTTCAATCGCGTTGCATTTTGGACAGTTTGAGGCAACTCTGTCGAGGCACTTGAAACATCACACCAGGTGCAAGAGTCTTGGCCCTCTGAAGCAGATGCACAGGTCAGCAAATTTGTTATGCCCATGCAGAATCTGAGCAGAAGAGGGCTGCACGGCACAGCCCTGGAGTATGCTAAGCTGCTATTGGGGCTGGACCCCAGTGACCCCAGAGGGGTGCTCTTCTGCATCGACTACTTAGCCATCAGGGCACATCAGTACAAATTTCTGAGGGTGCGACTCTGCCTCAAGCTGTCAATGGTGCATGCTTTCTTTCTTTCCTTTAGCATTACATTGAGTACATGTTGTGCAGGGAATATGACTCTGTTGTGGTAAGCTTTATTCACTGGTTTGATACGTTTTGCACACAACAAACAGAAGAGAGTGAAGTAATGGAGCATCTCTAATGGCAGATTGTACGCTTTGTACTCTCTTGCTGCCATGGTGTGTCAAAAGAT